>ENA-ORSC01001694-ORSC01001694.1-human-gut-metagenome-genome-assembly--contig:-NODE-1694-length-14555-cov-2.740345_pt1 | contig 14555 bp, 10 predicted proteins | sample MGYA00242178_ERZ509140 | MGnify/ENA primary metagenome ERZ509140 (study PRJEB26280, sample SAMEA2338681) | human gut metagenome | biome: human gut; feature: human-associated habitat; material: faeces... | reverse complement strand
GGGTATTTTGCGTAGAGATCCTGAACCACCACATTGACCCGGGCATCGGTACACTGGGCTGCCAGGCGGACACTTACAAGAAGTTTCCAGGCATCATCATAATCCAGGGTACAGTCTGCGTCCGGATATTCTTTTTTTAAACGGCTGATGACTTCATAAGCCAGTTCCTGTGTTGTCATTTGTATATAAACCATCCTTTCGATTTCGATGTGTTGAGATTTTTATTGTTGCCCCGATGCAGCGAATGCAGATCGCCAGTATCCGCTTAACTTTCAGGGATCATTACTGAATTACTACAGGTAGGATGATACCACAGCATCTGGAGAATTACAACGGCAATCCCCCCCAGGGGCTTGTTAAAACCCTGACAATTTGGTACATTAAACATAACCTATGGGGGTATGGAAAAAGTTAGGAAAACCTTATCAGATCAGGCCCCCACATAAATAAAAAAGCGCGGAGGAATCAACGTGGAAAAACTTCTCGATGAAATCGAATCTTACTGGAGCACCCGTACAGAAGGGTACTCCGAAGTGAATCATAAAGAGCTTGCAGGAACGCAGAAAAACGCATGGCTTAAGGTGCTGACCAGCCAGTTTCCAGACAAGCCAAAGGAAGAGATCCGTATCCTGGATATCGGAACAGGCCCCGGATTTTTTCCAGTGATCCTAGCAGAAGCCGGATATCACGTGGATGCTGTGGATTACACCGAAGGAATGCTGGAAAAGGCAAAGGAAAATGCGGGAGAACTTTGCCGGAACATTCATTTCCAGCGGATGGATGCACAGAAACTGGAATTTGAAGACAATACCTTTGATGTGGTTATTTCCCGAAATCTTACCTGGAATCTGGAGCATCCGGATGTTGCCTACAGAGAGTGGGTCCGTGTGCTGAAAGTGGGCGGAAAACTTCTGAATTTTGACGCCAACTGGTACGGCTATCTCTATGAGGAAGAGCAGCGGAAAGCCTACGAAAACGACCGGAAAAATGTGGAGAACAACAGTCTGGACGATCATTATCTCTGTACGGATATTGAGCGTATGGAGCGGATCGCCCTTCAGGTACCGCTGTCAAAGATCCGCCGGCCTGAGTGGGATGTAAAAACTCTCCGGGAAGCAGGACTTCTTGGAATCCACACTGATACGGAAATCTGGAAAACAGTCTGGAGTGAGGAGGAGAGACTGAATTATCAGTCCACCCCAATGTTTATGGTAACCGGCGTAAAACCGGATCATTTCCTGAATCTTCCGGTTGTGGAAGGAGAAAAAACCGAAGGATTCCTGGAGATTGGAGACGGAGAATTTACTCTTCCGGCAACCATTATCCGTGGAAAAAATCCGGGAAAAACCGTCCTTGTCACAGCTGGACTTCATGCAGGAGAATATGTGGGGATCCAGACCCTGATCGAGCTGTCAAAAAAACTGAATCCGGAAAAAGTTAACGGACAGCTGGTTCTGGTAAAAGTGCTGAACAGGCAAGACTTTGAGAAGCGAGCAGGCAGCATCAGCTGGGAAGACGGAAAAAATCTGAACCGTGTTTTCCCTGGCAAAAAAGATGGCACAAGAATGGAGCGCCTGGCAGCAGCCATCACAGAATCCCTGATCAAAAAAGCAGATTATTATATCGACCTTCACGGCGGTGACGATTACGAGGAACTGACTCCGTATGTATATTTTGCAGGCGTTGCAAAGCCGGAGATCGTGGAAGCATCCCGGAAAATGGCAGAACAGGTAGATGTCCCATATATGGTACAGTCAAATGTAAGCACAGGCGGTGCCTACAATTACGCGGCAAGTACCTGTGACATTCCGGCAGTCCTTCTGGAACGTGGCTGCATGGGAACCTGGGAGCGTGAAGAAGTAGACTCCATGCGCCGCGATGTGCGAAACATTCTCTGCAGCATTGGAGCTTACAACGGAATCCGTTCTCACAGCACCTACTATCCGCTGAAAATGGATGATGTCCGATATCAGTGCGCCAGCGTCAACGGCCTCTGGTACCCGGTGAAAAAGCCAGGAGATATCATTCACAGGGACGAGTATCTTGGCGAGATCCGTGATTATGAGGGAAATGTTCAGGAAATCTGCCGTGCGGACATGGATGGTGTGATCCTCTATCAGGTATCCAGTCTTCAGGTTGTGGAAGGTGGCCCTGTGATCACTTACGGAAATATCGTAAGAGAAAAAGACGAGCGGAAAACAAGGATCGCCCAGTACTGGACCAAGCGCAGCGACAGCTTCCTGGAACAGAGAAGAGCGGAACTTCACAGCGCACTTGCAGGCAGATGGATGACCGAGCTTAAGAAGTATCTGCCGGAGAAAAAGAATCTCAGGATCCTGGATGTAGGTTGCGGAACCGGATTTTTTACCATTCTTCTTGCAAAAGAAGGCCATCAGGTAACCGGTATCGACCTGACACCGGATATGATCACCCATGCAAAAAAGCTGGCAGAGGAAGAAAAAGCAGACTGCCAGTTTGTGGTCATGGATGCGGAAAATCCGGATTTTCCGGATGAGGAATTTGATGTGATCGTATCCCGAAACCTTACCTGGACACTGCCGGATGCGGAACACGCTTACCAGGAATGGTTCCGTGTGCTGAAACCTGGCGGAGTGATGATCAACCTGGACGCTAACTATGGAGCAGCAGATTTTGCGGATACTGCAGATCTTCCGGAAAATCATGCCCATCATCAGATCCAGGATGAACTGATGCAGGAGTGCGAGGATATCAAGCGTCAGCTTCCGATCAGTTCTTTCCTGCGCCCGGCCTGGGATCTGGAAACACTGGGACGCATGGGCGTGGAAGAATTTTCCTTTGACCTTGGAATCAGTAAGCGTATTTATATCGAAAAAGATGAGTTTTACAATCCGACCCCGATGTTTTTGATCTTTGCAAAGAAACAGGGGTAAGGTTATGCTGAATATGAAACAGATCCAGTATTTTGCGGCCTGCGCAAAAACAGGTTCTTTCAGCCAGGCCGCAGAGCTGCTTTTTACTACCCAGTCCAATGTAAGCAAGGTGATCCGTTCCATGGAAGACGACATGCGTACCCAGCTGTTTGTCCGCCATGCAAAAGGGATCGAGCTGACACTGGAAGGAGAGCGTGCATATATCCATGTGCAGAGGATCCTGGAAAATATAGATGAACTGGAAATGCAGGCACAGCCACTTGCAAAAAGCAGCCTGTGTGTATGCTTTCATCCCAGCTCCTGGTTTGCGGATACCTTCGTAACGTATTATGAAGCACATAAGTGCGATGATCTTCATTATCAGGTTTACGCAGCAGATACCCATGAGATCATAAAACGTGTGAAAGGCAGACAGGATGATATGGGATTCGCCTATGTGATGCAGAATCAGCTGGCAGCGTTCCAGTATTTTCTTTCCCGAAATTACCTGGAATTTGAGCTGCTGACGGAAACCGAGGTAAATATTTATACCGGGAAAGGGAAAGCAGATGAGGGAGATTTTAAAATGTCCCAGCTCAGGCTGATCCAGAGATTTCCCGATGAATTTTCCCCGGATAATTACCGGAACCTTGTAGAGGAAAACGGTCATTCCGCAGTGGAGGCAGAGACCGTAGTCGTAACAAACAGTGATTATATCGTGGAACGTCTTCTTGGGTCCGGAGAGCTGTGTAATATCAGTGGTGCGGATCTTTCCGGCCGTGATCCGGGATATTCCTCCGTGAAATATACATTTCCGGGAGAAGGACAGAGACTTGTTTACGGGTGCATCTGCCGGAGAGGTGAAGAGCTCAGTGAACAGGGAAAGGATTTTCTGGGATTCGTGAAGGAAAGACTTCAGATTTCCGGAAAGTGATAAAAGAATAAAGCAAAAGACCAGGCGGGATTTTTCTGCACGGGACACAGGTTCCTGATACAGAAAAGTCCCGTTTTTTATATGGAATACACATCCATGCCAAACCCGACTGTCCAATATCCCCATACCGGGGTTGTCCGAAAGCTGTTAAATGATAAAATAATATCAGCAGCACACTCCGCGTGCTGAATATAAAAACACTGTGATGCACATAACCTCCGCGCACTCCTATTTGTGCATACAAATGTTTTGTCGAATAATAACACGACCCTTTCAAAAGCAGTTATGGTTTTGGATGCCATAACTGCTTTTGAAATATGAACACTAATCGCTCCACGATTTGTGTTCATGAGCATGCAGCAGAGCGGAATGCGAATGTCTGTCTGAACTGTAAAGGGCAGTGGGAAAGGAAAATTATGAACAAAGAAAATAAACTCGTCATCCGGATCCTGAAGCGGATCATTCTGCTTGCTGTGGTTATGTTTCTGCTGTCTGTGGTGGTGTTCTGGCTGGCGAGACTGGCACCGGGAGATCCCCTGCAGTCCTTTTACGGAGATTCCCTGGAAATGATGACCAGCGAGGAAGTGGCTGCGGCCAGAACGAGACTGGGACTGGATCAGGGGATCGGGGTACAGTATGTAAGGTGGTTTACCAATGCAGTTCATGGTGACTTCGGATTGTCGCTGAAATACAGGCAGCCGGTTATGAATGTGATCAAACCGCTGATCGGAAATACTCTGGTGCTGGGAGGAATTGCTTATATTGTGATCTTTATACTGGCAGTTCTGATCGCCATATTCTGTACGCTCCATGAGGATCAGTGGATCGACCGGCTGATCTGCAAGATCGGAACAGCAGCCTATTATGTGCCGGCTTTCTGGCTTGGTGTGGTACTGATCCTGATCTTCAGTGTAAATCTTGGATGGTTTCCAAGCAGCGGTGCCTATGATGTAGGAATGGCAGATAGTATCGGCAATCGTATGAAGCATATGATCCTTCCGCTGGTAGTAATGATCTTCAGCCATCTTTGGTATTACGCATATATGATACGTAACAAATTTCTGGATGAGGTGCGGAAGGATTATGTACTTCTTGCCAGATCCAAGGGACTTTCCAAAAGAAAGATCCTGTGGAAGCATTGTCTTCGAAATGTAATGCCGACAATCGTGAGTATCATGGCAGTTTCGGTACCCCATGTAACCGGTGGGACTGTAACTGTGGAAGCTGTTTTCAATTATGCGGGAATTGGAAATCTTGCAGTGGAATCTGCAAAATATCATGATTATAACCTGCTGCTGATCGATGTGCTGATCACGGGATTTATCGTATTTTTAAGCAGCTTAGTTGCACAGACTGTCAATGAAGAGATCGATCCAAGAATGAAGGATTCGGAGGTGAGGGTATGGTAGCTGACCGGAAGCTTTCAGAAGCTGAGCTTTTTCAGGTAGTTGGCGCCGGGTGGAAGCAGCATGAATCTGAAAAACGAAAAAAAACATTTCAGGAAAAGCTGAAGGGGAAACCGGTATTTTCCATGTTCCTGCTTTTTCTGATCGTTTTGGGCTGTGTATTTGCAAATGTTGTTGCAAATCATGATCCCTCAGGTTTTTATCTCCAGAATCTGAATACACCGCCGGGAAAGGAATTTATCTTTGGAACGGATTCGCTTGGAAGAGATATTTATTCACTGATCTGGTATGGCGGACGGGTTTCTCTGGTGATCGGGCTTCTGGGAGCTGCGATCATTACTGTGATCGGTGTTACCTACGGATGCATCAGCGGAACAGCAGGTCCAAAGGTGGATTCAGTTCTGATGCGGTTTACGGAAATGTGCGGAAGTATTCCGACCCTTCTGCTGATCCTGATCCTGTCTGCGGTCCTTCAGGCCGATGATGTGATCAGCATATCTGTGATCATCGGTATTACCGGGTGGTTTGCACTGGCACGTATTGTAAGAAGTGAAGTACGGCAGATAAGGAACAGTGATTATGTGATGTATGCAAGACTCTGCGGAGGAAGTTTTGGATATGTGATGTATCACCATCTGATCCCGAATTTTGTTTCGGCGATCATGTTTGTGGTGATCTCTTCGATAAGCAGCTGTATTACCATGGAATCTACTTTAAGCTTCCTTGGCCTCGGGCTTCCGGCAAATGTAGTCTCCTGGGGAAGTATGCTCTCACTGGCAAATAAAGCACTGATCATGAATACCTGGTGGGTGATCGTGATCCCGGGAGTTTTTCTGGTCATTACTTTAATGTGCATTACCAGTATGGGAAGCTTTGTGAGAAGTGAGGTAAATAATCATTACAGCAATCTCTGATGCAGTCAAAAATATTTGAATACAAACCGTGATGAAGCATTCCGAAGTGTAGATAACCGGTTTGAAAATAAGGAAAGATGAGGAAAACAGAATGAAAAAGAGAACAGGAATCAACTATGGAAGAAAATATGCGGCGATAACACTGGCAGCAGTGACCGCAGCATGTACAGGAGCATCGGCAGGTAGTGCGGTAAACGTAGCTGCGGCAGAAGAAAACAAAACTCTGGTATATGCAGGTGAGTCAGAAAGTACAATTAATCCCCTTCTGAATAACCATGATGAACTTCCGGATCTTATTTTTTCAGGACTGATGAAATATGATGCCAATGGAAAGCCGGTAGAGGATCTTGCAGAGAGCTATACCTTTGACAAGGATACCAATACCTATACTTTTAAACTTCGAGAGGGTGTTAAGTGGCATGATGGAGAAGATTTCAATGCAGAGGATGTTGTATACACCTATAAGGAGCTTACAGAGGATGAAACCCTGGGAGCCAGCATCACCAGCAACTATCAGGACATTACAAGTATTGAGGCACCGGATGATCAGACTGTGATCTTTACACTGGATCAGTATGATGCTGCCATGCTGGATTACTTTACCATGGGAATCCTTCCAGAGCATCTTCTGGAAGGGGAGGACATAAATACTACATCCTTTAACCAGAATCCGGTGGGAACAGGCCGTTATAAATTTGAAGACTGGGATGCTACCGGCGGAATGATCACACTGAAACGAAATGAAGATTATTACGGAAAGGTTCCGAATATTGAAACCGTTGTATATCGTACAGTATCGGATGAGACTACAAAGGCAACCATGCTCCAGTCCGGTGAGGCGGATCTTGCATGGCTGAATTCCAACTATGCTTCTCAGTTCAAGGATAAGGACGGATATAATTACTGGGAGTTCACCACAGCAGATTACCGTGGAGCGGCCATGGATATGAGCACAGATTTCTGGAAGGAAAACGGAGATTCCATCGGCGTTCTGAATTATGCGCTGGATAAGGATTCCATTATTGCAGGTGTTCTTGCAGGACAGGGAGAGCCGGCATACAGCCCGATCCAGAGAAACCCTCTCGGAACAGATAAGGAAGCCAATATCTACTCCTATGATCTGGATACCTTTGCAAAGAAGATGGAAGAGCTGGGATGGAAAAAAGGTGATGATGGGATCTATGAGAGAAACGGACAGAAATTCCACTTTACCATCCAGGTACGTGATTACGAAGAAGAGCGTGTGGATATTGCCAATGTCATGTCTGATATGCTGAAGCAGGCTGGTGTGGAAATGGAAGTAAAGCTTGTTACCAAATTTGACTGGGATGCAGGATACAATGGATTTCTTGCCGGCTATGCAACACAGTTTGACCCGGATATGGCATATGTAAACTTTGTAACCGACGCAAGTGGAAACAACATGCATTATTCCAATGCAGATGTGGATAAATATCTTGAGGAAGGCCGTCACGGTGAGACTGAGGAAGCCAGAAAAGAAGCATATAGTGAATTCGAAAAGGCATATGCCAAGGCACCTGGAATCCTTCTGGTTGCTTATCTTCAGGGAGATTATGTAGGCGTTTCCGGACTTGACGGACTGGATACCACACGTGTTCTGGGACATCATTCCGTAGGTGTTATGTGGAATATTGAAGACTGGACCATTACAAAATAAGGAAAAGATCATGCAGGAAACCGTTTTGGAATTAAAAAACTATTCGGTAAGCTTTGACACACCGGACGGCGAGGTACAGGCCGTCCGGAATGTTGATCTCACGGTAAAAAAAGGAGAGATACTTTGTATCGTAGGTGAGTCCGGATGTGGAAAAACCGTTATGTGCCGTAGCGTGATGAAGCTTCTGCCACCGAATGCACATGTAAAAAGCGGAGAGATCAGTCTCTGCGGAGAGAATATCACAGCCTATAAAAGAAAAAAAATGGAAAAGCTGTGCGGAAGTAAGGTAAGCATGGTGTTCCAGGATCCTATGCTGACGCTGAATCCGACGATCCCTGTTGGCAAACAGATCACAGAGGCTATTATCAAAAATCAGAAAGTATCCGGGGATGAGGCGAAAAAAAGAGCTGTGGAAATGCTGAAGCTGGTAGGGATTCCGGATGCAGAACAGCGCTATGGACTGCAACCTCATTTTTTTTCCGGAGGAATGCGTCAGCGTTGTGTGCTGGCTATTGCACTGGCCTGTGATCCGGAAATATTATTTGCCGATGAGGCGACTACAGCATTGGATGCAACCGTGGAAGCAAGGATTCTGGATCTGCTTCTTGAGCTGAGAGAAAAAACAGGGATCAGTATTGTGTTCATATCTCATGATCTGGGAGCTGTTGCAAGGATCGCAGACAGAGTTGCAGTTATGTATGCAGGAAAGATCATTGAGATCGGGACAGCGGAAGATGTTTATTATGATCCCCGGCATCCTTATACCTGGGGACTTCTGTCTTCTCTGCCTGTATTTGCAGGTGAAAAAGGGGAGCTGAATCCGATCCCCGGAATGCCGCCCTCTCTTTTGAATCCTCCGCCGGGAGATGCGTTTGCCGTTCGGAATCCTCAGGCGCTGGCAATCGATTATGAACAGACTCCTCCGATGTTTAAAGTCAGTGATACGCATTATGCAGCCACATGGCTTCTGGATGAAAGAGCTCCGAAAATAGAAAAGCCTTCCATTTTGAAGGACAGATTACAGGAAAACAGCGGCCGTAAACAGAAACCGGATAAAAAGGAAACGTCATTTTTACAGAAAACAGAACAGAAACAGGCGCCTGTACTGATCGAAGCCAGAAATCTGAAGCAGCATTTCCGTATCCGTTCCGATTATACGATCCATGCAGTGGATGATGTTTCCTTCAGTATCCGGGAAGGTGAGATCATGGCACTGGTGGGAGAGACCGGCTGCGGGAAATCCACGACAGCCAGAACGCTTGCAGGAATCTACCGGCCTACAGGCGGGGAGATCTTTTATCAGGGAGAAAGAGTGCCGGATAAAAAGGATCCTTTCGGAATGCGGAAGAAAATGCAGACTGAGATCCAGATGATCTTTCAGGATTCGGGCGCTGCACTGAATCCCCGAATGAGCATACGGCAGATCATGCTGGAGCCTGTAAAGATCAGCCGCAGGATCCGTGACAGAGAAATGCTGGAGAACAGGCTTCGGGAAATCCTGAAGGAGACAGGACTGGATGAAAGCATTCTGTCGAAAAAACCGGGAGAGCTTTCCGGCGGGCAGAGACAGAGAGTTGCCATAGGAAGAAGCCTTCTCATGGAACCACGTCTTATCATTGCAGATGAACCGATCGCATCGTTGGACATTTCTATCCAGGCACAGATCGTCATGCTTTTTAAAAAGCTTCAGCAGGAAAAAAGATTTTCTTTTCTTTTTATTGCCCATGATCTGTCAATGGTACGTTTTTTAAGTGATACAACCGGTGTGATGAAAAACGGAAAGCTGGTAGAAATGGCACCTACAAAAGAGCTTTTTGAAAATCCGCAGCATCCTTATACACAGTCCCTGCTTTCTGCGATCCATATCCCGGATCCGCTGGAAGAGAGAAAACGAAAGCTGATCGAGTATGAAGAGCCACAGTCTCTTGGAGAGGGCTGGAAAGAATTATCCGCATGTCACTGTGTGAGAATATAAGAACATAATGGAATACATGTGCATGACAAAATGGAATATGTAAAATCCCCCCGCCGGGGTTGTGGCAGAACAGCCGTGTTGTTAAACTTTTGTTATTCGAAATACTGAGAAACAAAGTGCGGAGAGGAAAATATGGGAAAATATATAATAAAACGGTTGCTGCAGCTGATCCCGGTCCTGATCGGGATCACATTTCTTTCTTTTGCCATGATGCGGCTTGCCGGCGGAGATGCAGTAACTTATATGTATGAAAATGCAGGCTCTGCAGTATCCCAGGAGGTCATTGATAATGCGAAGGCAGAATATGGCCTTGATAAACCATTCCTTGTACAATATGCTGCCTGGTTTGCGGGAATGGTAACCGGAGATATGGGAGAGAGCTATGTGTCTCACAGAGATGTCTATGAAACCTTTATTTCAAAGCTTCCGGCAACGATGATGCTGACTCTGTCATCAATCCTTCTTACAATTGTTCTTGCGATCCCGTTGGGAATCCTGTCAGCAGTAAAGCACAACAAATGGGTAGATTATCTGATAAGATTTTTAAGCTTTATCGGCAATTCCATGCCGAATTTTTTTGCTGCCATGATCTTGATGTATTTTCTGTCCATCAGGCTGGGCGTTTTACCGGTAGTCACAAATACAGATCTCGGACAGAGTATTATTCTGCCGACACTGACACTGGCAATCTCCATGGCCGCAAAATATACCAGACAGGTGCGTGCCACGGTTCTGGAAGAACTGAATAAGGATTATGTGACCGGAGCCCGGGCAAGAGGGATCCGCAGTCGTGTGATCATCTGGAAGAGTGTAATGAAGGCTTCCATGCTGACGATCATCACACTGCTGGCTCTGTCCATCGGCAATCTTCTGGGAGAAACTGCCATTGTGGAAAATATCTTTATGTGGGATGGTGTCGGAAAACTGGCGGTAGATGCGATCACCATGCGTGACTATCCGATCATCCAGGCTTATGTGGCATGGATGGCGGTTATTTATGTTCTGGTAAATCTGGTGACAGATATTATTTACCACTATCTGGATCCGAGAGTACGACTTGGAGGTGACAGAGCATGAGTGGAAAAAATAATATCACAGTCCGGAAGCAGAAGATCCGGAAAAATCATACAAAAGCAAAGCTTGTCTTTTTTCTTGTGCTTACAGCATTGCTTCTGTTTGTAGCGGCATTTGCAAAATATCTCTGCCCTTATGATCCTTATGTCCAGGATCTGGCACTTGCCCAGAAACCGCCGGGACCGGAGCATCTGCTCGGGACAGACCGTTATGGAAGAGATATGCTTTCCCGTGTGATCATAGGAAGTACGACCAGTATTTATGCAACGCTGCTCCTGGTTGCGGTGATCACGGTGGTGGGAACGGCTATTGGTATTTTCTGTGGCTGGAAGGGTGGCAAAGCCGATACCGTTCTGATGCGTATATCCGATCTGTTCCTGGCTTTTCCGGGACTGGTATTTGCCCTGGCAGTAGCAGGTGTTCTGGGAGGCGGTATCCAGAATGCGATCATTGCCCTGGCAGTGATCAGCTGGCCGAAGTTTGCAAGACTTGCCAGAGGGCTTACCCTGACTCAGAAGGACTCTGCATATCTTATGGCGGCAAAGCTTTCCGGGAGCAGTACAGGAAAGCTTCTGCTCAAACATATCCTTCCAAATATTGCAGGCCCCATACTTGTTACGTCAGTTCTTGATATTGGAACCATGATGATGGAGCTGGCAGGACTTTCCTTTCTCGGACTTGGTGTAAAGCCTCCAATGGCAGAATGGGGAAGTATGATCAACGATGGAAGAAGTATGCTGCAGATTTCACCGTGGATGGTACTTGCGCCGGGAATGGCGATTTTTATTACGGTAATGATCTTTAATCTTCTGGGAGATACGATCCGGGATTATATGGATCCGAAGGAACGAAACAGGAGAAAAGGATAACAGGCACTTATAAATAAATATAACACAGAAAGTGAGAGCGGAGATTATGAAAAAAAAGATTCTGGCAGCAATGCTTGCTGCGTCAATGGTCATGAGCATGACGGGAGTTCCGGCAGCAGCAAAAAGCAAAGAAAAGAGTGAAGGAACTACCTTTGTTTACGGAACTACCGGATACAGTGAAGAAATGGGAGATGCAGGATTAAACCCTCACGACAATTATTCCGGATGGAGCTGTCTGCGTTATGGTGTAGGAGAAACATTGTTTAAGTACAATGACAACATGGAGGTAGAGCCATGGCTTGCTACAGACTATGAATTTACAGACGATAATACAGTAAAGATCACCCTTCGTGACGGTGTGAAATTTTCCAGCGGAAGAACCATGGACGGAGAAGCGGTAAAGGAATGTCTGGAGGATCTGATCGCAAACCATGACCGTGCACCTTACGATATGAAGATCGATAAGATCGAAGCAGATGGAATGACAGTAACGATCCATACTTCCGAACCATGTCCGGCACTGATCAATTATCTGGGGGATCCGTATGGTGCCATTATTGACATGGATTATGGCGTACAGGGAGAAGGTGGTTCTGCAAATGTGGCAGGAACAGGCCCCTATGTTGCAACGGAAGTATCTCCGACGGAGATCAAACTGGTAAAAAATGATGATTACTGGGGCGGAGATGTAAAGGTAGACAACGTTATCGTAAAATCCTTCTCAGACGGAAGTGCCCTGACAGCAGCATTACAGACAGGCGATATACAGGGAACTTATGGACTTCAGTATGACAACTATGCGCTTTTTGACGGAAATCCGGACTATCAGATCAGCTCTGTAGCAACAAGCCGATGTTTCTTCGGACAGTTTAATATGAAGTCTGAACTGATGCAGGATCAGAATGTGAGAAAAGCCATTGAGATGGGAATCGATAAGGACGGCTTCTGCAGTGTGATCATGGAAGGACGAGGTGTTCCGGCAGTGGGAGCCTTCCCAAGCAGCTTTTCCTATGGAAACGATGCAGTAAAGGCACCGTCCTATGATCCGGAAGAGGCGAAAAAGCTTCTGGAAGAATCCGGATGGACAGATACGGATGGAGATGGCTATGCAGATAAGGACGGAAAGAAGCTGTCCATCACATGGCTGACCTATCCAACCCGTCTGGAACAGCCTAAGCTTGCAGAATATGCACAGTCCACTTTAAAGGACATCGGAATTGAGGTAAATGTAAACAACACGGCAGATCATGCAACTTATGCGAAGAACGGTGATTTTGACGTATATGTAAGTTCTCTTACAACGGCACCTACCGGTGATCCGGAGTATTTTTTCACAAGTACGGTTGTATCTGACGCTGCCAAGAATTATGGTAAATACAGCAATGCTGCGCTGGATGATATCGTAACGAAGATGCATGAGACTTTTGATACTGATGAGAGAAGTAAACTTGCCATTGAAGCACAGCAGACGATCCTGGATGATGATGCGTATTTCTTTGTTTCCCATCTGAATATGGGGCTTGTATCGAAGGCAAATGTGTCAGGGCTGGCTGCGCATCCCTGCGATTATTATGAGATCACGGCGGATCTGGAAGTGAAATAATGACAGGGACAGAAGAATGTGAGCCCAAACGAAGATAAATGTACAGCAGAATGTAATATAAATGTCTGCGGTATCTGTCGGGAAAAAACGAGGAGTTAAGATGGAACCATTGTTGAAATTTGAACATGTAACGATCTGCTATAATGGAGAAAACGTTGTACAGGATATAAATCTGGAACTGAACAGGGGAGAGATCCTGGGAGTGGTAGGAGAGTCCGGAAGCGGAAAAAGTACCATCATCAAGGCGATCATGGGACTTCTGGGAAATGAAGGCATGGTGACAGAAGGAGATATCTGGTACAAAGGAAAAAATGTAGTGGATATGCAGGAAAAAGAACTCCGCACACTTCTGGGACCGGAGATCGCCATGATCTTTCAGGATTCAGGAGCAGCTCTTTGCCCCATCCGTACCGTAGGTGACCAGATTTATGAAAGTCTCCGTGAACACGAAAAGATCAGCCGCCATGAATGCGACAGACGTGCGTTGGAAATGATGGCGAAGATCGGGCTCAAAGATGGAGGGCGTGTTTTAAAGAGCTATCCTTTTGAATTGTCCGGCGGTATGAATCAGCGGGTGGGAATCTGCATTTCCATGCTGCAGAATCCATCACTTCTTCTGGCAGATGAGCCTACCAGCGCGTTGGATGTAACAGTACAGAAACAGGTGGTTGAGGAAATGCTGCTGATGCGCCGGGAGTATGAAACAGCCATGGTCGTTGTCACACACAACATCGGCGTAGTAGAAAAAATGGCAGATCAGGTTCTGGTACTGAAAAACGGAGAAGTGAGAGAATATGGAAAAACAGCTCAGGTCCTGACAGCTCCGACAGATCCTTATACAAAAGAACTTATGCGTTCGGTACTTCGCCTGAAACGTGCAGGCACCGGAAATGGAGGCAGATGATGGCAGAAAAAATCCTGGAAGTGCAGAATCTGAAAAAGACATTTTTATCCGGGAAAAAATCCTTCACGGCTGTGGAAGATGTGAGCTTTTTTCTGAACGCGGGAGAAGTTCTTGGTATTGTGGGCGAATCCGGTTCCGGAAAAAGTACAGTGGCAAAAATGATCACGCATCTGACGGATATTACAGATGGAAAGATTTTTTTCCTGGGAAAAGATATCACACATGCGAAGGGAAAAGCTCTCCGGGAAACTTACCGGGAACTTCAGATGGTCTTCCAGACACCGGCAGGATCCTTTGATCCCAGGGG
>ENA-ORSC01001679-ORSC01001679.1-human-gut-metagenome-genome-assembly--contig:-NODE-1679-length-14617-cov-3.610012_pt1 | contig 14617 bp, 10 predicted proteins | sample MGYA00242178_ERZ509140 | MGnify/ENA primary metagenome ERZ509140 (study PRJEB26280, sample SAMEA2338681) | human gut metagenome | biome: human gut; feature: human-associated habitat; material: faeces... | reverse complement strand
TATCGGTAGCTACTTATGATTCTTTTGCCGAAGAGTGCAGCCGAAATGGTGCTTATAATTACATGCCGCGAATCGCCGTTGTCTCACAGGCGCATTATCTGCAGGTAGTTGCTACCACTTATTCCTCCACTGCAGATCTGGCAGTGCAGATACCGCTCCTTCCTTATTATGAAGAATTACTGACAGCGGATGATTATGATTTTTCTACCGGTATTATTTCAGATCCTTTTCACCGGGCCGGACGTAAAGTGCTCCCCATCATTCGTCTCATTACCTATCAGTATAATAACAAGCAGGCGGGCTATTTATTTATAGAAGTATCTACCGATCTATTTACTGTTCCGCTAAAAGATTACAGCTGTCCCGATGACAGTTATCTCTATCTTACGATTGCGGATCACACTTATATATATGAAGACAATGGATTGCGGGAATTCACACCGGAATACAGCCTGTCGCAGGATATGAGTAATTATTCCCTCACCGGAGACACGCAGATTTCCCGGATTCACAGTCAAACAAAGGGCGAACAGATTCTGGTCACAACCCCTTTGGATATGCCAGACTGCTACTTAAGCCAGAGCATATCCCACGCAGAGCGTACGAATCAGGCCATTTTATTTCTTGGAATCCTCACCTGCATTCTGATCGGCATTCTATCCATCGGCGTGATTCTGATGCTTTTGATGAACCGCATGATCACGGTTCCTGTGTCCCACCTGCAATCGCGGATGAAACGGATCTCCGAGGGAGATTTCTCCAGAGATCCTTCTATTGAATGGAATCATGAGCTTGGAGACATTGGTCGCGGAATCAATGATCTGTCGGAAAATGTATCTCATCTGATGGAACGGCGTCTGGAAGACGAAAAGCAGAAACAGGATCTGGAATATAAAATGCTACAAAGCCAGATTAATCCCCATTTCCTATACAATACACTGAACTCCATCAAATGGATGGCAACGATCCAGGGTGCCAACGGCATCTCCGAGATGACCACTTCTCTGTCCCGCCTGTTGAAAAGCATTTCTAAAGGTACCAGCCTGTTGATCGATATTCGGGAAGAGCTGTCGCTGCTTGAAAATTATTTTACCATCCAAAGTTATCGCTATGGCGGCACGATTTCCATGGATATACAGGTAGATGAGGAAAGTCTGTACAATAGTGAGATTATTAAATTTACCTTACAGCCTTTGGTGGAAAACGCCATTTTTCACGGGATCGAACCGAAGGGCTGTGCCGGACACATCCTGATACATGTCGGCTATGAGACATCGGACAACACCGAAAATATCCGTATTGATGTCACCGATGACGGTGTCGGCATGACTGCGGAAAAAGCCGCTCAGATATTGAGTTCCAATGACGACAACTCGGCAGATTTTTTCCGGGAGATCGGTGTCAGCAATGTACATAAACGCTTACAATACCAATTTGGTGCAGAATATGGCATTACCATAGAAAGCAAAGAAGGGGAATATACAACCATGTCCATTCATATTCCCAATATCATTTTCAAAGCAGATGAAAATGTTTAAAACCGGGCAGACATACGCCCAGAAACGGAGTTTGTATGTATCAGCTGTTAATTGTAGATGATGAACCTCTGGTTCAAGCAGGAATCCGTTCCATGCTGAACTGGAACGAAATGAATATCGATATCTGCGGTACCGCCATGAATGGTCAGGCGGCGCTGAAGATCATTGAGGAGAAATCACCGGATATTGTCATCACGGATATTAAAATGCCGGTCATGAGTGGGCTGGAGCTGGCGAAAGTTTGCAGAGAGCGCTACGGGGAAAACAATCCCTACTTTATCATCCTCACCAGCTACGAAGATTTCCAGATGGCAAGGGATGCCCTGTCTTACCAGGTCTCAGATTATCTGGTGAAGCTGGAGCTGACTCCGGAAGTGCTGAAAAACGCCATCGACCGGGTCATCATCCAGATCTCCCAGTCCCGTAAAAAGCAGATGTCTGCTGTGAATATCCACCCTTTTTACGACAAATTCCTGATCAGTCTTCTGCATGACCTATTTGAATCGGAAGAACAGTTCCGACTACAGAGCAGGGATCTGAACCTGAATTTTGAATACAGCTCTTATGTCTGCTGTTATGGTGAGATCATAAGTCCCCAGGCAGATCAGCTGTCCGCACAGAAGCAGATCCCTTTGTTCACCAGTTCCCTTCAAATGATCCGGGAACTGGGCGCAAAATATCTGCCTCTCTATGCACTGTCACTGGATCTGCGACATTTCGCACTGATCTTCTGCTTCGCAGATGCGGCGGATACAGAGGATTATGTAGAAAGTCTCACAGACATTCTGCAAAGCATCAGCTCTACCCTGCAGAATTACTATAATGTTACCCTGCGTTGTGGCATCGGTACCCCGGTCCAGACACCCGGTACGATCTGTGATTCCTACCAGTATGCGAGACAAACTTTCCAAAATACCGATGCCGATACTGCCATTACCGCTTTTGATATGGATCATTCCAAAGAGAATGCCCGGAAACCCTTTAATATCAGCCTGTTCAAAAACGATCTCACCAGGGCTTTTGAGGAATACGATCCCGATATTCTGCGAACCACAATCCAGTCTCTCTGCGGCTTATTCCGGGATCATCCGGGACATTACGTTCAGGCACTGGATGCCGCCAGTAATATTCTGTATCTGTCTATTTCCCTGCTGCAGGACGGAGAATCCATCGTCTCCGGCTTCTTCGCTGACGATCCGGACGGATACCGCTCCCTGTACAAGCAGTCCAATGTTGAGCACGTGATCCAATGGTTGCAATCCTTCTGCGATAAGCTGTGTGAGCTGTTCCAGACCCGAAGAAAAGACTACAAGAACCACATCGTGACTAATGTGCGCAAATACATCAACGAGCATGTGAACGAACGACTGTCACTAAATGAAGTAGCTGCTGTATTCGGCATCAGTCCGAATTACTTAAGCCAGCTGTTCAGTAAATACAACGATACCGGCTTCAGTGAGTATATTAACATCTGCAAAATCACGGAGGCCAAACGGCTGCTGGAAGAAGAAAATATGAAGGTCTACGAAACTGCGGAAGCGCTGGGCTTCGAGAGTGCCTTTTATTTCAGCAAGGTATTTAAACGGGTGGAGGGCGTCTCCCCCACGGAATACGTGAACAACAAATTTAGTTAACTGCTGTTGCATTTTCCCGTTACCGGGAATTATGAATATGAAATGGTAGGATTGGGAAATGAATTTACAAACGGTAAGTATAGAAAAACATTTTTATGAAACAGCAAAATCATTCCATGGAAGCTACTGTCCTTTTCAGCCTTTTCCAAAGGCTTCAGAGCGGAAGGTTTACGAGGCACTCCCTACAGTGCTAAAGAAACATCTGGTACAGACCGGCGAGGCAAAGCTGGGATACAAATTGCCGGTGATTCGTGCCACAGATTATATGCGTTTTAAAAGAGATGGTGACCGCGCCGCCTTTGAAGCGCTCTATTTTGGCAAACGCAATGCCTTAAATGATCTGATTCAGGCAGAATGTGTGGAACATCAGGGACGTTTTCTAGACGATATTATCAACGGGATCTACTCTATCTGCGAAGAGAGTGCCTGGCAGCTTCCGGCGCATAATTCCTATATCCGGGATACTCCGCAGTTCATCCTGCCTGATGTAACCAGACCTGTCATGGATCTGTTCGCCTGTGAGACCGGGGCTTTGCTTGCCTGTGCGGCTTATCTACTGGAGGAGGAATTCAATGCTGTCAGCCCCTTTGTGCTGACCTGCATTGAGGATAACCTAAAACGCAGAATTCTGTTGCCGTATCTGACCGCACATTTCTGGTGGATGGGACATGACGATGAGCCTATGTGCAACTGGACCGTATGGTGCACGCAGAATGTGCTGCTGACCACGTTCCTGATGCCCTGGAGTGAAGAGATGTCCTCCAAGCTGGTCGCTCCGGTGCGTGCCTTTACCGGGGATGCTCCGCTGTTCCTGCCGGAAAATACGTCCGACACAGTTGTCGCATTACAGGCGATTCTACATAAAGCTGCTGAAAGCTGTGATTATTTTCTCAAGGATTACGGCAACGACGGCTGCTGTGAGGAGGGTGCCCAGTATTACCGCCATGCAGGGCTGTGCCTCTACGGTGCCATGACAGTGCTTAACACCGTTACGGGCGGACATTTTGCCTCACTGTTTCAGTTGGATAAAGTAAAAAACATTGCGGCATATATTTTAAATGTTCACGTAGATGATAAATACTATTTTAACTTTGCCGACTGCTCTCCCATCGCCGGTCGCGCCGGAGTACGGGAATATCTCTTCGGCAAAGCTACCGGGCAGGAGGATCTGTGCCTATTTGCTGCGAAAGACTTCCAAGCGGGCCAGGGGCAGCTGATTACCGATGAAATCAACGGCGGAAATCTGTTCTATCGAATGCAGACCGTCTTCCACTACAATGAACTGATGCGGCAGGATACGTCGCAACCGCTGTCCCATCGGGATGTCTATTACCCCAGTGTCGGACTGTTCCTCGTTCATTCCGCTACAATGGACCTGGCGGTTAAAGCCGGTGACAACGCCGACAGCCACAATCACAACGACACAGGAAGCGTCACATTATACAAAAATGGGCACCCTATCCTCGTAGATATCGGTGTGGAAACCTATACGCAGAAGACCTTTTCTCCCAGACGCTACGAGATCTGGACCATGCAGTCCGGCTACCATAATCTGCCTGCGATCTGCGGTACAGATCAGAAAGATGGTGAAGAGTATCGTGCAGAAAATGTCGTCACAGAGTTGACCGGGACAGAACCTTCTATCTCCATGGAACTGGCTGCTGCCTATCCCGATGCAGGAGCCATTGTACCGGGTCTAACCTATAGCCGCAAGGTGACATTAAAAAAGCCTTCCAACACTGTCGTATTGGAAGACTACACAAATGCGCAAGATGTTATTCTTAATTTTATTACTTATGAAAAACCTGTTTTTCTTTCTGACGGTAAACTCTCCATCGGAGAAGCATCTGCCTCCTTCGAAGGGGCTGATCTGCTTGCCATAGAAACTTTACCGATCACGGACGCACGCCTGAAAACGGCATGGGATCATGATCTGTACCGGATTCGGCTGAAGATGTCGGGTACAGATTTTCAACTTACCGTAAAATAGCAGAAGCTGACTTCGAGAACCTCCGATTGGCTGCCTATCGGAGGTTTCTCTGTCTTATTGATTGGTATTATTCTGATAAATGCTTGTTTTTCCATTCTATTGAATTATTGAAGTGCACTCAGATCAATTGAGTAAATATATTCTTCTATTTTCTCTTTTTCCAGAAAACCGATCATGTAAATCGGCAGATATGTGATTTTCTCTTGCGTACTGATATTCTCGTTGCAGAATACAAACGCCTGCGGAATTGCATATCTTTCCTCTTTCAATACATTATCCAATGCATTATGCCTTGTATATGCTTTTCCAGACTTTATCTCCAGTGGGAGCACATTTCCCTGATATTCTATGACAAAATCCAGTTCTCCCTGCTTTTTACTGTTAAAATAATACAGCTCAAATCCGTGCGCCTTTAATTCCTGTGCCGCAACATTTTCATAGATGGCACCAAAATTGATATCTTTTTCTCTGCTCAATATCTTAAGCTGCAATCCATCCACATACATGGATGCCAGTAATCCGACATCTGATAGGAACAATTTAAACAGGTTCGTTGATTTCGACAGAAGTAACGGTAACTCCGGCTCCTGCACACAATATACGGGGAGCGCAACCCCTGCCTCTTTCAGCCAGATGAAGCTGTTTTCATATCGGGAGAACCGGAAATTTTCATTGAGATCCTTCATGATGAACCGCTTATTTTTGTTATTCAGCTCACTGGGAATCAAACTAAATATCTCATCCAGATACAGCTTATTATCTTTATCATATTTTGCAATGTCCTTGTAATACAGCTGTACAATACCTTGCTGGATCCGCAGCACTTCTTTTAGATTATTGGTTCGTATATAAGCATCTACCACAGCCGGCATTCCGCCCACGATCAGATATAACCGGAACAGTTCCATCATTTTCTCATGGATCAGTTCATCCACTGGCTGCTTTTTTTCAAAACACTCCTTCAGCTTATCCATGACTGTCTGTGACACCCTGTTTGCCTCACAAAATTCCCGAAAATCTAATGGATACATTTCCAGAATAGATAAATAACCCACCGGTACCGAACGGATATCTTTTAATTCCACGCCAAGCAGCGACCCGCTCAGTATATAACGATATTGCCCGTCTTCCACCAGGAACTTTATTGCCGTTACGATCTCCGGGCATTCCTGCACTTCATCGAAAAAGATCAGAGTCTCTCCAGGAATCATCGGTACATCCGTCAATGCAGAAAGCCGCAGCAAAATATCCTTACTGCCCGTAATATTTTCAGGTAGTGAGCACTAATTCATTGACTTTACGCAAGCCATATGCTAATGTTTCTGTAAAGAAATTCTTATGACCATTCGGTCATTTTTCCCATTTATTTTTTACTAATTTTTTTTTGCATTTGACAATATGGAATATATTCCATATACTAAGGAGGTAACATGACTTCATTTGAAATTGTTTTTTACAAAACATCAAATAATATTTGCCCGGTAAAAGATTTTTTATTAGACACAGATATTAAAATGAGAGCAAAGATTTCTTCTCTCATGGAAATTCTCGAAGAATATGGAAATCTTTTACGGGAACCATACAGTAAATACTTACGTGACGGTATTTTTGAATTAAGATGTCAGTCCGGCAATAATATTTCACGTATTTTATATTTTTTCTATTGTGACAATAAAATCATAATGACCAACGGATTCATAAAAAAGACAAACAAGACACCTAAAAAAGAAATCGAATTGGCAAAATTAAGAAAAGCCGACTATATAGAAAGGATGATGAATAAATGAGTGATTTATCTGCATTTCTCAATGAACAAATGAACAATCCGGAATTTGCGCAGGAATATAATGCTGTTCAGCCGGAAATGGATGCTATCCGTTCTATGATCAAAGCTCGAAAATCTCAGAATCTCACGCAAAAACAATTAGCTGAACTCGTCGGCATTGATCAGGGTGATATCAGTAAATTGGAAAATGGGCTGCGGAATCCTACCATTCAGCTGCTAAAGCGAATTGCCGACAGCATGAATATGACCTTAAAAATTGAATTTACCCCTAAGCCGCAGAACAATAAGAAAAAGATATAATGATGGTACAACCTCTTTCGTTGTGATATGATGGAACAAGACAATGTTCGACATTTTTCCACGAAAGAGGTGCCCTTATGACAATATCCTGGTTATCCCTGTTCTGGCTGTTTTTCTTCTATTCTTTTATAGGATGGTGTATCGAGGTATGTTCTGCCGCGGTACAGCATCGGAAATTCGTCAACCGAGGTTTCGTAGCGGGTCCCCTATGCCCGATCTACGGTTTCGGTGCCATGCTGTTCGAGATCTTCCTGCCGGAGCTGACGGAATATCCGTTCTTCCTGTTCCTGGGCGGCTTTGTACTGTCCTCTCTTTTGGAATATTCCACGGGAATGTTTTTTGAAAAAGTCTATAAGAAAAAGCTGTGGAATTATTCCCGCTTCCGCTATAATGTGGGCGGTTATATCTGCCTGCCCTTTTCCCTGCTGTGGGGCGCATTAAGCGTTGTGACCGTGATGTTCGCGGATCCGCTGCTGTGTGGGCTGTTTGACCGCATTCCGCATCTTCTCTCCGTAATACTTCTGTTAGTCCTCGGAGGGCTGCTCCTGTTAGACACCATCGGTTCCGCCCTGTCAACGATAAGCTTACAGCTACAGGCGAAGCACCGGGCGGACTATGCATTAGAAAAGCAGACCGCCCGGCTGGATCAGATCACCGAAGGATTAGGACAGACTTCCCGTTTCCTGGAAAATGCTCTGACCAGGCATATGCAAAAGCGTCTGCAGAAGTCTTATCCTTCCATCAGTCTGGATGCCCTGGTAAAAGCAAGAGCTGAACGCAAAAAATCCACTATTTTTGCCGAGGGCTGCTGCTTTTATAAATTGTTTTCCCTCTTTTTCATCGGTGCCTTTTTAGGTGATATCACAGAGACGATCTTCTGCCGTATCACAGCCGGTGTCTGGATGAGCCGCAGCAGCCTTGTCTGGGGCCCGTTCAGCATCGTCTGGGGCCTCGCCATCGCCCTCGCCACCTGGTTCCTCTATAATTACAGAAACCGCTCCGATGGCTTTTTATTCGCCTTCGGAACCTTTCTCGGCGGCGCCTACGAATACCTCTGCAGCGTTTTCACCGAAATCGTCTTCGGAAAAGTTTTCTGGGACTACAGCGACATTCCCTTCAACCTCGGCGGCCGCATCAACCTCCTGTACTGCTTCTTCTGGGGGATCGCCGCCGTCGTATGGCTGGAAAAACTCTACCCCCTGTTCTCCAAATGGATCGAAAAAATCCCCCTGAAACAGGGTCCCATCATCACCTGGATACTGATCATCTTCATGCTCGCCAACATCCTCGTCTCCACCCTGGCCCTCACCCGCTACGACCAGCGTGCCCACAACGAGTCAGCAGCAAACGCCATAGAGCAGTTCATTGATGAACGTTTTCCGGACAGCCGGATGGAAAAAATCTATCCGAACGCAAAAATGGCGAGCTGAAGCAATAAACCTTTGGCAAGCCATCAAAAGTATGATATAATGTCACATAGATATTTTGAGGATAAACCGTCCTCTAAGAGCGAAGAAAGGACTCAACCACAAATGACAGTAGACAACAGCTTCACCATGAAGAAATTCCAGAGCATGGAAATCATCTATGTGACCTTTTCCCAGATCACAAAACTCCCATACGTAGAGTGCGATCCGGAAACCTTTGATGATCAGGTATACATGTTTACCGAAGAAGAAGCAGCCAAGGAGTTTGCAAAATCCTATGTAGAAAAGAACACACCGCTGCTTACCGTAAAAGTCCTGCGCAAGCAGATGCCGAACTTTTATATGGGCCTCTACGCCGAAGGCGTCAATATGGTCATCTTCCACGAAGGCGACCAGACCCGCCGCATCGAGCTCGAGCAGATCTTCCCGAAACCAGACATGGAGAAAATGAACAAACAGCACCTCCCGGTTCTGAACCCGGGCGTACAGCTCACCGTCGTATACTTTCTGCAGGAACTCAGAAAACCAAACCAGAGAAGAGACGATGCCGAGCGCATGCAGCACCTGCGTGAACTCGAAGAAGAAATGCTTGTCAACCTGATGCGAAGCAAATTCATCCTTGCCATCGACATCTCCCAGGTACAGGGCGAATTCGATCCGGCCAACCCGGGACCAGACGTGCGCATCCCGTACATCAAAAACCAGAACGAAGACATCTTCCAGCCGCTGTTTTCCGATATCGGTGAATTCCAGAAATTCCGTCCGGATCCGCAGGCAAAACTCCGTCTGGCAGCCATCCCGTTCCAGCACCTTCTGCCGTACCTGATGAAACAGGCCAAAGGCTTCGTCATCAACCCGTCCGGCTTCAACCTTCTGTTGACCAGAGAACAGCTCCAGAGAATCATGGGAGCCCAGGCACAGAGCGTCCGCCCGAACCTTGAGGCAATGATGGCACAGGCCGCTGCAGCACAGGCACAGAAAAATGCACAGAACAACGCTGCAAACGACGAAGTAAAAGAACACGTCGACGAGACAGAGAACATCGCAGCAGAAACCGACAACGAAGAATAAAACCGACAGGGCCGCAGAAAATCCCAGCAAACGGGCACTGCGGTCCGTTTTTGACTGCATAAAACCGGAAATAATAAAGAAAAACAAGAAAGGATATACAAAAATGAATGCAGAACATTGCAAAGCCTATACCCTGCTGCAGGAACAGCAGATTGACGATATCCATGCACACGGCTACCTCCTCCGCCACAACAAGAGCGGTGCCCGCGTGCTCCTTCTCGAAAACGAAGATGACAACAAAGTCTTCAACATCGCGTTCCGTACCCCGCCGGCCGACAGCACAGGCGTAGCCCACATCCTCGAGCACAGTGTCCTCTGCGGCTCCCGCGAATTCCCGTTAAAGGATCCCTTCGTAGAACTCGTCAAAGGATCCCTGAACACCTTCTTAAATGCTATGACCTACCCGGATAAAACCATGTACCCGGTAGCCAGCACCAACGATGCCGACTTCCAGAACCTGATGCATGTCTACATGGATGCTGTATTCTACCCGAACATTTACAAACATGACGAAATCTTCCGTCAGGAAGGCTGGAGCTATCATCTGGAAAGCGAAGACGGCCCGCTGACCTACAACGGTGTTGTATACAACGAGATGAAAGGAGCCTTCTCCTCCGCAGATGATGTCCTGGAGCGTGAAACCTTCAACACCCTGTTCCCGGACACTCCGTACGGCGTAGAATCCGGCGGAGATCCGTCCTGCATCCCGAACCTGACCTACGAAAACTTCCTGAATTTCCATCAGACCTATTACCATCCGTCCAACAGCTATATCTACCTGTACGGAAACATGGATATGGAAGAAAAACTGGCATGGATGGATGAAAAATACCTGTCCCATTTTAATGCAAAAGAAGTAAAATCCGAAATTCCGTATCAGAAACCATTTGCAGAGACCCTCGACATTGTACACGAGTACCCGGTACTCGACGGCGATCCGCTTGAAAACAATGCGTACCTGTCCTACAACATGGTTATCGGCAGCGGTCTGGATGTAAAATTAAACGTGGCATTTTCTGTTCTGGAGTATGCACTCCTTGACGCACCGGGAGCCCCGGTCAAACAGGCACTCCTTGACGCACACATCGGAAAAGATGTTTACGGCTCCTACGAGGACGGCATCCTGCAGCCATTCTTCTCCATCGTAGCCAAGAACGCCGATGAAAATGAGAAAGAAAAATTCCTGTCCATCATCCGCGGCACCCTCGAGGATATCGTGAAAAACGGCATGGATCAGAAAGCCATCGAGGCAGGCATCAACTATTTCGAATTCCGTTTCCGTGAGGCGGACTTCTCCAGCTTCCCGAAGGGCCTGATGTACGGCATTGACGTCTTCGACAGCTGGCTGTACGACGAGAACAAACCGTTCGCCTACCTGCAGCAGCTTGCGATTTACGATGAGCTGAAAAAACTGGCAAAAGAAGGCTATTTCGAAAACCTGATCCAGACGTATCTGCTGGACAACACCCATGCCTCCATCGTGACCCTCATTCCAAAGACCGGTCTTGCCGCAGAAAATGATGCAAAGACCGCAGAAAAACTGCAGAAATACAAAGAGAGCCTGTCAAAAGAAGAGATCGAGAAAATCATTGCTGACACCAAAGAGCTGGCAGCATATCAGGAAGAAGAGGAGAGCGAGGAAGTACTCGAGACGATTCCGCTCCTGAAACGAAGCGATATCAAACGTGAGTCTATCAAACTTTACAATGACGAGCATGAAGTCGATGGAACGACAGTTCTTCATCACAACGTATTCACGAACGGCATCGGTTACTTAAGCTTGTTGTTTGATACGAAAAATGTGCCGAACGATCTGATCCCGTACATGGGCGTATTAAAATCCGTTCTCGGCTATGTGGACACCGAACACTACACCTACGGCGAACTGTTCAACGAGATCAATGCACAGACCGGCGGCATCAACTGCGGACTGCAGGTATTCCGCATTCCGGAAAATGATGACGACTGCCGCAGAATGTTCGGCATCCGCGCGAAATTCCTGTACGACAAACTGGATTTCGTCATGAAAATGATCGAGGAAATCCTGAATACCTCCCGCCTGGATGACGAGAAACGTCTTCACGAGATCATCTCCAGCATGAAATCCGGCCTGCAGAACCGCCTGTCTTCTGCCGGAAATGCAACGGCTGTGATGCGTGCAGCTTCCTATTACTCCCCGATGAGCAATTTCCAGGACCGCATCGCAGGCATCGGCTTCTACCAGCTCTTAAAAGATCTGGACGAGAACTTCGATGAGAAAAAAGCAGAACTGATTAAAAATCTGCAGACCCTGATGAAATACATCTTCCGCAAAGAGAATCTGACCGTCTCCTATACCGCAGACGAGACAGGCTACGCACCGCTGGAAGAAAAAATCGCAGCATTCAAAGAGAATCTGTACACCGACGAAGTGGAGCCGGGCAGCATTGTGTATGACTTTGAACAGAAAAACGAAGCCTTCCAGACCTCCGGCCAGGTACAGTACGTGGCACTCTGTGGAAACTTCGAGCGCGAAGGCTACGACTACACAGGAGCCCTGCGCATCCTGCGTGTCATGCTGAGCTATGACTATCTGTGGATCAACATCCGTGTCAAAGGCGGCGCTTACGGCTGCGGCGGAGCTTTCGGAAGAGGCGGAAATGCGTGCATTTCTTCCTACCGTGACCCGAACGTCGGAAGAACCCTTGAAGTATACCGCGGTATCGGCGATTACGTGCGCAATTTCGAAGCAGACGAGCGCCAGATGACCAAATACATCATCGGAACGATCAGCGAACTCGACGTCCCGATGAACCCGTCCGCAAAAGGCCAGACCTCCGAGAGCGCATGGTTCAACGGCATCACCGAAGCAGACTTCCAGCAGGAGAGAGATCAGATCCTCGATGCAACCCTGGATGACATTCATGCACTGGCAGACCTTGTAGATGCAGCCTTAAAACAGAACAACATCTGCGTTGTCGGAAGCGAGGCGGCAATTCAGAAAGAGAAAGAACTGTTCAAGAACGTAGAGAACTTATAAATGAGGAGAAAAGACAGCAATGGAAAACAATGCAAATTATAAATCCGGCTTTGTAGCCCTGATCGGCCGTCCGAACGTGGGAAAATCCACGCTGATGAACCACCTGATCGGACAGAAGATTGCGATTACATCCAAGAAACCGCAGACCACCCGCAACCGCATCCAGACCGTTTATACGTGTGACGAGGGACAGATCGTGTTCCTCGACACACCGGGTATCCACAAGGCGAAAAATAAGCTCGGCGAGTACATGGTCGATGTAGCCGAGAAAACGTTAAAAGAAGTCGATGTGATTCTCTGGCTGGTAGAGCCGAGCAACTTCATCGGAGCAGGAGAGCGCCATATCGCAGAGATCCTGGAGAAAGTCAATGCGCCGGTCATCCTCATTATCAACAAGACCGATACCGTGGAGAAAGACAAAATCCTGGAATTCATCGATACGTACCGCAAGCTGTTCCAGTTTGCCGAGATCATTCCGTGCTCGGCACTCCGCCATCAGAACACCGATGACATCATTCCGAGCATCTTCAAATATCTGCCGTACGGCCCGCAGTTCTACGATGAGGACACCATCACCGATCAGCCGATGCGACAGATCGTGGCTGAGATCATCCGCGAGAAAGCACTGTACGCCTTAAACGAAGAGATCCCGCACGGCATCGCCGTTGTGATCGACCAGATGAAAGACCGCCCGAACGGAAAAATCGTTGATATTGATGCGACCATCATCTGCGAGCGCGATTCCCACAAGGGCATCATCATCGGAAAACAGGGCGCGATGCTCAAGAAGATCGGAAGCAACGCGCGGTATGAGCTGGAGCAGATGCTGGAGCAGAAAGTCAATCTGAAGCTCTGGGTAAAAGTTAAAAAAGATTGGAGAGACAGCGATTTCCTTGTGAAGAACTTCGGATATGATAAAAAGAAACTCGATTTATAATATTGCATTATAATAAGGAAGAAACATGCGAGAACCAATCAATGTAAGCGGAATGGTATTATCCGCCTCCCCGGTCGGAGAGTATGACAAGCGCGTCGTGATCCTGACCCGTGAGCTTGGGAAAATCACCGCCTTCGCGCGCGGTGCCCGTCGCATGAAAAGCCCCCTGATGGCTGTCTCCAACCCATTCGTCTTCGGTGAATTTCAGGTTTACGAGGGACGGGACAGCTACACCCTTTCCGGCGCAAACGTCAAAGAATACTTTCTCGACCTCGCCCAGATGCAGCCCGGTGTCTACTACGGTTTCTATTTCCTTGAGCTGGCAGAATATTTCAGCCAAGAAGGAAACGATGAAACCCAGATGCTGAATCTTCTGTACGTGACCGTGAACGCCATACGCCGGGGCAGGCAGGATCTCCGCCTGATCCGGTGCATTTTTGAGCTGCGCACGATCACAATCAATGGAGAAGCGCCGCAGATGTTCTCCTGCATGGAGTGCGGCACGAAAGAAAACCTGACCGTTTTCTCCCTGCGCGACAGTGCCATCTACTGTCCGGAATGCGGACGGACCATCAAAGACCCATGGCCGCTGCAGCCCGCTACTGTACTGGCATGCCGCTACATCATCGCATCACCGACGGAAAAACTGTATGGATTCACGGTAAATAAGGATATCTTGGACGAGCTGGAGCGGCTGCTGCGCGCTTATCTGCATCGCTATGTGGAAAAGAAAATGAAAACCCTTCAAATCCTGGATGTTATGAAATAATGCGGTAATATAGAAAGATGTTTGGGTCAAAAGGTTTTTTGAGCTTTTGACTCTGGTAATATATAAACAAAATATGAAAAAAATATATACAAACTATAAATGAGCAAATATCGAATTTTGCACAAACTTATCCCACAAACTTAAAA
>ENA-ORSC01001665-ORSC01001665.1-human-gut-metagenome-genome-assembly--contig:-NODE-1665-length-14709-cov-4.454961_pt1 | contig 14709 bp, 8 predicted proteins | sample MGYA00242178_ERZ509140 | MGnify/ENA primary metagenome ERZ509140 (study PRJEB26280, sample SAMEA2338681) | human gut metagenome | biome: human gut; feature: human-associated habitat; material: faeces... | reverse complement strand
GGCAGACGATGCCTTAAAACTGTTTGCCACAAACGAAAAAATTAAAAATGCACTTCGAAAATCAGCCAGCTATGAGCAGTCAATCAGCCCGGCTACGCTGGAAACAAACAGTGTTTATATCTATATCCCTGATGAAAAGCTCAAAATTTATGGCGACCTGCTGCGCATTATCACGGCCCAGTCGATGGAATATTTTTCATCCAGACCGCCAGAGCATAAGAAAATGATTCTGTTTTGTTTGGATGAATTTGCTTCGTTTGGCAAGCTGCAAATCACCGAGGCCCTGCGTAAGCTGCGGAAACGGCATATCCGCATTATGGTGCTGACGCAATCGCTGGCTGACCTTGACATGATTTACGGTAAAGATGAGCGCAAGGCAATGCTCGGAAACTTCAAATTTACGGTCATACTGGGCTGCAAGGACACCGAAACACAGGAGTATTTCTCCAAAATGATTGGCGAGAAACACTCCCTGCTGGCAATAGACCCAAACCAAAAACCACAGCTTATCATCAAGCCAGCCGACCTAGCACATTTGGAACAAGACCTCTTTGTAATCTGTGATGATGGGGCAATCCGGCTGCGGAAAAATTTCTACTTCAAATAAAAATCACTTTACACATAATTGGTGCGGGCATATACTTTATGCAAGAGGTGCTGTATATGTCACAAAAGCTTAATGAAAATTTTGATTCTAAAATTGCTGTAGACCCGTTTTATTCTGCAAGCAATATGGCTCACCTGCGCCGTGGTATTGATGCGCTTGACGCAGGTAATGGCGTTGAGCATGAAATTATTGAAGATGAAAGCAAAGCAGAAAATGATGATTGATTGGGAGGACGGGCAACCGTCCTCTTTTTCTTTTGTCACAGTTCATTCTTTCCATCAATCAAAAAATAGCAGCAAAAAGCGGGTGACATACACCCGCTTTTTCGTTATAATAGATAAAAATATGTATCTTTGGCTGCAAGTCCGATTTATAGGATGGCGTATTTGCTACAATATACATAGGGTTAAAAAGTGTACTTAAAATTTGGAGGAATCACGATGCCGGATAACAAAAAAGAGCAGGAACGCGAAGAACTTCACCGCGCAATATGGGCGATTGCGGACGACCTGCGCGGGAGCGTGGATGGCTGGGATTTCAAATCCTACGTTCTGGGCATTATGTTCTACCGCTATATTTCCGAGAACCTGACGAACTACATCAACGCGGACGAAATCGCGGCAGACAACGCGGATTTTGACTATGCCAAGCTGTCTGACGAGGAAGCCGAGCAGGCACGGGATGACTTGGTGCAGACCAAAGGCTTCTTTATCCTGCCGTCTGAACTGTTCGTCAATGTCCGCGCCCGTGCGCCGCAGGACGACAACCTCAACATGACGATGGAGGCCGTTTTCCGCCACATCGAGGATTCCGCCAAAGGCACCGAGAGCGAGGACGACTTTGCCGGTCTGTTCGATGATATTGATGTCAACAGCAACAAGCTTGGCGCTACGGTGGCAAAGCGCAACGCAATGCTTGTCAAGCTGCTGGACGGCATCGGCGCGATGAAGCTCGGTGAATACAAGGAAAACACGATTGATGCGTTTGGCGATGCGTATGAGTACCTGATGAGTATGTATGCCTCCAATGCTGGCAAGAGCGGCGGCGAGTTCTTCACCCCGCAGGAGGTTTCGGAGCTGCTGACCCGCCTTGCCGTTGTGGGCAAAACCGAGGTTAACAAGGTCTATGACCCTGCCTGCGGCTCCGGCTCCCTGCTGCTGAAAGCGGCTAAGATTCTGGGCAAAGAGAATGTCCGTCAGGGCTTCTTCGGACAGGAAATCAACCTGACGACCTACAACCTGTGCCGTATCAATATGTTCCTGCACGATATTGATTTTGATAAGTTCAACATCGCCCACGAAGATACGTTGATTTCGCCCCAGCATTGGGACGAGGAACCCTTTGAGGTCATCGTCAGCAACCCGCCCTACTCTATCAAATGGGAGGGCGATGATAACCCGGTCTTGATTAACGACCCGCGTTTCTCCCCTGCCGGTGTGCTGGCCCCGAAATCCAAAGCGGACTTGGCCTTTATCATGCACTCGCTGGCATGGCTGGCGACCAACGGCACGGCGGCCATTGTCTGCTTCCCCGGTATCATGTATCGCGGCGGCGCGGAGAAGAAGATTCGCCAATATCTGATTGATAACAACTTTATCGACTGCATTATTCAGCTGCCCGGCAACCTGTTCTTTGGCACCAGTATTGCAACCTGTATTATGGTGCTGAAGAAGAGCAAGGCCGAGAACAAGACGCTATTTATTGATGCCTCGAAAGAATTTGTCAAGGTCACGAACAACAACAAGTTGACCGAGGATAACATTGCAAAAATCGTGGCCTCGTTTGTTGACCGCAAGGATAAGGACTATTTCTGCCGTCTTGTGTACAACGACAAGATTGCGGAACAGGATTATAACCTGTCTGTATCCACCTATGTGGAGCAGGAGGACACCCGAGAGGTCATCAACATTACCGAGCTGAACGCAGAAATCAAGCGCATTGTGGCGCGGGAACAGGTGCTGCGTGATGAGATTGATAAGATTATTGCGGAGATTGAGCAATGAACTGGGGACGCGAGTTTATAAGCCAAAGCTATGGTCGCCCGACATATAAGCATAAAGAGTTATCAGTTTATATTACAGATGAATTTAACTTTTTCCGCTGTGTAGAGTTCAATGATGAATTTTATGGTAAGACGGCAAGCGCTTTATTTAATGGAAATCTGAGAACTTGCTCTGGCAGATATGCAAAATTGTTCCCCAATCAAAAGCTGTCTTATTGGGCTGATAGTCCGACTACGGCGAGAGCAGAAATAAAGAAACACGGGGCGGGAAAGAATATTTTGACCTTTTGGGCTTATGATGATAGGACAAGTACATTCCCCATATTGCAAAATGAAGAACCACTAATCATTATTGATGGACGAAAAACAGGCGTTCAAGAGCTAATAGATAAAGCCGATAAAGAAAAGGAACTGTCAAATGCAGAACAAAGCTATATAAATGATTTAATGGCACAAGAACCAGATTGTTTGGCTTATGATTCTCACGCAAAAAGTGGTGGCGAAAACTTTATCTTTTTTGAAAAGGGATTTAAAAAACTGGCACTTAGGCAGTTACAGCTGCGCTTGGGTGAGAATAATGGGGGCAATGTTAATCGAATAGTTTGTGCGGATACCTGTGATTATCTTCCATTCATAGAGAGTTATGGAATGTACTTCCAGCCTAAAACACGGGTGAAGATGGATAAGTCATATTTACTAAGCGACGAATACTTACAACGTAAGGAAGTATATAGAAAATCCTGCCAAAAGGTGAGGGAATAATAAGATGAACGATTTGGAGAAATTGATACAAGAGCTTTGCCCAGATGGCGTTGAGTATAAGGAATTAAAAAGTGTATTTGAAATGAGGAATGGATATACACCCTCAAAAGCAAAGGCTGAATTTTGGGAGGGTGGGACAATCCCGTGGTTCCGCATGGAGGACATTCGGGAAAACGGAAACATTCTTTCGGATTCGGCACAACATATTACGTCTGCTGCGGTTAAGGGAAAGCTTTTCCCCGCCAACTCTATTATTGTGGCAACGTCCGCGACTATCGGTGAACATGCGCTGATAACGGTTGAATCACTGGCAAATCAAAGATTTACTTACTTAGTTCGCCGCCCGGAATATGAGGAGAAACTTGACCCTAAATTTGTTTATTATTACTGCTATAAGTTGGATGAATGGTGCTTGAATAACACAAACATATCGAGTTTTCCCTCTGTTGATATGGCAAAATTTGCAAAGTTTAAGATACCAATTCCGCCGCTGCCAGTCCAACGCGAAATTGTCAGGATACTTGACAATTTCGCGGAGCTTACAGCGGAGCTTACAGCGGAGCTTACAGCGGAGCTTACAGCGCGTAAAAAGCAATATGAGTATTACCGCGATTCCCTGTTGACTTTTGGTGTCCACAGAAGGGGAACAGTTGAGACAAAATGGAGAACGCTGGGGGAAGTTTGCAACTTGATTGCAGACGGAGACCACATGCCACCCCCTAAGTCAGACAGTGGGATTCCGTTTATTACTATCTCGAATATCACAGAACAAAACAAAGTTGATTTTAGCAATACAATGTTTGTCCCGTGCGCCTATTATAATGCGCTTGCAGAAAAAAGGAAGCCACAAAAGGGGGACATCCTTTATACGGTTGTCGGCTCATATGGGATTCCTGTGTGCATTGAAAATGAAACAGAATTTGTATTTCAAAGGCATATTGCAATACTTCGACCCAAAATGCAAATTATTAACCCCCGATATATGTACCATGCAATGCAGACAACCGCATTCAAAGCACAAGCAGATAAGGCAGCTAAGGGGGCGGCGCAAAAGACAATCAGCCTTCATTCTCTTTCAGAAATGACATTGCCAGTTCCGAGTTTAGAAGTTCAGGAGCGCCTTATTGATGTACTCGACCACTTCGATGCCATTTGTTCTGACCTGAACATTGGTCTGCCCGCAGAAATTGAAGCCCGTAAAAAACAGTATGAATATTATCGGGATATGCTCTTGACGTTTGCTGCGGCTGACGACATAATCTTGACAGACAGACAGACAGACAGACAGACAGACAGACAGACAGACAGACAGACAGACAGAGCATAATTAAGCTCTTGCAGTATGTGTTTGGCTATGTTTATCTGCCATTGGACGAGGTCTGCAACTCGATTTCTTCTGGTAAGGCAAAAGAGAAAAATAGTGTCGGAAATTATCCTGTTTATGGTTCTACGGGCATTATAGCGAAAACAAATAAGGCAGTGTATTCAAAGTCTAATATTTTGATTGCGCGTGTTGGAGCAAATGCAGGTTATATTCATTTGGCACATGGGGGATATGACGTTTCAGACAATACGCTAATTGCAGATGTGAAAGACGAGTACGATTTGAAATATGTGTATTATCAGCTTGTCAATTCTGACCTGAACCGATATGCAAAAGGCGGTGGCCAACCGTTGATTACAGCTGGCCAGATAAAGCAGATACAAATTCCTGTGCCAATACTTGCGAAACAATGTCAAATTGTAGAAATCCTTGACCACTTCGACACCCTCTGCAATGACCTCACCAAGGGCCTGCCCGCTGAAATCGAGGCACGGCAAAAGCAATACGAATACTATCGGGACAAGCTCTTAACATTTAAGGAGTTGGGTGCATGAGCACTTACAATGTAGTTGCTGCCAGCAATGAAAGTACCGTTGTAACAGAATACGAACCGCAAAGTAAGCGTTCTGATGCTTACCAGAGCGAGGCTGCGCTGGAGCAGGCGTTTATCAAGATGCTGGAGGAACAGGGCTATGCCTACTTCCCTATCCATGAGAACGCTGACCTTGTGGCAAACCTGCGCCGTCAGCTGGAATTGCTGAACAACTATACTTTCACGGATAAAGAATGGGACTTCTTCTTTAAGGATAAAATCGCCAACGCGAACGATGGCATCAAAGAAAAGACTCGCCGCATCCAAGAGGACAACATTCAGAACCTGACCCGCGAGGACGGCTCTACGGTCAATATTACGCTGCTGGATAAAAAGAACATCCACAACAACCGCTTGCAGGTCATTAACCAGTATGTGGAGAACGGCGGCAACTATGATAACCGCTATGATGTCACAATTCTGGTAAACGGTCTGCCGCTGGTTCATGTGGAATTGAAGCGGCGCGGTGTGCCTATCAAGGAGGCGTTCAATCAAATCAACCGCTATCAGCGGGATAGCTTTTGGGCTGGCAGCGGCCTGTATGAGTATGTACAGATTTTCGTTATCTCCAACGGCACGAACACAAAATACTACTCCAATACGACCCGCGACAGCCATATTAAAGAGAGCGCCGGAACGACCCGAAAGAGCGGCAAAAAGACAAGCAACAGCTTTGAATTTACGTCCTTTTGGGCTGATGGGAAAAACCGCGTCATTCCCGATTTGGTGGACTTTACCCGCACGTTCTTTGCCCGCCATACGCTGCTGAACATCCTGACAAAGTATTGCGTCTTTACGTCCGAAGACCTGCTGCTGGTGATGCGTCCATACCAGATTGCGGCAACCGAGCGTATTTTGTCCCGCATTGAGGTTTCGACCAACTATAAGCAGACGGGAACGCTAGCCGCAGGCGGGTACATCTGGCATACCACGGGCAGCGGCAAAACGCTGACATCTTTCAAAACGGCGCAGCTGGCCTCTAACCTCCCCTACATTGATAAAGTTCTGTTCGTGGTAGACCGCAAGGATTTGGACTACCAGACCATGAAAGAATATGACCGCTTTGAAAAAGGAGCGGCCAACGGCAACACCTCCACGCAGGTGCTGCAGCGCCAGCTGGAAGACCGGGACGCCAAGGGCAACCCACATATTTATAAAATCATCATTACAACGATTCAAAAGCTGGCGTTGTTTGTTGCCCGCAATAAGGGACATGAGATTTTCCAAAAGCATGTTGTCTTGATTTTTGACGAGTGCCATCGCAGCCAGTTTGGCGATATGCACGAGGACATCACCAAGTATTTTAAGAACTACCACCTCTTTGGCTTTACGGGTACGCCGATTTTTGCGGCCAATGCCAGCACGCGCGGCAAACCCACGTTGAAAACCACACCGCAGGCGTTTGGCGGTGAGCCTGATGCCAACGGCAAAAAAGTCCTGCCGCTGCATACCTATACGATTGTTGACGCTATCAACGATAACAACGTTCTGCCGTTCCGTATTGACTATGTGGATACGGTCAACCGCAAGGCGGGCATCGGTGATAAGCAGGTCAAGGCCATCGACACCGAAAAAGCACTTGCTGACCCGCGCCGCGTAAAGGAAATCGTCAAATATATCTTAGAGCATTTCGACCAGAAGACAAAACGCAACGGTAAAACGTATTCTTTCCGTGCGCTGCGCAACATTGAAGCAGTAGCCACCGATAAAACGCGCGGGCAGGTTGCAGAGGTCAAGGACAGCGTGCGCCTGTCGGGCTTTAACTCCATCTTTGCGGTCAGCTCGATTGCGATGGCAAAGGCGTACTATCTGGAATTTAAGCGCCAGATGCAGGACTTGCCCGAAGCAAAGCGCCTGCGCGTGGCAACGATTTTCAGCTACGCCCCCAACGAGGACGTGGAAGATGCAAACGGCATGCTGGGCGAGGAAAATTCCGATGATACCAGCCAGCTTGATGCAAGCTCGCGGGACTTTTTGGAGTCTGCAATCAAGGATTATAATGCACTTTTTAAGACGCATTATGACACCTCGGCCGACAGATTCCAGAACTACTATAAAGACCTTTCCCTGCGCATGAAAAACCGCGAGGTTGACATCCTGATTGTCGTAAATATGTTCCTGACGGGCTTTGACGCTACCACGCTAAATACGCTCTGGGTGGATAAAAACCTTGTTATGCACGGCTTGATACAGGCGTTCTCGCGCACGAACCGTATCTTAAACTCCGTAAAGACATACGGCAACATTGTCTGCTTCCGCAATCTGGAGGAAGAAACCAACAAAGCCATTGCCTTGTTTGGTGACCGCAATGCGGGTAGTATCGTTCTGCTGAAAAACTATAAAGCCTATTACGATGGCTATGACGAGGACGGCAAACACCACGACGGCTACGAAGAACTGATTGCCAAGCTGCAAGATAAATTCCCGCTAGGGCAGCCCATTGTTGGCGAGCAAAACCAAAAGGACTTTATCGCGCTGTTTGGCGCAATCCTGCGAATGAGGAATATCCTTACCTCGTTTGATGATTTTGCAGGCAATGAGCTGCTTGCCCCGCGCGATATGCAAGATTACCAGAGCAACTATATTGACCTATACCAACAGCTGCGGCCTAAGAACCCTGATAAGGAAGTCATCAATGACGATATAGTTTTTGAGATGGAGCTTATCCGTCAGGTGGAAATCAATATTGACTATATCCTTATGCTGGTTGCCAAGTATCACGATAGCAACTGCGAGGATAAAGAAATTCTTGTTGACATCCGCAAGGCCGTGGATTCCAGTATGCAGCTGCGCAGCAAGAAAGACCTGATTGAAAACTTTATTGCAACGGTCAATACGGCTACTAAGGTGGATGACGACTGGATAAAGTTCGTCACCGAGCAAAAGAAAACCGACCTTGATACACTTATTGCGGAGGAAAAGCTCAAGCCGGACGAAACGCGCAAGTTTGTGGATAACTCTTTCCGCGATGGTGTATTAAAGACTACCGGCACAGACGTTGACCGCATCCTGCCGCCGGTCTCGCGTTTTGGCGGCGGCAACCGAACGGCTAAAAAGGATGGAATTATTGCAAAATTGCAAGCGTTCTTTGATAAATATTTTGGGCTAATATAATGCAAAAAAGATAGTGACATTCTGTGCGAATCGAGGCATAATATATATGTAACCTCGAAGAGTATATAAAAACTTACGCGATTACATTTAAAATTGAATATAGGCCAATAAAGAGCCTGTACAAAATTTATTGCATCCCTATTGCGGAATTGCAGTTTATGTTTGTGCAGGCTCTTTTTTTGTACATTGAAAAAAGAATAATACGCATCATCGGCAGCTCTGTGATGGATGATAACTGCAAAATGGTTGCAAAGGTCAAAGCAATAACTTTATGAGCAGTGCCAACTTTTTGGGAAGGTGTCGACCTGCCTGTAGCTTATTTCCAGAACGTAAAAATGCAGCTTACCGTTACGTTGCTGACGTTCTGAACGAAACATCCCGCCCAAGATTTAGCACACAGCCAATAGGGAAAATGACAGCCGGCCTTTTGGGCTGTAAGCAAAATAACGCTAAAAATGCAGAGGGTAAAGGTAACGCACAACTTTCAGAACAAGAAGGAAGTGCCTGCCCTACATGAAAGCTGTGTTCAGAACGTAAAAAAGCAACCTACCATTGCGCTACAGATATTCTGGGTGAAGTGTTTCAGCCTAAATTATAGTGCTCAAAGTGCCCAAAAGTGCATGGCAGTCAACGCTTTTGGCTATAACGAAAGGTGGCGTTAGTAATGTAGGAAAAACCACTAAACATAAGGAAGCTGCTGCCTTTCAAGATAAGATGAAACCATTGCCAGCCAGAAAGTTGTGTTCAGAACGTAAAATGCTATCAATGACTACACGGTCAATAAAATGGACAGATAACCTATTACTAGTAGAGCAAAAAGCTACACGCTGCAATGGAAGCGATTAAGAATTTAGGCATAGCAATAAGGCAAAGGGTTCCATCAAAGATACAGCTTATTTTTCCCCTATGCAGACCGCGAAGCGCGAACTTATAGGAAAAGATAAGAAGAAACTTTTAATGTGAAAGAAATAAATAATGAAAGATATAGCAGTTAGCTCTTATTTTCTACCTATCATCTCCGCGGAGCGTGAACTTATAGGGAATAATAAGTTGTTTCTTATTTTTTCCTATTTATCCCGCAAGGCGCGAACTTATATAGGAGAGAATAAGGAAAAGCGGATAAACAAATGGAAAATTTATGGGTTAGGATGCAACTTTCCGCAATACTCCTTATTTAATTCAATGATATTTCATGAAATGAATAACATTGAATAATATAAGATGAGAGACTTGGCATTTTTGAAATGGAAAGTGTAGAAATATAACGACATATAATTAAATATTTGGCAAGGAAATATTTTCCAAAAATACACAAAGTATCATGGAATCACCCCTAAAGTATCAAGGAGCAATACAATGAAGAAAATGAGCAAACAGGACGTTGAAACTGTCATTTTTGAGAATGCAAAAACTGGCGAGGCATTAGAGTTTCAGCACGAGCAGCACAAAGCCGAGTACGGGGCAAAGCATTTTTGGAAAGCAGACAAAAAATTCTTTGAACTGCTTTCAACGTTTTCCGCGGCAGAAAGCAAGGTGGTGGCATATATCCTGCAAAAAACGCAGCCCACAAAGAATGAGTTTATCGGAGCCTATAAAACCATTGCTAGAAAACTGGGTTGCGATGTTACAACAGTTCGTAACACATTCAAAAAGATGATGGAAAATGATATGCTGGCTAAGACTGATGACGAGCGGATTTGGATGCTCAATCCAAGATTGCTGGTAAAGGGTGATATTATTGTTAAGGCACGGTTGATGTCAAAGTATGATTCACTGCTTGGCCGTCCATTGAGTGACTGGATTATAACCGATAGCAATGGCAATGACCCGTTATTCCTGCCGATAGAATATCCAACACCAGAAAGCCTGGATACTGCAAAAAGCGATTTTATTAAAGTGTATCATTTATTTTTTGAAACTCTTTCCGGGCTGGGAGGCAAAGAATCCGAGGTGTTAAATTTTTTGGTGTGTGCAATGCGAAACAGTGATAATACATATACTGGGCCGATGAAAAAAATTGCAGAAAATGTAAATTGTTCGAAAGCCACTGTACAGAGAGCGATGGACACGCTTACAGATAAAGGATTTGTTGCGATGGAATTTGATTGTGTATGGCGGATTAACCCCTCTATGGTTATCAAGGGAAACCGCAACAAGGAAAAGGTACTTATGGACGAGTTTCTGGCGACTCAAAAGGAGTATGACAAGAAGCGGAAAGCGCGTAAGAATGGCAAAAAGCAGAAGACGGTTAAGGGCTAAGAGAAAACAGTATAGCTATGCTGCTGCTTTGATGAATTTATAGGCAGCATGATTATGATTTAATCCATCTTGCTACGGTCTTGGCATCTATGCCGTATAACTGCGCTATGTGGTACATGCTGGCTCCTGATTGATACATTGCTTTCATCTCGGCCTTATAGTCTGGCACGGCATCAGGCGCGTGTAGCAGGTCATGGAGAGATAGCCCCAGCAGAACGGCAAGTTGCAGAACGTATCGCGGTGCAACGGATTTGCTGCATAGTGTGGCGTGCAGCTGCTTGGTAGATAAGTCGGCTGTGGGAATATAACTGCCATATAGATTTAAAAGTGCAGTTTCAATTTTAGTGGCGTATGTACGTCCACCGGTTAATGAACGCCAGCCGCGGGAACGCAATGCACTGTCAAGGACGGCGTGGTAAACAGAGCCGTCCCTATAATCAAAATTGGAATCTAAAGTATCTTGTAGCAATAAATCTAATGCCAGCAGACAATCCAGCACGGGTTCTGCTGGCAGCTTTTTTAGCTGCATAGTAAATGTTGCAGGAAATAGTTCCTGCTGCCGTGCGCTGTTGTATGTGACATCGGTATCGACAAGCCAGCAGCGATGTTTGGTGCAAATCTGCATATCCGGCAGTTGGTGGCTGCGATGCCAATAAGGCTCACCATATAGTTGCAAATCCTCTTGATAACAGACGGGACAATAGCGCATGACGGAGCAATGATTACCGTTGGCTTGGGAAATGCCCATTCGATGTACAGCTAATGGATTGCCATTGACAACATAGGCATAAGAGGAGCGCTTACGCTGTGTGGGAAAAAATCGTGCGTAATATGGGAAAAATGTGTGCTGCATTACAACATCCCTTGCGGACAAGAAACCTTGCGGAAGCTGTGCCAACAGCGCCTTTATAGGCCCGCAGAGCATCAGACTGGGAGCACAGAAATTGTCCCCATATAGCTGCCGTAGGGTGTGCTTAGCACAGTAGTTGCCACTGTGAACATGGTAGCGGCAAATGACGCTGTACCATAGTTCATCAGGGTACGGCGAGGGAAAGAAGCTAATCATATTGCCACCTCGCCTTTGATATACTCAGCATAAGCAGATACAGGTGATTCGCCGTTCTTTTTTGCTTTTTTGAGTAACGCCCGTATATCATTTCCAACAATCTTGGTGGGGGCTGCGGAACCTACGGATACCTCCGGCGCGGTCTTTGTCTGCCGCTTGGCTACGGATTTGGTGGAAAGCTCACTGATGTATTCGGATACCATCCCCAAGTTTCTTAAAAATGCACTTTCAAAGACTTCTAAATCCAGCTTTTCGCGCCCATCAAGAATAGCTTGCTTTTGGGCATTATATAAGAGCTTGGCGAGTATATCCGGGATGCCCTGTGTCTTGCGATACAGCCAGTTTGCAAGCTCTGGTGTCAGGTCGGTGGCATATTGCGTGTACTGGTAATGCCACAGCCCATGCAGGAGCAACGCAAATTCCTTATCATTGGGTAGACGGTCATAGACAAGCCCTGTGGTTCGCCGCGCAGAGCGGAACTCCTGTTGTAATACCTGCAAGACGCGAGGCGTTCCGACCATGCAGATACTTACTCCTGCCCCGTTGATAAGGTGAACGAGAAAATTTAAGAAACGTATACCGCCATCGCTTTTACGATAGGCAATGTTCTGCAATTCGTCTATCACCAGCAGGCCAATATGATTGACCCGTACAATTTGGTTGAGCTGGCTGACAAGGACATCAATGCTCAATCTGCGCGATAGGGCATCTTTTTGATAGCTGGTTCCAACCAAACTGTCGATTTGCAGGTAAATATCCAAAATCAGTGCTTTAATGGACGCATCGTGCGGGGTTTGCACGACTAGATACGGAATCTGATGGCAATAAAAATTTTGCCCGTGATACGAAGTGTGTTCGATAACCTGCGGGAACAATGATAATACGCGTTGCAATGCGGTGGACTTGCCAAGTCCTGATACGCCAATGACAGAAAAAGAATTGCCGCCGCCGACGGATGCCGCAAGGGCATTGCCGTGCATCAGCGAGTAACCATTCTGCATGGCGGCAGCTTCGCTCTGGATTGAATACTGCCCATAGCAATGCTGCATGGCGGTGTAGATTTCGCAGTACAAGTCAATCGTCATGGATAGCGGCTGGTAAAACTCGTACAAAGAGGACAACAGCTGCAAGCGTTCCCCGGTGCTGCGGTCACGGTCACTATCGCTATAGGGTGGGATGACCGCCAGAGCGCGAATCAAGTCTTTGCCAGACAGCATCGGTGGCAAAGCCTCTATGAACGGGTTGTTATCATAAAGCGGATTGGGGACATAATCAGCGTGCATCGAAATCATCCTCCTGTTGCTCGGCCAGTAAATCCATCAGCGATACGCTTTCTTGTTTGCGGGCTGTGCTGCGGTTGCGTTGTATCTGCCTGCTGATATTGCTGCGGTCTGGCATTGTGCGTTCGGAGCGGTCAGCAATGGCTTGTATATCGCTCATAAGGTCAAGCTGTGCCTGCAATTCCTGCTTTTTCCAATCGGTGCGCTCTACTTTTTCAAGCTGTTGTGCGTCTGCAATTTCTGCTAGAGATTTGCCCAGATAGGCTTTTTGCACCAAGTCAAAAGCCGAGTAAGTGCCATCCTCGTATAGCCAAACAGTATCCATACATTCTGGTGCATAGGCAACCTGTACAGTTTCCCGTCCACCGAGACCGGCAGAAACGAAACGCTTTTTAAAAGTGCAGTTTGAAAAGCGGAGGCCGAAAATTTCCAGACCGCGCTGCGTGATTTTTCCCTCAGCACGGGGAAGAAGTGTATAAAGCAGCTTTTTATCAGTGGCTTCTTTTACAGGGCAATCATCCTGTGCTTCACAAAACGACCAGATACTTGCGGCCAGCGGCGGTGTGTTGGATTCTATCATGGCAGGTGTGCGGGTAAAGCCTGTCTGCACAGATTTTGAATTATAGAACAGGACGCAACGCAGAACAACGGCGGTAAATTGCTCCAAATCCAATGTACCTTGTCTGCGGTAGTCCGGCGCACCGCGTTCCTGTGTGTTGGATTCGATGACACCCTTGCCTTTAAGCAACGGTTTGTAGGCACTCTGAATCAAATCAAACAGCTTTTCAACTACACCCTTTAAATCCGGACGGTATGCAGGAAGATTTTCTATTTCAATGTGATAGCTTTCGCACAGGTTTTCTAACGTCCCGGCTATAAACTCGCTGCCCCGGTCTGTCATAATTTTGGTTGGCAGATGATGGCTCGGCCAGTCCTGCGGGTCAATGTCTATCCCGTGCTGATGACAAAAACTGACTTTGTCGGTAAAAGTGTTCTGAAGCAGCAGACGCAGCGCATATTGCCCGCCCTCTAAACCAACATAAACGCCGGTAATCAGGCGGCTGTAGGCATCGACCATCGTGTAAATGACAGGTCGGCCAATGGGCTTGCGGGAAAGGCGGCTGACGATGTAGATGTCGGCAACGGTGGCATCGGTCATATACACGCCGATGGTGTGTGCATAATCGCAGACCGAGCCAGTAAACGGACGATGATTGCGCTGATAGGCTTTAAGTCCCTGCCTGCTGATGGTCTCGCTGATGGGGTCGCGGTTCTTACGAAAGAAATAGCGGAACTGCCAGAACGTGGGATATTCCGGCTTCAATGTGCCGTGTGCATCGCAGTATTTCGCCCGCAGCATCATTTTGTAGGCGGTCTGCAAGCTCTGCCGCTGCGGGGTGTAGTAATACTTGTTCAGTGCCCAGCGGATGGCTTTTTCATCGGTAGTAAGCTCATGCTGTTCTGGCGCGGGACGCTCTGCGGGTAAAAGTGCATTTTTACTTTGGTATACCCAGTAGCGCCAGAGATATTGCAGCACCGTGCGGCGGGCAATATTATGCTCGGCAGCTATCTGGCGGACAACCTCATTACGGTGGGACTTATCATAGATGCAGGTGTCATCTAACAGCGGCGCAATCAAGTCGAGCTTGCGATTCCGCCCCTCGCGCTGGCGGTTGGTGATGTCCTCATCCAGAACGAAAACA
>ENA-ORSC01001655-ORSC01001655.1-human-gut-metagenome-genome-assembly--contig:-NODE-1655-length-14741-cov-3.286191_pt1 | contig 14741 bp, 13 predicted proteins | sample MGYA00242178_ERZ509140 | MGnify/ENA primary metagenome ERZ509140 (study PRJEB26280, sample SAMEA2338681) | human gut metagenome | biome: human gut; feature: human-associated habitat; material: faeces... | reverse complement strand
TATAGCACAGCGGCAGGCGTGTGTTTTCCTGTGTCCAGGCGAACACCTCCCGGTGGATGGCGCCCTTATAAAACTCCGTGCGCAAGCGAGGGTGGACAATGAGCAGGGCGATGGGATAGTCATTGAAAATATCCAGCAGAGCGGGCCACTGAGCGGGATCGTCCCAGCCGATGCGGGTCTTGACGGAGATACGCAGATCCGGGAGCGCGTCGAAGATGCCGTCCAGCAGCTCTCGCAGCAGGTCGCTTTCCCGAAGCAGGCCCGCCCCCTTGTTTTTGCCCGTAACGGTGCCGGAGGGGCAGCCCAGATTCAGGTTCACCTCACCGTAGCCACGGCTTTGGCACTCCTTGGCCGCCCAGATAAAGTATTCGGCCCGATTTGTTAAAATCTGAGGCACCACGGGGAGATCCTGATTATTCTCCGGGGCGATCTCCTGCAGCTCCTTGGTTTGAAACTCGAAATTGGCGTTGGGAGAGAGAAAAGGTGTATAGTAGCGGTCCGCAGGGCCGAACAGGGCGGCGTGGACCTGCCGCCAGCGCCAGCCGGTGAGGCCCTCCATGGGCGCGGCATAATACTCCTGCATGGGCATCCCTCCTTTCGGATCATCTTACCATATTTACGGGCGTCTTGCAATTCCCCGCCGGGTGTGGTAAAGTCAAGGCTGGAAAGTGAGGCTGTACTATGACACTGTTTGACTATTACCTGCAATATATGACCCAGATCTGCGAAGGCTCCCTAACCGCCCCGGAGGGCATCACACTTACGCAAACCGATGAAATGCATCGGGCTATGGAGCTGCAACAGCAGATCGGCGCCGTGGGCATTCCCGCCTTTGTACGGGCCTGTGCCGCCGCAGCCGGGGACGAGATCCCCCGGGAGGCTTACGACAATTTCTCCATGGACGATGCGCTCTCCGCCGCCCGAGCCCTGACAGAGCAGGCCCGGGAGGAGCCGAAGGAGCCGGAGCAAAAGGAGCCGGACCCGGATGCGGGGAAGCACGCCTTCGAGGTGTTTTTGGACTGCATCGCCCTGGATGACGGACTGGTGCAGTACCTCATCGAGGTGCTGAAAAAGAAGGACTGGCAGGAATTTTACAAGCTGAGCCGGATCACCACCAAGCTGGACCTGGACCCCAACGAATTTCTCTACTGGCTGGGAAACAAGGAGCAGTATGCACCCCGGGAGGAGCAGGTGTGCGCGGCGGTCATGGACGCGTGCCTGGCCCGGTTGGCGGAGGAAAAGAGGCTGGATGTGCTGGCAGCCCTGCTCTCGGGGGATCAGAAAACCTTTGAGCTGTTCCGCTGCGAGGCCCCGGAGCTGCTGCACCTGCCGGAGGCCACCTTTGACTGGTACTGCCGGAACTACCTGGACAGGGACTATCCCCTGCGGATGATCTTGCGGCTGAACGGGGTGGAGTTCCCGGAGAGGCTGGGGTAAGACGGGACCGTGTTTTCCTCAATCTTACACTACGAAGCACAAAAAGAGAACGCCCCATAGTGGCGTTCTCTTTTTGTGTCGCAATTATTACTTTTCTATGCGCTTGCCGGTGTAGGTTGTGCTCTTTTTCTTAAGTCCCATCCAAGCCATACCCGTCACAGACAGTACAGCGCTCACGCCATAAGCAGCGATACCCGCATCAAAGGTTTCGGGAGTGCTGGGGGTGCTGGGGGTATTGTCGTTATTGTTGGGAACATTTTTGCTAACCGTAAACACACCATTTTCGGTGGTGACTTTGTAGTCAGCGGCTGCGTACTTCGTGGGGTCGCTGCTGAAGCTACCGCCGGTAATGAAGCCAGCCAGTGCCTTTTCGGCGGTGTTGCCGAAGTAGCTGCCCACAGCTGCTGCGTTCTCACTCTTGAAAGTGCCGCCCTTGATCTCCACAACGGGATCACCGCCGGGATAGCCGCAGGTATCCACCACAAAAGCGTCACCAGTGGCATTGCCGCCATTGCCATAATACTCATAATCCGCCTTCACACCGGTACCAATGATGGTGCCGCCGGTGACGGTAGTCTTGCCGGACTTGACATACACGCCGGTGGCGCCGGTGATGGTGCCGCCCTTGATGTTCAACTCAGCGGTATTGGGATAGTAGATGCCCAGGCCGTTTTCATTAGTGCAGGTGATCACGGCGCCTTCCTCGATGTTAATGATCACGCCGCCGTCATCCTTATTGCCGATGCCGGAAATCGCAGCACCGCCGGCTGCCTCAACCTTACCGAACACGGTAACAGAGGAACCCTCATTCTGCACGGTGATACCACCCTTGTTGCCCTCGGTGCTGGTGGTCATAATGGAAACATCCTTCTCGATAACCAGATCGGCGCCGCCCTGCACCCAAGCAGCCCACTTCACAGTCTCCATGCGGCCGTTTTTCACGGTGAGGTCTGCGTACACATCAAAGCCGCCGTCAGTGGAGGTGAGCTTATTGCCGCCCAAATCCACAGTGATAGCCTTGCGAATTTCCTGATAGCCGCCAATGGTGACATCCTTCTGCAGGACAACGGTGTCGCCGTCCTTGGCAGCCGCAACGGCCTCGGCAAGAGATTCATATTCCTTATCGCCGATCTTGGCGGCAGCGGGAACAACTCTCTTCACAATATACTTGCCGTCTACCTTCTCAACTGTGCCGACAGATGGATCCATAAACGCAGAAACATCCTGGCTAAAGGTTCCGGACACAATGACCAGATCATTATTCTCGGACTTTTCGATCTTGCCATCAACGGTACTGTTCTTCACAATAACCTTGGCAGCGGTGTAGCCCTTTCTTGCTCCATCTACATCAAATGCAACACTGCCGGGGTTTGCAATAATCCTGGAGTTAGAGATGGTGGTAGAGCCGCAGTTATTGCTGGTAACATAGGTATAAGTACCCCAGCCGTTGACCAAATTGCGGCCATCCACAGTCAAGTTCTCCAGCGTCAGGTTGCAGTAGTTTTGAACCAGCATCATCACATTTTTTGTCCCTTTGGCCGCCTCGATGGTACCGTTTTTCAGCGTAACATTGTGGTTTGCATCGCCGTTACCGGACCACTCCAGATGGAAGCCCTGGGTCTCGGTGCCGGTAGAACCAACCGCCGGGTCGGTTACCGTGTAGGTAAAGCCGCCGAAGTCAATGGTGAAGCTCTTGGCAGCGATCTGGCCCTCTTTAGGGGCACGGAATGTGCCGATTCCGCAGCCGGTGGTGCTCTTCAGCAGAGTCACTGTGCCGCCTTCTTTTACGGCCTTCACAGCCGCTTCCAGCGTTTCAAAAGTTGTGCCGTCGTCGATTTTGGCCACTTCTTCTGCCGCAAACACGGTCGTGGGCAGCAGCGCCAGTGCCAGAACCAACGCCATCAAGATGCCAAGCAGTTTTTTCATCACTTTGATTCCCTTCTTTTTCGAAAAATTTTTGGGTGTCCTCTTTTGAGGGGCTGATATTCCGCTAATCAGCTCTTATATTGTAGCACCTTCCATTTATTTTGTCACTACATTTTCAGGATTTGTAGAATTACTGTATTATTATACATAATTTTTTATTTTCATTGTGCAAAAGGTACAATTATATATTGAAATCACTATCTGTGAAAGCACAAAAAACATTCTTTTCTTTTTAGAAAATACTTGCTTTTGGGGATAGGTGTGGTATACTTGCACCTGTCACACAAATATGAAAAAGATGATTTTTGTGAGGTGAGGTCATGCCCCAGGGCAAGCATATATTGGGCCGCTCCCCTACCCGGCGGGTGTTTGGCACCGCCAAGGTGGGCGACCGGGGTCAAATCGTGATCCCCAAGGAGGCCCGGGAGTTCTTTCATATTCGGCCCGGGGACACGCTGCTGATTTTGGGCAGCGAGAGCCAGGGATTGGTGGTCTCCCGGCCGGAGGTATTGGACCGGGTGGCCCAGGAAATTCTGCAAAACACGGAGGACAGTGAATCATGATGAACGAAATGTACCGGCAGTTGGGGGTCTCCCAGGCCGTTTATGAATTTGGTGAGAGTATTCTCGGAGGGCTTACGGAGCGGTTCCGGGAGATCGACGCGGTGGCGGAGTACAACCAGTGCAAGGTGCTTGCCGCCATGCAGAAAAACCGGGTCAACGCCACCCATTTCGCCGCCACCACCGGCTACGGCTACGACGACGAGGGCCGGGACAACCTGGAGCGGGTTTACGCCGACTGCTTTCACACGGAGGCGGCCCTGGTGCGGCCCCAGATCACCTGCGGCACCCATGCCCTCACCGTGGCCCTCAGCGCCAATCTGCGGCCCGGAGACGAGCTTTTAAGCCCTGTGGGGCGCCCCTACGACACATTGGAAGAGGTCATCGGCATCCGGCCCTCCCCCTGCTCCCTGGCAGAGTACGGCGTAAGCTACCGGGAGGTAGAGCTACTGCCTGACGGCACCTTTGACTACGAGGGCATTCGCCGGGCCATTACGGAGAAAACCAGGCTCATCACCATCCAGCGCTCTAAGGGATATGCCACAAGACCCACCTTTTCCGTGGAACAGATCGGGGAGCTGATCGCATTTTGCAAGAAATGCAAGCCCGATGTGCTCTGCATGGTGGATAACTGCTACGGCGAGTTTGTGGAGATGCGGGAGCCCTCAGACCTGGGGGCGGACATGATCGTGGGGAGCCTCATTAAAAATCCCGGGGGCGGCCTGGCCCCCATCGGCGGCTACATCTGCGGCACCAGGGAATGCGTGGACCGCTGCGCGTACCGGCTCAGCGCCCCGGGCCTTGGGCAGGAGGTGGGCGCAAACCTGGGGCTGATGCCCGCCTTTTACCAGGGGCTGTTCCTGGCGCCCACGGTGGTGTCCTCCGCAGTGCGGGGCGCGGTGTTTGCCGCCGGGTGCTATGAGAAGCTGGGCTTCCGGGTAGTGCCTGGCAGCGGCGAGACCCGCCGGGATATTATCCAGGCGGTGGAGCTGGGTAGCCGGGAGGCCATGGTGGCCTTCTGCAAGGGCATCCAGTCTGCCGCGCCGGTGGACAGCTATGTGACCCCGGAGCCCTGGGCCATGCCCGGGTATGAGTCGGAGGTCATCATGGCTGCCGGAGCCTTCGTCCAGGGCGCGTCCATCGAGCTGTCCGCCGATGGGCCCATCCGCCCGCCCTACGCCGTGTATTTCCAGGGCGGCCTGACCTGGTTCCATGCCAAGCTGGGCATTCTCATGAGCATCCAGAAGCTGCTGGACGCAGGGATCATCGAAATGTAATTCTAAAATGTAATTGTAAAAGGAGAAAAAATCACATGTGGTTCTGGCTTTCCCTGATCGCTCTGCTGTGCTGGAGCGGATCGGACCTGTTTTCCAAAATCGGCTGCCAGTCGGAGACCGATAAATACAGCCACCTGAAAATGGTGACGGCGGTGGGCGTGGTCATGGGCCTGCACGCGGCGTATGAGATCTTTATCGGCGGCACCCAGGTGACCTGGGAGATCATCTGGACGTATCTGCCGGTGTCGCTGCTGTACATCTCGTCCATGGCCATGGGGTACATCGGCCTGCGGTATATTGAGCTGTCCATTTCCTCTCCCATCTGCAACTCCTCCGGCGCGCTGGTGGCGGTGCTGTGCCTGATCACCGGCGGCATGGGCGAGCTGGTACCCGCCCAGCTGGTGGCCACGGCCCTGGTATGCGTGGGCGTGGTGGGCCTGGGCATAGTGGAGGCTCATGAGGACGAGAATCTGCGCCGGAAGCGGCAGGAGGCGGCCAACCGCCGCTATGCCAAGTCCGCCCTGGCCCTGCTGCTGCCCATTATCTACTGCATACTGGACGCGGCGGGCACCTTTGCCGATTCCCGGGTGCTGGACAAGCTGTCTGCCCGGGCACTGGCAGAGGGGATGTTCGCCACGGCGGATGAGTGCTCCGACTATGCCGCCAGCGCTGCCAACTGCGCCTATGAGCTGACGTTTCTGCTGGCGGGCATCGTGTGCTTCGTATATGTGGTGCTGATCCGGAAGCAGAGGCTCATCGCCCGGCAGGAGGCCCCCAAGTACGCCGGCGCAGCGTTTGAAACGGCGGGCCAATTCGCCTACATCTTCGCCCTGTCCGATACGGCCCATGTGGCCATTTCCGCCCCCATCATCTCCGCCTACTGCGTGGCGTCGGTGGTGTGGAGCCGCATTTTCCTGAAGGAAAAGCTGTCCCTGAAGCATTACCTCATGATCGCCCTGGTGGTGGCGGGTATCGTCATCCTGGGCGTATACGACGCCTGAACAAAAATCTCCCCCTGTCATGCACTGCATGACAGGGGGAACAATACATTTGCGGCAGAATCACATGCCCGTCATCACGGTCATGACCTTGAACTCCTCGGAATTCAGGGTCTTTTTCATAGCCAGACCCTCGTCGATATTCAGGTCGATGATCTGATCATCCTTGGCACAGATCACGCGGTTGGTCTTTCCTTCCGCCAGGACGCGGACGGCCTCGTAGCCCATGCGCGTGGCCATGACCCGGTCCTTGGCGCTGGGGCTGCCGCCCCGCTGAATGTGACCCAGGATGGTGACCCGGGGATCCAGAGCCAGCTCCTCCTGAATCTGGCGGCCTACCTCCACGGCGCTGGCCGCGCCCTCGGCCACTACGATCATAAAGTTGGTCTTGCCATTGAGTCGGGCATGGCGGATATTGTCGGCCACCTGGACCTTGAAATCATAGGGGTGCTCCGGCACCAGCACTGCCGTGGCACCAACGGCCACGCCCACATACAGGGCCAGATAGCCGGCATGGCGGCCCATGATCTCAATGATGGTAACAGATTTTGTATTATAAACAGAAGCGTCCAGTCCGATTTCACAGACGGAAGCAGCCACATATTTTGCGGCACTGCCGAATCCCGGTGTGTGGTCGGTGAGGATCAGGTCGTTGTCGATCGTTTTCGGAATACCCATGATACGTACATCAATGTTGTGGGCAGCAGCATAGCGGGAAAGCTTGCTGACCGTATCCATAGAATCGTTTCCTCCTATATAAAAGAAGTAACCGATGTTCATCTCTTCAAATTTCTGAAACAGCAGAGGATAGATCGCATCATTTAAATCATCCGGAAGTTTGAAACGGCAGGAACCAAGGTAAGCCCCTGGAGTTGTACGCAGAGCTTCCAGTGTATCGTTATCCAGTTCTTTCATATCCATAAAGCGTCCGTCTAAAAATCCCTGGATGCCGTTGATCATGCCGTAGACATGTTCAATCTCTTCGCTGCGGTTAAAACCTTCACGGATCACACCGTAAAGACTGCTGTTGATAACGGCGGTCGGTCCGCCGGACTGTCCTACAATTAAATTTTTCACAAGTTAAGCTCCTTTCAGCTTCTTTTTGGCATTCCTTTCTATTTTACTACATTTCCTGAAAAAAAACTATTATGAATCGCGGGAAATTCTAAAAATAATTCTCTCTGTTTCATCCATTACTTTTTTAGAATATTTTTGGAAATATTCAGGAAAAGTCAAAGAAACCGACCGAAAAATTTACGGAATCTCGTACAAACGAGGTAAAAACATAAAAAATAATTGACAAGCACAAAACCCGGCGGTATTATAGAACACAAGATTTTTTATTAAAATATAATAAAGATAAAAAATCTGTAAAGTGAAGTTTTAGAAGGAGGAAAAATATTATGAAAAAATTCACAAGATTTTTTGCTACCGTTGCAGCAGTCTCTATGGTAGCTGCTTCTTTGGCAGGATGTGGAAGTAAATCTGACAACACAGCAAGCACAGACACAACTGCTGATTCAGCAACAGCAGGTGATACACTGAAGATTGGCGGAATCGGACCGATCACCGGAGGAGCAGCCGTATATGGACTGGCTGTTAAAAATGCAGCAGAGCTGGCAGTAAAAGAGATCAACGAAGCAGGCGGTATCAACGGCATGCAGGTTGAATTTAAATTTGAAGATGATGAGCATGATGCAGAAAAATCTGTAAACGCTTACAACTCACTGAAAGACTGGGGTATGCAGATGCTGATGGGTACTGTTACATCCACACCGTGTACAGCAGTTGTTGAGAAAACACATGAAGACAATATGTTCCAGCTGACACCGTCAGGTTCCGCTGTAGAATCTATCAAATATGACAATGCATTCCGTGTATGCTTTTCTGACCCGGGTCAGGGTACTGCATCTGCAAAATACATCGGTGAGAATAAGCTGGCATCAAAAGTAGCCGTTATCTACAACAGCTCTGATGTATATTCTTCCGGTATTTATCAGAAATTTGCAGAAGAGGCAAAAAATCAGGACTTCGAAGTTGTTTCTGCTGAAGCATTTACCGAAGACAGCAAGACAGACTTCTCAGTACAGCTGCAGAAAGCAAAGGATGCAGGTGCTGACATGGTATTCCTGCCGATCTACTATACAGAAGCTTCTCTGATCCTGACACAGGCAAACTCCATGGGTTATGCTCCGACATTCTTCGGATGTGACGGTCTGGATGGTCTGCTGGCAGTTAAGAACTTCGATACAAAACTGGCTGATGGCGTTATGCTTCTGACACCGTTTGCAGCTGATGCAGCTGATGAAAAGACACAGGCATTTGTTTCTGCTTACAAAGAAGCTTACGGCGATACACCGAACCAGTTCGCAGCGGATACTTACGATGCAATCTATATCATGAAAGCAGCAGCAGAAAAAGCAGGTGTGACAGCTGATATGAACGTAAGCGACATCTGTGATGCAATGAAAACTGCCATGACAGAGATCAGCTACGATGGTCTGACCGGTGAAGGTATGACCTGGACAGCAGACGGTGAGCCGGACAAGGCACCAAAAGCTGTCGTGATCAAAGATGGTGCTTACACAGCAATGTAATGATGCCGGTGTCGATTGTGGGAGTGCGAAGCACGGAACATCCACAGGCATCTCAGGTGGGGATTTTTGCCCCCAACAAGGCACTTACAATTCGGTAAGGAAGCCCAGAGGAGGGCTGCCATGGGCAGCCCTTTTTCCTGTTATAAGCGAATCCTATTGAATAAGTAGGCAAACACAGAAAACAGCCATACACAGATATCAAAGGTAGACTTGTAAAGTCTGTTTTTGATATCTGTGTGGTATTCTTATTTTTAAGAAAACGATGGTTATATTAAAAATACGACAAGGGGTGTGCGTATGAGTTTTATTTCTTATCTGATCAACGGTATCAGCCTTGGAAGTGTCTATGCAATCATAGCACTTGGCTATACAATGGTATACGGTATCGCAAAGATGCTGAATTTTGCACATGGTGATATCATCATGGTAGGCGGTTATGCAGCTTTTATCTCCATGAATTCTTTAGGCGTGAATCCAATTCTGGCAGTTATATTATCGGTTGTCATCTGTACGATTCTAGGACTGGTTATTGAGCGTGTTGCTTACCGTCCGCTTCGAAATGCATCTTCACCGCTGGCTGTTCTGATCACAGCGATCGGTGTCAGCTATCTGCTTCAGAACCTTGCACTTCTGATGTTCGGTGCAGATACAAAATCTTTTACATCTGTTGTAACAGTTCCGGCAGTTGTGCTGGCAGGCGGAAAACTGACGATCTCCGGTGAGACGATCGTTACTGTTCTTGCATGTATGATCATCATGATCGGTCTGACACTGTTCATCAACAAGACAAAAGCAGGTCAGGCAATGCTGGCAGTTTCGGAGGATCGAGGTGCTGCACAGCTGATGGGCATCAATGTAAATGGAACGATTGCCCTTACCTTTGCAATCGGTTCTGCACTGGCAGCAATCGCAGCGGTTCTGCTGTGTTCTGCTTATCCTTCTCTGACACCGTACACCGGAGCCATGCCTGGTATCAAAGCATTCGTAGCCGCTGTATTTGGCGGTATCGGATCGATTCCGGGAGCACTGATCGGAGGTATTTTGCTTGGTATTATTGAAATTCTCGGCAAAGCATATATTTCCTCTCAGATGGCAGATGCGATCGTATTCGGAGTTCTGATCGTTGTACTTCTGGTAAAACCAAGCGGATTGCTTGGAAAGCAGATTCAGGAGAAAGTGTAGGTGGCAGCGATGAAAAAATTAAAATTAAACAAAACGACAAAAAACAATCTGATCACATACGGAATCGTCATCCTCGCTTATATCATCGTAGAAGCAATGCTGGCAGGAGGTCAGATCTCCAGTCTGATGAAAGGACTTTTAGTTCCGCTCTGTGTTTATGTGATTCTGGCTGTATCTTTGAATCTTGTGGTAGGTATTTTAGGTGAGCTGAGCCTTGGACATGCAGGATTTATGTGTGTGGGTGCATTCTCCAGTGCATTCTTCTCAAAATGCACCGCAGGAATGATGCCGGATGGACTTCGTTTCTTTCTGGCACTGCTGATCGGAGCTGCTGTTGCGGCTCTGTTCGGACTGATCATCGGAATCCCGGTACTGCGACTGAAAGGTGACTACCTGGCGATCGTTACCCTGGCATTTGGTGAGATCATCAAGAACCTGATCAACGTATTCTTTATCGGAAAAGATGCAAATGGTTTCCATTTTTCCATGAAGGATGCCATGTCGCTGAACATGGACGGAGGAGATGTTATCATTAACGGACCGCAGGGAATCACCGGAACGCCAAATGATTCTACGTTTACCATCGGCGTGATCCTGGTACTGATCACACTGGTTATCGTACTGCATCTGATCAATTCCAGAGACGGACGTGCGATCATGTCTATCCGTGACAACCGTATCGCAGCTGAGTCTGTCGGTATCAATATTACAAAATACAAACTGATGGCATTTATTATTTCAGCAGCCCTTGCCGGAGTTGCCGGTGTTCTGTATGCACATAACCTGGCTACCCTGACTGCACTGCCGAAAAACTTTGGTTATAACCAGTCGATCATGATCCTGGTATTTGTTGTACTTGGCGGTATCGGAAGCACAAGAGGTTCTATGATCGCAGCCGTTGTACTGACACTGCTTCCGGAGCTTCTGCGCGGACTGAATGACTACCGTATGCTGATCTATGCAATCGTCCTGATCGTGATGATGCTTCTGAACTGGAGCCCGAAAGCACTGGAAATGAGAGAACGTTATTCACCGAAGCGTCTGCTTGCAAAGAGAAAAGAAGCAAAGGAGGCGAAATAATATGGAGAACATGTTAGAGGTAAAGAATCTGAGCATTTCATTCGGAGGACTGCGTGCCGTATCCGAATTTGATATGAATATCGGGAAAGGTCAGCTCTATGGCCTGATCGGACCGAACGGTGCCGGAAAAACAACCATATTTAACTTGCTGACAGGTGTTTACAAACCGGATGAAGGTATTGTAAAATTAGATGGACAGGACATTACCGGAAAGAAGACCATTGATATCAACAAAGCAGGTATCGCCCGTACTTTCCAGAATATCCGCCTGTTCTCACAGATGTCCGTACTGGACAATGTAAAAGTAGGACTGCACAATCATCATCACTACAATACGCTCGAAGGGATTCTGCGTCTGCCGCATTACCGTAAGGTGGAAAAAGAGATGAATGAACGTGCGATGGAGCTTTTGAAAGTGTTCGACCTTGAGAAGGATGCCGAGTATCTGGCTTCTAATCTGCCATATGGACAGCAGAGAAAACTGGAGATCGCCAGAGCACTTGCAACTGATCCGAAGCTTCTGCTTCTGGATGAGCCGGCAGCCGGCATGAATCCGAACGAGACAAAAGAACTGATGGAAACGATCAGCTTTGTGCGTGATCATTTTAATATGACAATCCTTCTGATCGAACACGACATGAAACTGGTTTCCGGTATCTGTGAAGAGCTGACCGTACTGAATTTCGGAAAAGTACTGGCACAGGGACCGACTGCGGAAGTACTGAATGATCCGCAGGTTATCACAGCATATCTGGGAGAATAGGAGGAAATGGACTTATGGCAATGCTTGAGGTAAAAGATCTGAATGTATACTACGGTATGATTCAGGCGATCAAGGGGATTTCCTTTGAAGTAAATCAGGGAGAAGTCATCGCACTGATCGGTGCCAACGGAGCCGGAAAGACTACAACACTTCATGCAGTCACAGGGCTGACACCGGTAAAATCAGGCCATATTTTCTTCGAAGGAAAAGATATTACAAAAGTGCCGGCTCACAAGATCGTTTCTATGGGAATGGCACACGTTCCGGAAGGACGACGCGTATTTGCACAACTCAGTGTTTATCAGAACCTGAAAATGGGTGCTTATACACGAAAAGACAAAGACGAGATCAGGCAGACACTTGATATGGTATATGAGCATTTCCCGCGTCTGGAAGAACGTAAGAACCAGATGGCAGGTACGCTTTCCGGTGGTGAACAGCAGATGCTTGCAATGGGACGTGCACTGATGTCTCATCCGAAGATCATCCTTATGGATGAACCGTCTATGGGACTTTCACCGATTTTTGTAAATGAGATTTTCGAAATTATCAAGAAAGTCAGTGCAGCCGGCACGACCGTACTTCTGGTAGAGCAGAATGCAAAGAAAGCACTCTCCATCGCAGACAGAGCATATGTCCTGGAAACAGGCAAAATTATCTTACAGGGTGATGCAGACAAGCTGTTAAATGATGAGTCTGTCAAGAAAGCATACCTTGGAGAATAAAAGGGGGTTTGTGCTATGGGAAAACTGATCGTTACGATCGCAAGACAGTATGGAAGCGGTGGAAAAACCATCGGTCAGATGCTGGCAGAAAATCTGGGTGTAAACTGTTATAACAGAGAAATTCTGCGTATGGCATCCGATGACAGCGGAATCAAAGAAGAGCTGTTCAATCAGGCAGATGAAAAACTTCGCAATAATCCGCTCTTTGGAAATTCCACAAGAATCTACAAAGGCGGGCTGATCCAGCCGGATCATGGCGGATTTGTCTCCGCAGACAATCTCTTTAATTATCAGGCAAAAGTGATCAAAGAACTGGCAGAGAAAGAGTCCTGTGTATTTATCGGACGCTGTGCAGACTTTGTTCTCAAAGACCGCCCGGATGTGATGAGCGTCTTTATCCATGCACCGCAGGATTACTGCCTGGCACGTGGTATGGAACGCAACTCCATGACGGAAAAAGAGATGGAAAGATTTATAGCAAAGACAGACAAGTATCGAGGTGATTTCTATCATTATTATACCGGACGCACCTGGAACGATGCGAGAAATTACGATCTGTGTCTGGACAGCAGCAAGCTTGGATTTGACAAATGCGTAGAAGCAATCAAGGCATACGCAAAAGTAAGATTTGGCGAAGATATTTTTGAATAAGCGTCCAGCAATACAATAAGTATCAGGAGCAGATGTGAGATACTTGCATAAATAAAGCAAGAATGCGGCAGGGAGAGGAAACTTTCTCTGTCGTTTTTGTCTCTTAGCTGAAGAAAACTTTTTATAGCGATTCTGTCAGGTAAATGTCAGCAGAGTTGACCAGAATTGCATGCCAGATCTCATTTGCGTTCGACTTAAAAAGAAGCAGGCAACAAACAGGTGTGTTTGAGTCAAATTTATGTGGAGAGGATAATATGACACTACGAGAAGAAGCAGATAAAATCATAAAAGAAGCGATCACAAAAGTACTGCCGGATGAGGCAGTGAAACAGGCACTGAAAAACAGAAAACCAGTAAAAGGAAAACTTTACCTTGTGGCGGTTGGAAAAGCAGCCTGGCAGATGGCAAATGCAGCCGCAAACCTCCTGAATGGACAGATTGAGAAAGGGATTGTGATCACGAAATACGGACATATTCAGGGAGACATTCCGGGGATCGAATGTTTTGAAGCAGGACATCCGGTTCCGGATACAAATACCTTTGCGGCCACACAGAAAGTGATCGAGCTGACAGAAGAATTGCAGGCAGACGATCAGGTACTATTTCTGCTTTCCGGAGGCGGCTCCGCCCTTTTTGAAAAACCATTGATAAGTACAGAAGAATTATCGGATATAACAAAGCAGCTGCTTGCATGCGGGGCAGATATTGTAGAAATGAACACCATACGGAAAAGACTGTCCGCAGTCAAAGGCGGAAAATTTGCCGGACTCTGTGAACCGGCAGCCATATTTGCGATTGTACTGAGCGATATCGTCGGAGATCCGCTTGATATGATCGCATCCGGACCGGCATATGCAGACTCTTCGACCGCATCCGATGCAATCGCAATCGCAGAAAAATATCACTTAAAACTCAGCGAGAAGGCAAGAACATTACTGGAGATGAAAACAGCAAAAGCAGTAACAAATGTGGAAACCAGGATCACCGGAAGCGTCAGAAATCTGTGCCTGGCAGCAAAAGAAGCCTGCGAAAAACTTGGCTACGAAAGCATGATCCTCACAGATGCCCTGCAGTGTGAGGCAAAAGAAGCAGGAGCATTTTTAGCAGCGATCGCAAAAACACATCAAAATACAGACAAAAGCCTTGCTTTTATCGCGGGAGGCGAGACGATCGTCCACGTGACAGGAAAAGGACTCGGCGGACGCAACCAGGAGCTGGCACTTGCGGCGGCAGAAGGACTGGCTGCATGCAGAAATACTGCCATTTTCAGCGTCGGAAGCGACGGAACCGACGGACCGACCGATGCAGCCGGTGGCTATTGCGATGAAAATACAAAAAGAAAACTGCAGCTGGAAGGAATGGACGTTTATGAAGTGCTGAAAGAAAATGATGCCTACCATGCACTGAAAAAGACAGGAGGACTGATCATTACCGGAGCAACCGGGACAAATGTGAACGATGTGGCAGTGGTGCTGATACGGCGGAGATTCTTGTGATAATCAGCTTTTCACTCGGGAAGGCCCCCTTTTTGGTAACCTTCCGAAA
>ENA-ORSC01001653-ORSC01001653.1-human-gut-metagenome-genome-assembly--contig:-NODE-1653-length-14759-cov-3.103509_pt1 | contig 14759 bp, 6 predicted proteins | sample MGYA00242178_ERZ509140 | MGnify/ENA primary metagenome ERZ509140 (study PRJEB26280, sample SAMEA2338681) | human gut metagenome | biome: human gut; feature: human-associated habitat; material: faeces... | reverse complement strand
CCAGCCGTGAGCTCGTTGCCGAGCTGCTGTTCCGCGCCATCGCCGATGCCCCGATGGTCACCTACACCGCCGCTTTCGGTTATCAGACCGTGAGCTTCAACGGCAAGAAGGACAGCAACAAGACCTTCTCCGAGAACGACACCCTCGGCTACAAGAGCTTCAAGCTCAAGCCCGATGACAAGACCGCTGACGAGTTCGGCCGTCCCACCGTCACCTGGACCTACAATGTTGGTGACAAGGAGACCGTCATTGCCGTTGAGCCCCTCGCCACCTACACCGAGGCCGCCAAGAACTGCGACATCTATGCCGACTCCGGTCTCAAGAAGGACACCAAGCTCGATGTCTACACCAACAGCAAGACCAGCGATGGCACCTACACTGTTGCTGACAACAAGGACGATTCCAAGCAGGCCGATCAGGGCCGTCTGACCCTTGTCTATGACAAGCGCCTCGTCAACATCGACACCTACCTCGCTGAGGTCACCAAGTTCGTTGCTGAGAAGACCGACTCCAAGGGTCACACCACTTCCGCTTACGCTATCGTTGACAAGGATGTCTACGGTTACGAAGGCAAGCTCGACACCAAGTTCGAGACTGAGGACGAGTTCAAGGCCGACGATATGGTTCTGGTCACCATCGCCAACGGCGAGATCCAGTCCATGGTCAAGGCTGAGTCCAAGAACGCTGTTCTGACCGACGTTTCCGGCAACAGCAAGAGCATCAGCGACATCCAGAAGGTCAAGGGCCTCGATAAGGCTGACGCTACTGTCAACTGCACTGCTACGTTCGCTCCCAAGACCATGACTCTCGGCAAGACCTACAACTTCTACTTCGACACCTATGGCAACGTCATCGGTGCTGAGGAGCTGGCCTCCAACTACGCTGTTCTCGACACTCTCTACACGGATACCGTGAAGGGCGTTGACACCGCTTTCGGTGATCTGTACTTCTTCGACGGCGAGAGCAAGACTGACGTCACCATTAACGAGGTTCTCGGTGATGACGCTGGTGACTTTGAGGCTGCCGCTAAGAAGAACGATCACTATTATTACACCGTCTACGCCTACACCGTTGACAAGGACGGTGCTTACACGCTCGATGATGCTGACTTCTACGGTGCTGACGCTGCTGAGTACACGAACGGCAACAAGTACATCACCGTTGATCGCGAGCGCCTGCAGCTGAGCAAGGACAGCAAGATCCTGCTTCAGACCAAGGAGTCCCCGAAGGGCACCTTCACCCAGTACACCGGCTTTGAGAAGCTCCCCAGCTTCAAGGGCTACGACGTCCAGTTCACCATCGTTGACGGTTACGTTGACATGATCTATGTCTACGCTTACGAACTCACCACCCGCACCGTGTTCCTCTATGATGTTGAGGGCTACACGACCAAGTGGAACGATGGCAAGCCCTACACCACCTTCAAGGCTCTTGAGCTCGTGGATGACAAGCTTGAGGAAGTAGAGATCAACCTCTACATCCCCGATGAGTGGGATGAAAACGGCCACTACGACATCCCCGTTGTCGGCCTGTATACGATCACCATGTCTGACGAGAACATCTGGCATGTGACTAACAAGTATGTGGCTCTCGGCATCAACAAGATCAGCGACGACGGTAAGCGCATCCTGACGGATGACGGCCTGTGGTTCAACCTTGACGATGCCATCGTCGCCAAGTATGAGGGCAGCTTCACCAAGGGCGAGGTCGATCAGGAGTGGACGACCACGGATCTGACCGAGTACAGCGTTGTCTTCGTTCAGATCGACGAGACCAAGCACAAGACCGACTACACCTATGATGCTCTCGCCGTGTATGATCTCTTCATCAAGGTTCCCGTCACTGTCAACACCAAGGAGACCAAGGACGTTGAGTATTGGCTCAAGGACTTCAATGACGTCACTGTTACCTTTGATCACGAGTACGAGATGATCGATGAGGCCAAGATGATGGCTGATCAGAACATTAAGAATCTTGATGTCACCTACTACGGTCTCGACGGCAAGGAAGTCACCCTTGCGCCCGAGGGCACCAAGGTCAGCAAGGCTGTCATCAGCTACAACGGTACCGTCACTGGTCCTATCGTCATCACCACCACCAAGCAGGCTGCTGCCTCTTGGAAGTATCTCAACGATGGCGAAAAGACCTTTGCTTCCAAGATCCAGAGCGCTACCATTGTGAGCGCCGAGGATGGCGGCACCATTACGGTTGTTGTTCCTACGGGCACTGATGTTACGGTTGACGATCTGAAGGATCTGCTCGCTACCGCAAAGAAGTGCGAGTTCCAGAGCATCGAGATCTATAACACTAGCATGACGTCTCATGCCACTGGTGATCTTGCCAGCGACATGATCGTTAAGGTCACCTCTTGGGATAAGACCGGCTCCTCCACCTACAATATCACGGTTTCTGCCACCTAATCTCTGATTAGTCAAAAAAAGAAGACCCCCTTGGGGGTCTTCTTTTTTTGCCGTTTTTCCCGCCGCGGCATATATAGGACTTTCCCGCCTCGTCAAGTGGAGCGCCGCAGACGGGACACACGAGAGCTCCTTGCGGAAATATCATTCCGTTATCAGTTTTCAATTTTCACCAGTTTTGCATGACAGGCATATCTGCCGCTCGGGTTGAGATTGACACAGGTCGAGAGCGTAAGCAGCACATCATCCGAATCCATCTCAAGCCCCGTATCATACTGCGATCTTTCTTTTGCCTTCTCGCAGAACGTTCTGAAGGCATAAGAGGACGGAAATCTGGTCATAAAATAGTGATCGTTTTCCGTGGTCTCATAGAATGAATATATCTCAAATGTGTAAATGCCGTCAAAAGTCACAAGCTTTATCGTGCGGTGCGCATCGTAAAAGCCCTGACCGTATTCGCTGCCGTCATACCTTGAGCCGTATTTGTCGGGGAAGTTCAGGTCGTACCGCGCAATATCGTGAAACATGCTGCCGTTTAGCATATTATGGCCGTATATCACGATGTTTCTGTTCTCTTCTACCTTACGGGAATTGTTGAAGTCAACAAATATCGTGCCGGTATTAAGCTTTTCGCCGTTGAAGCCGTGCTTGAGGTAGTACTGATTATCCGTTGACTGAACAACGGGATAGTTCACGGATGTGCCTTCTATTATTATGAACCCGTATGTATCCGGGTTCTGATCCCGCAGCTGCTCAAGATAAATGAGCTTGCGCTGAAATTCGATGCTCTTCACCGTGGAAACACCGCCGGGTGTTACACCGGGATCGTTTTTAGTGTCCTTCTGCGCTGCATTGTTAAGGAGCGGAGCGGCTGAGCCGACCTTGGGCAGCACGCTTGCCATGATCGGGCTACCTGCGCCTCCGCCTGCATTATTAAAGCCTGCAGCTATATCGTCGTAAAGGTCGCCCGCCTTTTTGTAATTCATAAAAATGTCAACAAGCTCAACCATACACACCGCAAATACGGCAAGGCAGACAACGATCATCACCGTGCGCACTATGTCCGCAGCGCCGCGCTTTTTTCTTTTGGCGGAAGAACCGGGCGCCACGTCTTCGACCGTCAGCTCGTCGAGGGATTCAAGAAATATATTCTTTTTTTCCGAATTGCCGCCGCAATCGTTCACACGGTCATCGGTACGCATTTTTCTCCTTTCGGGCATACGCCGGATCATTAATATACAAATTACAGTATTGATTATATAATAAAAACCGTCAAAAAGCAACCGCGTGCCGTTTCAATTTCAAAAAATGTTACATATGCACGCACTCGGAGACAAATTTCGTGCGCGGTTACGCACATATCGCTCTCGACGACGCCGAAATAAAAAACCGGGGTTGCCGCGAATGATACGCAGCCCCCGGTGCCGTTTATTGCTCGTCGTCGGCAATGTCCCCGTCATCGTTGCCGGCGGCATCCGCTATCGGCAACTCTAACCAGAAGACCGAGCCCTGTCCCTCGCTGCTTTCCACACCGTACGCGGCATTGTGGAGCTGCAGAATACCCTTGACGATCGAAAGTCCCAACCCTGTGCCTACCGCGGCACGGCGGTGGACCTTGTCTATCTTATAGTACCTGTCCCATATAAGCGGTATCTGATCGCGCGGTATACCGGGACCCGTGTCGGCGACCGAGATACGCACCCGGCGCTCGCCGTCGTGCTCGCCGAACGACTGGCTGACCTTTACCGTTTTGTCGTCGCCCGTGTAGTTTACGGCATTGTTGATAAGATTGTATACCACCTGAAGCAGCATGGTCCTGTCGGCATACACGAACGCCTCTCCGTCGGATTCGAAGCTGATATTATATCCGTCGTGATGCTTCAGCTTTTCATATCGCTTCATGACCTCACGTACCGTTTCGGTCAGATCAAAATACGTCATATGAGGGGTCTGAGTTCCCGCGCGCAGTTTTGAGATATCCAGCATATCCGTCACAAGTTCGGAAAGCCGCTCCGTCTCGTCAATGATTATCTGAAGATTCTCCGGTGAATTTTCGCCCGGTATATCACGCATCACCTCGGCGTAGCCGGATATCATCGTGAGCGGCGTTCTGAGGTCATGCGAAACATTGGCGATCAGCTCGCGCTGAAGCCCGTCGGACCTTGCTATCTCACCGGCAGCGTAATTGAGCGTTGATGCAAGCTCGTGTGTTTCAAGATATCCCTCTCCGACGAAATTCGTATCATACTCGCCCTCGGCAAGCTTCTTTGCAGCACGGTTCATGTCCGTGAGCGGCTTGGATATTTTTTCTGAGAAAAATACAGACAGCAGCGCCGCAGCTATCAGCACCGCAGCTGCGATCCATCCGAACTGCGTACCGAGCGTTCTGACAGTCGATGTCATCGGCACGAATTCGGTGTTGAGTATTATCACATAATCATTGCCGCCAACGCTCACTATCCTCGCAGATACGGCTGTGATACCTTTTTTCACCGAAGGTACTATCGCATTGTCACGGTCGTCATCGGCTCTGATACCGCCGAAGATAAGCTTTTTCTGCTCCGACCACGATCCGCCGTTTGAGCGCGCATTCTGATAAATGTTGTTCAGCTCGTCCGACGGCAAATGATGTATGAGACAGGTCGGGGCAACATCCGCACTTACGATCTCACTGCCGAGATGCCCCGAGCTCGCTTTGAATACCCTGACACAGGTGTCATACGTCAGCGCAAGGTCGACCGCCCGTGTTTTGAGCTCGTCGCTTTCTATGTCTGTCTCTATCTCATGCGAAACGCGCGACAGCTCATCCATCTTGGTCTGACGGTAAAAATAATCGAGCATCCTCACTTGAAAGACCCAGATTATCAGCAGCATGACCGCAGCAAAGCACGCAAAATATATAAGCAGCTTTGCGCGCACGCTGAGAATGCGGTGCTTTCCGTTTCCGGAAGGCAGACATGCTGCCCCCGCCTTGTGTTTCCTTTTACCGGCGGACATCATTTTTTGGTCTCTTTTCCGCCAGTCACGGCTTCAAAACGGTACCCTACGCCGCGCAGCGTCACAACACAGTCGGCATATCGCCCGAGGCTCTTGCGCAAAAGCTTTATGTGCGTATCGAGCGTACGCGCATCACCGTAAAAATCATATCCCCAGACCTCGCGCAAAAGCTGTTCGCGCGACAGTGCTATGTTGCGGTTTGCAAGAAGATAGAAGAAAAGATCGTACTCCTTCGGCGACATATCCACCCTCTCGCCGTCTATATACACAAGGCGCGCCGTTATGTCGGCTTTAAGACCGCCGCCGTCAAGCTCAACGATCTCGTGCGGCTTTCCTCCGCCCGGCTGCTCGGACGGTGCGCGGCGGTATCTCTTCATCACTGCGTCAACGCGCATCATCAGCTCCTTGGGCGAAAAGGGCTTTACGACATAGTCGTCGATCCCCAGTCCGAAGCCGTTTATCTTGTCATATTCCTCTCCGCGTGCCGAAAGCATGATTATCGGCACATCGGAGGTCTTTCTTATTTCGCGGACGGCGGAAAAACCGTCAAGCTCCGGCATCATAATGTCCATTATCACAATGTCGTATCCTCCCTCGCGGCAGCAAAGCACCGCCTCCATACCGTCGGCAGCCTCTGTCACCTTATGTCCTTCAAACTCGGCGTATTTTCTGATTATCGTGCGTATGCGGGATTCGTCGTCAACCACAAGTATGCTGTACATATCCGTCCTCCGTTATCATGTCATTGTAAAATCGTTTTCGGGCTCAGTGCGTTCCGCTGCCGGAGCCGCACTGAGCCGCTGTAATGTCAGTTTGATTCGCTCGATGATGTGCCCGGAGTCTTTTCCTTGAGAGCCAGGTTGACCTCAACGGTCTTGCCGTGGCGCATGACTACGAGCTTCACGTTATCTCCGACCGCAAGAGAGTTGATGCAGTTGGTGATATCGCTCGAGCTTGACACCTCTGTGTCATTGATGCTGATGATACGGTCTCCGCGCTGCAGTCCGGTGGAATCGTCGGCTTTTTCAACGTATGCACCCGGCTGAGCGGAACCGTAATATCTCCATGCGGTGTACATATCGGCGTCAATTACGGTAATGCCGATGGCAGGTCTGCCGCGTACATAACCGTATTCTATGAGCTGCTCGGCAACCGATTTTGCCTTGTTTATCGGAATAACGAATCCGAGCCCCTCAACACCGGTGCTTGAATACTTCGCATTGACTATGCCTACAAGTTCACCGTAAAGGTTGAAAAGTCCGCCGCCGGAGTTGCCGGGGTTGATGGCTGCATTCGTCTGAAGCAGATTCATCTTCTTGCCCTCAACGCTCACTTCTCTGTCAAGGGCGCTGACGATACCGTCGGTGACAGTACCGCCGAGCTCGCCGAGCGGGTTGCCTATTGCGAGTACGCTCTCGCCGACGACAAGCTTATCGCTGTCGCCGAGAACCGCAACGCTGAGCTTCACGCCGTCTGCGGGTTTGATCTTGATGACCGCGATATCCGCAACATCGTCGGTTCCGATAAGTGCAGCTTCGTATTCGGTCTTGTCTGTAAGCCTTACCGTGATCTTTGAGGTGTTTTCGATAACATGGTTATTGGTTACGATATAACCGTCGGCGGAAATAATGACTCCGCTGCCCGCGCCACTCTGAACATACTGTCCGAGATAGGCATTGCTCTGAACGTTTTCGGTCGTGATCTCGACCACCGAATCCTTGACGAGCGCCGCAGTCTCGGCTACCGTCATCTGAGTGCCAGTACTGCCGATCTTGAGCGTTTCAACAGTCCTACCGGACTGAAGCAACTCAACGGTGCCCGTTGCACCGACGGAAGCCTGGTCGCCGTTTCCCTTATTCGATACGCGGTTGGCGAGATATGTTCCTCCGAAGCCGGCTGCCGCCGAAAAGAGGACGCAAAGCACAACAACGCAGGAAAGGACTGCCGCAAGGTGATTGCTCTTTTTCTTCTTTGTGTTTTTTCCGTTTCCGGATGTGCTTCCGTTTGCGGTGCGTGAGGTCCCGTAAGGAACATAAGTGTATTCGTTCCGCGCGCCCGAGGCGTTTTCTTTGGCGGATGAATTTTCGGGAACATATGCGACCCCGAAGGATGCTCCGTTATTCACGGAATTATTGCCGTTATCTGCGGAATTTATCGTAGTGTCGTTTTCGTGCGATCCGTTGTTTTCCGGAACATTGCCGTTCATACGGTCTGTACGATCGTTTTCATTTTCAAACATAACACGATATCTCCTTTGCTTTTTTCTTTGTCTATATTATAAAGACGCTTTGTGACGGTTTTATGATGATGCGTAAAACAACTCTTGAAATCAATTGATGAAAGATAAAATGCCGACAGAAGACTTTTTTCACGGTGGATGCGGACACAGAGAAACGCGACAGCGTATGCGACATAAATGTCCGAGAGAGAATATTATAATTATTTCAACCCGGCGGGCAGAATAAACGACCGTTTTTCAACAAATCATTGTTTTGGGAGAAAAAATATGATATACTGTATATTGAAAATAAATGTCCGCACGGGCAACGTGCCGTGAGAGCCGACCGCGTGCCGGCAGAGGAAAGACGGCTTGCCGCCCGCATCGCGCGCGACACGCGGCGGCTTGCAGCTTTGCGCTCACGCTCACAGAAGGGAGCATCGGCGCAAATATCCCGCGCCGCATTTGACCGCAGGCGTTTTTCGCGCGGCAGCTATCTTTCGTTCATATTTGACACCGTAACGTCAACTCGCGGGTTTGAGATATGGGACGAGGCACTCGCCTTTGCGCGGCGCTTCAGGCTTCTTTCGACAATACTGCGTGCGGCGTCTGTCATCGTCTACGCCGTCGAGACCGGAGCGGCGTTCATAATTGCCGCGGGGATCGTTCTCGCCGTACTTCCGGCTGCGCTGCTTTTGTTTATCGCGGCGCACATAGACTCGCTGATAAGCTCCGGGCGCGCGGTATCAAGAGTGCGGCAGATAGCACGGGAATGCGACGTAACATTTGTATTTCCGCCGCGCATCGCCGTTGCCGAAAACGCGTTTCTTGCCGCAAACACGCGTGTGTTGGCAAAGAACGGCGCTGTGTTCATCGTATCGCCGTATCTCTTTTCCGCACGCGGAGTCGGCGGTAAGGGTGCATATTCGTCACTCAGATACGAGGGCAACGGCGTTTATATAATACGCAGACGGACGTATTTCAGACTGCGCCGTAAGCTGCCGCAGCTTTTTTCACTGCGCGGCACAACATTCATATACCTTTGATAAAAGGAATCGAAAAAATGGTAGAATTCATATACGGAGTACCCGGATCGGGTAAGACAAGCTATATAATGTCGCGTCTTGCGTCGGACGTGCGCGTCGGTCGGCGGGCTTTTGTCATCGTTCCCGAGCAGCAGACCGTAGAGGTCGAACGCGCCGTTGCCGACCGCCTACCGCCTCAGGCGCAGCTTTCGGTCGAGGCGCTCAATTTTTCGCGTCTTGCCAACCGCATATTCCGCGAGCGCGGCGGACTTGTCTATAATTACGCCGACAAGAGCCGAAAGCTGCTTTTCATGTGGCGTGCACTGCGCGAATGCGCGCCGATGCTCTCGGAGTACGGCGGCAGAGCCGCCTCGGATGCCTCTCTTTCTTCGGCAATGCTTCAGTCCGTCCGCGAATTCAAGGCTTGCGGCATCACTCCGAAAAAGCTTGCCGAGGCGTCGCGCCGCTTTTCGTCCGGTCGCTCGTCCGACCGCGCCCTCGGCGGCAAGCTCGGCGACCTTTCGCTGATATACGCGGCATATTCGGCACTCCTCTCGCAAAATTTCACCGATTCCGACGACGATCTGTCGCGTCTTGCCGAAAAGCTGGCGGACGAGCCGTATTTCGGCGGCTCATCGGTGTACATAGATTCATTTTCAAGCTTCACGGGTCAGGAGCACGAAATAATCAAGCTGATAATGCGTCAGGCGGATGAGGTGGTCATAACTCTGCCGCTTTCATCACCCGCCGACCGTGCGCTCTGCTCATTTTCGTCGCGCAAATGCTCCGACCGCCTCCGCCGTGATGCCTCCGGGCTCGGGATAAAGCCGGCTCTCATCAGCCTTGACGGAAACAGGCGTCCCGGCAACGCCGAGCTGCGCGTCGTTTGCGCGCAGTTCCGCGATCAGTCGGTATCTGCCGATATCCCGGAGAACGAACGCGGACACGTCAGGCTCTTCTCGCTCTCGGATCCGTATTCCGAATGCGACGCGGCTGCGGCTGAGGTAAAATCGCTGCTCATGGAGGGATACCGCTGCCGCGATATCGCCGTTATCGCCCGAGATGCCGAAAAATACCGCGGGATAATCGACAGCGCCTTTGAAAAACTGTCGATCCCCTGCTTTCTGTCCGAAAAGACCGGATTTTCGACCCGTCCGCTCGCAAGGCTGATACTTTCGGCACTGCGAATAAAAATGTACGGCTGGCGCCGCGAGGACGTAACGGCTCACATCAAAACAGGACTTTGCGGCATCGACCCGCGTGACGCCGATATATTTGAGGCATACGCCGAAAAGTGGAATATAAGCGGTCGAGCGTTTTACGGCAGCGAGTCATGGAACAAAAACCCCGACGGGTACACCCCGCGTATCACCGAACGCGGCAAGGACATACTCGCGCGTGCCAACGCAGTCCGCACGGTGCTGCGCGACAGGCTGACGGCACTTTTCGCCGCCATCGATGCCGCCGCCGACACGGCGGGACACGCCCTCTGGCAGGGTCTCCCCGGTCACGGCGGGCATCTGCCGGGCGATATGGGAATACCTCGAGTCGCTCGATGTTCGCGGCACGCTGCGCGCGCTTGCGGTGCGCGATCTTTCCGAGGGACGCCGTCGGGAAGCCGAAGAGGACGGCAAGCTTTACGATTCCGCCGCCGACGCACTTGAATGCCTTTGCGACGTCTTTAACGAAAAGCCTGACATTGCGACCTTTGCCTCCGCTCTCAGACTTGCGTTCGACTCCGCCGAAATAGGCACGATCCCGACCGGATGCGATGAGGTGGTGATAGGCTCCGCCGATATGCTGCGCGCCGGCGACCGCAAATGCGCGGTCCTCATAGGGCTCGACGAAGGCGAATTCCCCGGCAGCGGGGCGCGCGGCGGACTGCTTACCGACCGTGACCGCACACTGCTCGCCGAGGCGGAGCTTGAGCTTTCGGTAAATGCCGAGGCGGAATCCTCCGACGAACTTTTCTTCCTTCTGCGCGCAGTATCCGTCCCGTCCGAAAAGCTTCTGCTTTTCACTCACGAGACCGACACCGGCGGCTCCGCGTGCCGCCCCTCATCCGCATTTCTGCGCGTCGCGGCGCTTCTTCCGTACATAAATATCAAGACAGAAAACGACATATCCCCCGCCGATCGCATATGGAGCCGCCGGACGGCATACGAATATCTTGCAATGTATGAGGGAACACCGACGGGAGACGCGCTTGCCGCCTGCCTTGAGAATGATCCCGGGTATGCGTCGGCAAGATCGCGCGCTGTCGCTCCGCTCACCGCACGACGCGAGACCATCGCCCCGGCACTTGCTCGCACCGCCTTCGGTGAGCGCATCGAACTTACGCAGTCGCGGATCGAATCATTTGTGAGCTGCCCGTACAATTATTACCTCAAATACGTTTTGCGGCTCGACGACGGCGCCCGCGCGGAATTCAATTACGCGGGCATGGGCTCATTCGTGCATCGCGTGCTTGAAAAATTTCTGCTTTCCGTTGCTGCCGACAGTGGATTTGACTCCGCCCCCGACTCTGAAAAAGCCTCGCGCCTGCTTGACGGCATAATAGGCGAATACACTGCTTCACTCGGTATTACCGAGACATCTCCGAGGCTTTCGCACCTTATATCGCGTCTGCGCGGGCTTACCGAGCTGCTGCTTTCGGATATTTTTGCCGAGTTCTCGGCAGGCTCGTTCCGTCCCGAGGCATTTGAACTCCCCATCGGCATCGACGTCGGCAGACGCGGCATTCCCGCACCCGAATTTCCGCTCCGCGACGGAGGCTGCGCCGTGCTGCGCGGAATCGCCGACCGCGTTGACACCGCACGCGGAAGCGATGGGAGCCGTCTGCTGCGTGTCGTCGACTACAAAACAGGAAGCAAGGACTTTTCGCTCGAGGACGTGAAAAACGGGCTGGAGCTTCAGCTTCCGATATACCTCTACGCGCTGACTCACGGCGAGGCAGCGGGTGAAGGCTCGGTTTCCGCCGCAATAACCTATCTTTCCGCCAATGTACCGCCCGTAAAGCTTGAGCGCCCGCTCACGGGCGACGAGATACGCCGCGAGGCGCGGCGGTCGATAAAGCGTTCGGGGCTTGTTCTCGACAACGACGAAGTGCTTAATGCGCTTAACTCCGAGCGCGATCCGCACTTCATGCAGGGCGCAAAATATTCACGCGACGGCACGCCGTCCCCCGCACTTGTAAGCCAGGATGGGATGAGAGAGCTTTTCTCTGAGCTCGAGCGTACCGTTGAAAAGATCGCCTCGTCAATGCGCTCGGGAAGAGCATGTGCTCTCCCCTTCACCGGCAGCGACGGCAGGTGCCTTTGCGACAACTGCCGGTATGCAGCCGTCTGCCGCACACCGTCGCGCAAAGCCGAATGAACCCGTGTTTATATTATTTTACCGCTAAAGCGAAAGGTAGCTCCGAAAATGCCAGTTAACTTTACAGATGCTCAGCGCACAGCGATCGACGTGCGCGGCAGAACGCTCCTCGTGTCCGCCGCGGCGGGCTCCGGTAAAACGGCAACGCTCACCGAGCGGATAATACGCGAGCTGACAGATCCCGATGATCCGTCCGATATCTCGGATATGCTCATAGTTACATTTACCCGCGCAGCCGCAGGCGAGCTTCGTGCCCGCATAGGAGCCGCGCTCTCGGCAGAGCTTGCACGCGACCCCGGCAACCGGCGCCTTGCGCGTCAGGTCATTGCCATAGGCAATGCTCGGATATGCACCATCGACTCGTTTTATCTTGATGTGGTGCGCGAGAATTTTCAGCGACTCGGTCTGCCCGCTTCTTTCCGTCTTGCCGACGGGAGCGAGCTCGACCCGCTGCGCCGTGCCTGTATGCAGGATGTGATAGAGCGTTTTTACGCCTCCGACCCGGAATTTCCGTACCTCGCGGACTGCCTCACATCGACACGCGGCGACAGCAAGCTTGCAGAAACGCTTCTTAAGATCGTCCCGCGTCTCGAATGCCTGCCGGGCGGCATGAATGTGCCCGCCGATGACGCGGCATTGCTTGAAGAGGAATCGGAAAAGCCGTTTTTTGAAAGCCGCGCGGGAAGATGCGCCCTTGACGCGATAAACGACACGCTTGACGGCTGCGAGCGTTTTTTCGCCGCAGCGCTTGAAGAAATAAGCGGAGACGCCGCATATCCCGCAGGCTATGGCCGCGTGTTTGAATACGACCTCGCTACCGTCCGTGCGCTCACGGCGGCAGCGGCACACGCCGACGGCGCCGAACTGCGCAGGCTTGCAGCCGATTATTCGCCGCTGCGCCTACCACCCTTCAAAAAAGGTCAGAAAACGCCTCGCGCCGCCGAGATCGCCGACGAACGTGCCGACTGCAAGAAAAAAATGATATCCGTATGCACAAAGTATCTTGCAATGACGGATGATGAGATATCCGCTTCTCAAAAAAAGACCGCCGCAGCGCTGAGAACACTCTCACGCGTGCTGACGGCTTACCGCGACGCGTTCAGAGACGAAAAATCAATGCGCTCCGTCTGCGAATTTTCAGACATAAGGGGCTACGCATACGGCCTTCTCATAGGCGCTGACGGCGAGCCGACCGAAACCGCACGCGAGTGGCGCGACCGCTTTTCGGAGATATTCGTTGACGAATACCAGGACACCGACCCGGTGCAGGATGCCATTTTCCGTGCCGTGGCACGTCCCGGCGGGCTGTTCATGGTCGGCGATATCAAGCAGAGCATATACTCGTTCCGCGGCGCCGAGCCGTCGATATTCGCGGGATACCGCCGCAGCTTTCCGCCCGTGACTGCGGGTGACGATGAAACGAGCCCCGGCTCGGTATTCATGTCCGAAAACTTCCGCTGCTCGCGCAATATCGTCGATTTCACGAACGCCGTGTCCTCATACCTCTTCACCGTTTCTGAAAACGCCCCCGGCGAAAACGGCATCGGATACCGCCCCGAGGACGATCTGATATTCTCGCGCGGCGCTACTGCGGGCGACGAAAAGGTGGATATAGCACTTATCGGCACCGACGACTCATCGGACGACACCTCGGACGCAGACACCTCCGACGTACCTTCGGCAGGCGCAGATGCCGAAGTCGAATATATCTGTGCGCGCATCCGCACGATGCTCGGCAGCGGCGGATATAAACCGGGCGACATTGCGGTGCTCTCGCGCTCCAAAAAATTTGCAGCCGGTGTCGCATCGCGCCTTTCGGCGCTCGGTATTCCCGCTGCGAACAGCGTCGGCGAGGATCTGTTTGCCAACCCCGAGGTGCTTATGTTCATAGGCATCCTCTCCGCGACGGACAACCCACAGCGTGATATTCCGCTTGCAGCCACACTGAAATCTCCCGTGTTCGGCTTTTCTCTCGACGACCTTGTACGCATACGCAGCGGAAAGACCGACGAATCCCTCTATGATTCCGTCGCGGCTTATTCGACGGACGGAGCCGACCGCGCGCTTGCCGAAAAATGCGCGGGAGCGCTTGCCACGCTTGCGGACTGGCGCGCATACGCCGAGGCGATGCCGGTAGACCGTCTCATCCGGCGCATCTGGCGCGAGACCTCGGCTCTGACATATGCGGGTTCTGACAAAGAACGGGCGCTGCGCACGCCGACGGAAAGGCGCGCAAACCTCCGGCGCCTTTACGAATACGCAAGAAAATTCGAAGCATCCGCCTTCCGCGGGCTTTCGGAATTCGTGTCATACATAAACGGAATGATAAGCGGGGGCGTCAAGATCGAATCCGACGCATCCTCCGAGCGCAATGCCGTGAGCATAATGACGATCCATAAGTCAAAGGGGCTTGAATTTCCCGTCGTTTTCCTCGCAGGCTTCGGAGCGCGGTTCAACCGCAGCGAATCGGGCGACGATATCTGCTTCTGCCCCGATGTCGGAATGGCGTTGAAGCTTTCCGACGGCGGCGGCATGGCAAAGCTCGACACCCCGATGCGCCGCGCCGTTGCCGACCGTGCTGCGTCGCTTTCGGCAGAGGAGGAGATACGCATACTCTACGTTGCGCTGACACGCGCACGCGACAAACTCATCATAACGGCAAAAACCGGGAAGAGCGGCGCCGATGCGATGCTTGACGACGCACGTACACGCGCAGCACGCGGCGGG
>ENA-ORSC01001649-ORSC01001649.1-human-gut-metagenome-genome-assembly--contig:-NODE-1649-length-14772-cov-4.089149_pt1 | contig 14772 bp, 8 predicted proteins | sample MGYA00242178_ERZ509140 | MGnify/ENA primary metagenome ERZ509140 (study PRJEB26280, sample SAMEA2338681) | human gut metagenome | biome: human gut; feature: human-associated habitat; material: faeces... | reverse complement strand
TGAGGAGCTTTTGCAGATCCTGGAGAAAATTTTCTGCGAACGCTGCGGCATGCATTTTAAGGTGCAGACTGTTTTCAAAGAGCCGGTGGAGAGCAAGTCGCATAAAAACAGCGAGCTGCGTATTCAGCAGGAAGTCGATGCGATCCTGCAAAATGCCGTGCTTGGTAATCCGGAAGAGCCTCAGAATCTGCCGGAAGAAAACGGACAGGTGGAGTCTGCAAAAGCGGAAGGAAAGGCAGAAGCGGCGAAAAAAGAGAAAGCAAAACCGGAAAAGAAAAACGACGGAAAGAGCGAGAAAAAAGTCGAGAAACAAGCAGCAGATATGCCAACAAGCAGAGGAAATTTCCAGGGAAAAGGAGGATTCCGTTCCGGATTTTCCAGAGGAGACGGACCTCGCAGCGTGCGTCGCTCGGACAATCCGGATGTGCTTTACGGACGTGACTTTGAAAGTGAATCTCTGGCAATCGAGCAGATCCAGGGAGAGATGGGTGAAGTGACGATTCGCGGACAGGTACAGACGCTGGAGACGCGTGACATCCGTAATAATAAAACAATTATTATGATGGAAGTGACCGACTTTACAGATACCATTGTGATCAAGATTTTTGCACAGACAGAGCAGGTGCCGGAGATTTTAAAAGATATCAAAACCGGTGCGTTTCTGAAAATCCGCGGCGTGACGACAATCGACCGGTTTGACGGACAGCTCAGTATCGGTTCGGTGTTTGGTATCAAAAAAATCCAGGATTTCCGCAAACAGAGGGTGGACACCTGGCCGGAGAAACGTGTGGAACTGCACTGTCACACAAAAATGAGTGATATGGATGGTGTTTCCGATGTAAAAGACATCATAAACCGGGCAAAATCCTGGGGACATAAGGCGATCGCCATCACAGATCACGGTGTTGTGCAGGCTTTCCCGGATGCGAACCACGCGGTTTCGCCGGATGAGGACTTTAAGATTATTTACGGATGTGAGGCTTATCTGGTGGATGACCTGCAGGACCTCGTTGTCAATTCCAGAAATCAAAGCCTGGAGGATGCCTATGTAGTCTTCGACCTGGAGACAACCGGTTTCAGTACGGTGGCAAACAAGATCATCGAGATCGGTGCCGTCAAAGTGGTAAATGGTAAGATCACGGATAAATTCAGCACCTTTGTCAACCCGGAAGTGCCGATCCCGTATCGGATCGAGGAGCTGACCAGCATCAACGACAACATGGTGCTCGACGCTCCGACAATCGAAGAAATCCTGCCGAAGTTCCTGGAATTTTCGGAAGGATGCGTGATGGTCGCACACAATGCATCGTTTGACATGGGATTTATCGAAGCAAACTGCAAACGGCAGGGCATTGAAAAAGAATTTACGGTTGTCGATACCGTAGCACTTGCAAGAGTGTTGATGCCGCAGCTGAACCGTTTTAAGCTGGATACGGTTGCAAAGGCACTGAAAGTATCACTGGAGAACCATCATCGAGCCGTTGATGATGCCGGATGTACGGCAGAGATTTTTGTGAAATTTATTGAAATGCTTCAGCAGAGAGATATTACAACGCTGGATGGAGTCAATGAGCTGGGGCGTACTTCCGTGGATAAGATCCGCAAGAGTCCGTCGCACCATGCAATTTTGCTGGCGACAAACGATCTTGGACGTATCAATCTCTACCGCCTGGTTTCCTGTTCACATTTGAAATATTATAACCGAAGACCGCTGATCCCGAAGAGCGAATTTGTGCGTCACAGAGAGGGACTATTGCTTGGTTCTGCCTGTGAAGCGGGCGAACTGTATCAGGCTGTGTTAAACCATCGCTCGGATCAGGAGATCGCAAGGCTGGTCAATTTCTATGATTATCTGGAGATCCAGCCGATCGGCAACAATGCTTTTATGCTTCGAAGCGACAAGACCGATGTGGAGACGATCGAAGATCTTCAGGAGATCAACCGCAAGATCGTAAAACTCGGAGAACAGTTCAACAAAATGGTCGTGGCGACCTGCGATGTGCATTTCTTAAATCCGGAGGATGAAGTTTACCGCCGCATTATTATGGCGGGCAAAGGATTTACCGATGCCGACGAACAGGCACCGCTTTACCTGCGTACAACAGAAGAGATGCTCAAAGAGTTTGAATATCTTGGCAGTGAAAAAGCAGAAGAGGTCGTGATCACAAACCCGAACAAGATCGCCGATATGTGCGAAAAAATATCGCCGGTAAGACCAGATAAATGTCCGCCGGTCATCCCGGATTCGGACAAAAGTCTGCGTGAGATCTGCTACAACCGTGCCCATGAGATTTATGGCGAGGATCTTCCGGAAGTCGTTGTCGAGCGACTGGAGAGAGAGTTGAACTCCATCATTTCCAATGGGTTTGCCGTTATGTACATCATCGCACAGAAACTGGTGTGGAAGTCGAACGAGGACGGCTATCTGGTAGGATCACGAGGTTCGGTCGGATCTTCGTTCGTAGCGACGATGGCGGGGATCACCGAGGTAAATCCGCTGCGTCCGCATTATTATTGTGAGAAATGCCACTACAGCGATTTTGATTCCGAGGATGTGAAAGCCTATGCAGGAAGAGCCGGATGTGACATGCCGGATAAGACCTGCCCGGTCTGCGGAGCGAAGCTTCGAAAAGAAGGATTTGATATTCCATTTGAAACATTCCTTGGATTTAAGGGAAACAAAGAGCCGGATATCGACCTGAATTTCTCCGGTGATTATCAGGGAAATGCTCACCGCTATACCGAGGTTATTTTCGGAAAAGGGCAGACTTACCGTGCCGGAACAATCGGTACGCTTGCCGAGAAGACGGCATTTGGTTACGTGAAAAATTATTACGAAGAACGCGGCGAGCGGAAGCGTACCTGTGAGATCAACCGTATCGTAAAAGGATGTACCGGCGTGCGAAGGACAACGGGGCAGCATCCGGGCGGTATTATCGTTCTGCCTCTTGGCGAGGAGATTGATTCGTTCACACCGGTGCAGCACCCGGCAAACGATATGACAACGGATATTATAACGACGCATTTTGACTACCATTCCATCGACCACAACCTCTTGAAGCTCGATATTCTCGGACACGATGATCCGACGATGATCCGTATGCTGGAGGATTTAACAGACATCAATGCACAGGACATTCCGCTGGACAATAAAGAAGTCATGTCGCTTTTTGTCAGCACGGAGGCACTTGGCGTTACACCGGAGCAGCTTGGAGGATGTCCGCTCGGTTCGCTTGGTATTCCGGAGTTTGGAACCGATTTCGTTATCCAGATGCTTGTGGATACCAAACCGCAGAGCTTTTCAGATCTGGTCCGCATTTCCGGTCTGTCCCATGGAACAGACGTATGGCTTGGAAATGCACAGACCCTGATCGAAGAAGGCAAGGCAACCATTTCCACGGCAATCTGTACACGAGATGACATCATGACTTATCTGATCGGAAAAGGGCTGGACAGCGAGCAGTCCTTCACGATCATGGAGAGCGTGCGAAAGGGGAAAGGACTGAAACCGGAGTGGGAAGAGGAGATGCTGGCACACGATGTGCCGGACTGGTATATCTGGTCGTGCAAAAAGATCAAATACATGTTCCCGAAAGCACATGCGGCAGCTTATGTTATGATGGCATTCCGCATTGCCTGGTACAAGATTTTTTATCCGCTGGCATATTATGCGGCATATTTCAGTATACGAGCTTCTGCATTCAGCTATGAGCTGATGTGTCAGGGACAGGAAAAACTGCTTCACTATATGGACGAATATCGCAAAAAAGGCGATGCACTCTCCAAAAAAGAGCAGGATTCCATGAAAGACATGAAGATCGTGCAGGAAATGTATGCCAGAGGTTATGATTTTCTGCCGCTCGATCTCTATCAGGCAGATGCGAGACGTTTTAAGATCATCGACGGCAAGTTGATGCCGGCGTTAAGTACGATCGAGGGTCTTGGAGAGAAGGCTGCGGATGCCGTTATGGATGCGGCAAAAGAAGGAAAATTTTTATCAAAAGATGATTTCAGAGACCGGACAAAAGTCAGCAAGACAGTCATCGACCTGATGGATGATCTGGGAATTCTGGGCGATCTGCCAGAGAGCAACCAGCTGTCGCTGTTTGACCTGGTAGGATAGATAAGGAGAAAAAAAGAATGAGCGAAGCAATCGTTACCCTGAAAAAGGGCGAAGGAAGAATGTTGAAATCAGGAGGACTGTGGATCTTTGACAATGAGATCGCAAGTATCCTCGGAAGCTTTGAGGACGGAGATATCGTGGCAGTACATGATTTTGACGGCTACGGACTTGGCAAAGGCTTTATCAACCGCAATTCTAAAATCCGTGTGCGGATGATGACAAGAAACCGTCATCAGGAGATTGATGAGGCATTTCTGAAGATGCGTGTGCAGGAGGCATGGGATTACCGCAAAAAAGTCAGCGATACCGGAAGCTGCCGTGTGATCTTCGGCGAGGCAGACTTTCTGCCGGGACTGGTGGTAGATAAATTTTCCGATGTGCTGGTCGTTGAATCCCTGGCGCTCGGTATCGACCGTCTGAAACCGCTGATTCTGAAAAAACTCGTCAAGGTGCTTGAGGAAGACGGCATTCATATCCGCGGTATTTACGAGCGCAGCGACGCTAAGGTCCGCTTACAGGAGGGCATGGAGCGCTATAAGGGCTTTATCGGGGAACCATTTGATACAAAAGTAGAGATCGTTGAAAATGGTGTCCGCTATCTGGTAGATGTCAAGGACGGGCAGAAAACTGGCTTTTTCCTCGACCAGAAATACAACCGTCTGGCAATCCAGCGTCTCTGCCCGGGCAAACGCGTTCTGGACTGTTTTACCCACACCGGCTCCTTTGCCTTAAATGCAGCCGTCTCCGGCGCCAAAGAGGTCATCGGCGTGGATGCGTCCGAACTTGCCGTCGCACAGGCGCGTGAAAATGCAGAGTTAAACGGTGTTTCCGGCACTACCACCTTTCAGTGCGCGGATGTCTTTGACCTGCTTCCGGAATTAGAGGCAAAAGGTGAGCAATTTGACGTCGTGATCCTCGATCCGCCTGCCTTCACAAAATCCCGCAGCTCAGTCAAAAATGCCATCAAGGGCTACCGCGAGATCAATATTCGCGGTCTGCGTCTGGTAAAGGACGGCGGCTACTTCGCCACCTGCTCCTGCTCCCATTTTATGACCGATGAGATGTTCCGTAAGATGCTGCGGGAGGCAGCGCTGGATGCCGGTGTGACGCTGCGGCAGATCGAGGCGCGGCAGCAGGCTCCGGATCATCCCATTTTGCCGGAGGTTCCGGAGACCGACTATCTGAAATTTTACCTTTTGCAGGTGGTGTAAGAGCAAATAAAAACCTTCAACAAAGGAATTTGAACAGTAACCTCCCAAAAGGGCAACAATATGTCCGATGAAAAGCTCGCAGCGCCTAGGTGCTGTAACACCCGCAGATTTCTGCATTGAGGCTTTTGAACCTCATGCAGAAATCTGCTTTTTTATATAATGAAGGGACGGCTGCAAATAATTGCAACCGTCCCATACCTTTATTACTCGTTATTGCAGCAAAATCCTGAAGCCAAAATGGAAAGATGACTGGCCATTCTGTTTTCCAGGTCAGTAAAGTTATTTGTTGCAAAACAATATAGAATATACCCGCGGCAGGTGATTAGCAACATATCTGCCATTTCTCGTACCGAGAAACGGGTGGAAACCTCACCATTTTTTTGAAACTTAACGATAATATCCCATAGAATGCGGTTAACAGAACGGCTCTCACTTACAAACTTGCTGTTGTGGTCACTTCCCATGGAGAGAATGACTGTTTTACAAGTTAATGGTCCTGTGGTGGAAATATATAGGGCATAGGTTTTGGCATATTGTTCAATAGCATCTACGAAAGAAGAGCAGGACATAAAGTACTCTGCCTGACTCTCAAAAAAATCGTCAATTGGGTAGCAGGAAAGCTCGTCCAAAAGCTGTTCCTTACTTGTGAAATAGTGGTAGAAAGTGCCTTTTGATATGCCATTTGCTCTGCAGATATCATCGACAGTCAGTTCCTCCAGACCTCCTTCTGTAAGAATGTCTCGGATAGTTTCAGCGATTTCTCGACGACGAATAGATTGCTTTTCGGATACTTTCAAGATAATTCTCCTCTCGTTTGATTGCTTTTTGTTATACCTGCCAATTTTTTTGTCGAAAGATTGGCATAAATGCATCTTGCAAGCCACATATATAGATGCTAAACTAAATTCTAGACTGATAGTCTAGAATTTTCCCCTAAATATTTCATTACCAATATAACAGATAAATTAGGAAAAATCCATACATCTTTCCATTTGTAATTTAAATTTATGGAGGAATAGAATCTTGATTACATGCGAGGAACGTAAAAACAGGTTACTAAAAGCGAACAATCTAATGAAAAGGTTGAACCTAAATTCAATTTTGGTTGTAGGTAACGGATCTGTGGCGACTAACGAGTACGGATTTTATAGATACTTTGTAGATAACAGGGTCTATTACCATAGACAAGCGTTAGTGATAGTTGCCGATGAAACCCCAACGGTATGTTGCGGTAGCCTAACACATTTGAAGGCGTTGAACGAGAGAGGCTTTTGGGATGTGAGAATGGTAGGAGATAGATTGGCCGAGGGGTTGGTAGATATTTTAGGTAGTAGAGGTATTACCAATGGCCGAATTGGCTATTGCCCGGAAACACTTCCCGCTTCATGGTTTGATTGTATTCATAGTGCATATCCAGAGCTTGAATGGGTGGATTGTACGATGGATCTTTATGAAATCCGCAAGAAACGCAGTAGTGAAGAATGCCGATTGGTTGAGAAATGTGCTGAGTTGGCACTAAGCGGATATGAAGCTCTATGTGCAGCGGTGCAGAATAATGTAACCGAAAGCAAACTGGTGTCTGAGTTGGACTATGCCATGAAAAAGCAAGGTGCAGAGGAAACCCTTACAACTCTAAACTGCGGTTTTTTGAACGATGCAAACGGCATGGGCCTGTTGCATAGTGCTGCGAATTCTCAAAAGGCAGTAAAGTATGGTGACTGCATAGCAGCAGCTATCACACCTCGATATAATGGATATTGGGTTCAAATGCTGCGCACTTTATGTGTAGGGAAAGAAAACCAAACGGCGGTAGCGATGCATGAGGCAGTGGCCGGGTGGATAAGCGCAGCGGCTAAACTCCTAATACCTGGGAACAAGGTAAGCACTGTTGCCCAAAAAATCGAAGAAGAAGCTAGGGCAGCAGGATACACTATTGGGGGCATTCAAGGGTACATTTGCGGGGTGGATCTACGGGAACAACCGATTTCTGCAGAAAATGAGACAAAACTGACCAAAGATATGACGGTAATACTTAGCCCAATTATATTGAAAGATGGAAATGACTGCGGTTTTTGCTGGGGGGATACCTATTTGGTGACTGTAGAAGGAGGACGATGCTTGACAGAGGACGGCAAGAGCCTAAAAATAATTAAAAATGTGGAGGGGTAGGCCAGATGTTCAGCGATGGGGAAAAGAAAAGAAGGGTTGAAGCAGTAAGAGGTCTGATGCAGGACGAAAAGCTAGATGTGTTGTTGACGATAGGAAATGGATGCGTCGGAACCAATGCGTATGGTTGTTTCCGCTTTTTAACGGCTGCCAATGTATATTACGGGCTGCAGTCTGCATTGTTTTTTCCATGTTCCAACCCTGTTGGTATTGTAGACTCAGAGATATCTTGCGGGGAATTGAAAAATGCTGGAATCGTGACTGAATGCAGGATAAGCACAACTCCCATTCAAGCGATTATAGATGTGCTGAAAGAAAGTGAAATAACAAGCGGTCGCTTGGGCACCAGCTTGGACATTCTGCCGCAATCATGGCGTATGGCGCTGGAAAGAGAAATGCCCGGATTAGTACTGTGTGATGTATCGGAACCGCTATTTCGTATCCGAAATCACCACAGCCCAGAGGAGGTTGCTTTAATTCGTCAATGCGGCAAATTGGCTGATGCGGGCTATGCAGAAGTACTGAAAAATGTTAAGCCAGGTATGACGGAGCAGCAGGTGGCGGCAGAGCTGGAACATGCAACGCAGGGAATGGGGGCAGACTACAACTTTACCCTTATTTCTACAGGGAGGTTTTCACTGGAGGATAATCAGCTTCCATGTATTCGCGCTGCGACTATGTTTGATTGTGTTGTAGCTCATGGTGATTGTATATCGATGGAGATTACTCCGCGGTATAATGGCTATTGGACACAGCTGGTGCGTACCATATCGGTTGGAGAGCCGAATGAGGATTTTATTAAGATGCATGAGGTTTCCTGTCGCATTATCAAAGGCGCATTGGAAGAACTAAAGCCTGGGAACCGTATCGGTAATATTGCTACAAAGCTGAAACAATTGACAGAGGAAGCTGGATATGTTTTTTCTTATCCTTGCGGGCATATCTGTGCAATTGATTTAAACGAGGAGCGCATAACCCCGGATAATGACCGCCCTTTGGAGGAAGGAATGGCGGTGATTCTGCACCCATCCATCATTACCCCAAAAATCTCCAGCGGGATCTTTTGGGGACAGACGTACCTGATTACAAAAACTGGATATGAATGTCTAATGAGTTGCAGTGATGATCTAATGTCAATTCAGGCATAGAAACACTGTTGTTCATAAAACGAAAGTGAGGTAAACAAAATGAAAAAAATGATTTCCTTCGCACTGGCTCTTATTATGGTTTTGGTGCTGGTAGCCTGTGGCGACAACCCCGCTTCAAACGGGGGGAATACACAGAATGAAACCGTTACATTGAGAGCTTCTACTCCAACAGCACCAGAGCATCCTTGGTCCAAGTGTCTGGACAACATTGCTGCGCAGATTAAAGAAAAAACCAATGGTCGCTATCAGATTGATGTCTACTACAATGCTTCTCTTTCAGAGAACAGTGAAAAGACCATGACTGAGCAGATCATGACAGGGACGCTGGACTTAGGCATTTCTCCTGCTCCGCTGGTAGGAAAAGCGTTCTCTGCATTCAGCTTCCCGTTCCAGTTCGATGACCGTGACCACATTAAGCGTGTATGTGATAGCGATACGGCAAAGGAACTGCTGGCTGCTACCGAATCCAATGGCTTGCATTCCATGGCCTATGTGGAAAATGGGTTCCGCCAGATCACCAACAATAAGCATGCAGTTAAAACCCCTGACGATATGAAGGGCTTGAAGATTAGAACTCCCCAGGCTGCTACTACTATGGCTGCCATTACTGCTATGGGTGCAAATGCTACTGCCATTAATGCCGGAGAACTGTATGTTGCTCTTTCTCAAGATACTGTAGATGGTCAGGAGAATGCACTTTCTACTATTTATAACAACGGTTACTATGAGGTTCAGAAATACTGTACTGTCATTAACTACAACTGGAGTCCTGCTATTGTAATATTCAATTCCGAATTGTGGAATACACTTTCCGCAGATGACCAGAAAATTTTTGAGGAAGTGGTTGCTGCAGCAGCCGAAGAATGCAATGAGCAGCTGGCAGCAGATGATGAGAGTTACATTGCCAAGCTGACTGAAAAGGGTATGGAGGTTTACACCCTTACTCCTGAGGAACGCAATGCTTTTAAAATCCTGTGCAATACAGATGCGGTTAAAGAGGCATATAATAACAGCGTAGGTGCTGATATTATGGAGAAATTTGCAGCTACCGTAGAAGCATGCCGCTGATACATAATTCATTATACTCTGTTTGTCCCGGGGAGAAAGACTTTTCTCCCCGGGGACATACCGCCATTTGCCATATTTGAAGGAGGCAACTATGGGCAGTAAAATCTTGAATATTATAAAAAAAATAGAGGAGGGAATTCTGTTCCTGTTCCTTGCTGTTATTCTTTTGGCCTGTTTTTTCCAGGTCATTGGAAGATATACCCCACTGCCTTTTTCCTCTGCGTTTGAGGAAATCGCAGTAAACCTGTTTATTTGGATGACACTTTTGGGGGCTGGTGTATGCGTGCGAACTCACTCCCATATGCGTATGGACATTATCGATACCTTTTTACCGGAAAAGATAAAACCCTATGTAGACATGATACGTGAACTGATTGTTGGTGTAGTATTTGGTTATGCCGCAATTATTGTGGCAAGCTATATTCCTGTAGTGAAGAGAACTGGCATGACAACATCCTCCCTCGACATTCCGCAGTACATTCTATACTATGCTATGCCAGTTGGTTTTGGCTTGATGGTGTTTTGGAGTATTGTAAATATCGTAATGGACATAAAGAAAATTAGAAATGGAGATGCCGGACTAGATGAATCTGATTCGGTATCCATGAAGACGGAGTGAGGTAGCATATGGTCGCTGTATTGTTAATTGCATTTTTCGCGCTACTGATTTTCGGCACACCGATTATTACGGCTTTGATGGGCTCCTCTTTGCTGTCCTTTGCCATGTACAGCACAAAGGATTTAAAGGCTGTTGCACAGGCAATGTTTGCTTCTAATGGGTCATTTTCACTGCTTGCGATCCCGTTGTTTGTGCTTGCCGGTGCGCTGATGTCCAGCGGAGGGATCAGCAAAAGACTAATCAAGTTCTTTGATAAATTGGTGGGCTGGATGCCTGGTGGCATGGCTATCGTAGCTGTATTGGCTTGTGCATTTTTTGGTGCGCTTTCCGGCTCAGCTCCTGCCACGGTGGCAGCTATTGGCGGCATTATGATTCCTGCCATGATAGAAAAAAATTATGACACCCCATGGACAACATGCTTGTTGGCTTCTAGTGGTTCACTTGGAGCAATCATACCACCTAGTATTCCAATGGTACTGTACGGCGTGCTGGCCAAAACTTCTGTTTCCGCCCTGTTCTGCGGCGGCATCATTCCGGGCTTGCTTATCGCACTTGGCTACTGCCTGTATGCACGTGGATTTAGCAAGAAGTTTAAAATGATTACCTCCCCTAAGCCTACTGGTAAAGAACTGTGGAAGGCTTTTGTAGATGCGATTTGGGCGTTATTGATGCCTGTCATAATTCTAGGCGGCATTTATGGCGGTTATTTCACTCCAACCGAGGCTGCGGCGGTAGCAGTGGTTTACGGTTTAATCATCGGACTATTTGTTTACAGGGAGCTAAAGTGGAAAGACATACCCAAAACATTTGTTAATGCTGCTCGCACATCTGCCGCAGTTATGATGATAATTGTGACAGCTGCGACCTTTGCCATCGTACTTACCCGCAATAATATTCCGACTCTTATTGGCAACTGGATCATCGGTATTGCCAAGACACCGCTTATGTTCTATGGCCTGTTCAGCATCTTTATGTTTTTCCTGGGGATGTTCATGTCGGTTTCTCCAGCGCTGGTTATTCTTACCCCCATTTTGGCACCGGCTGCAACGGCCATCGGCATTGATCCGGTCCACTTTGGCGTAGTATTTGTTGTTTGGATGTGCATTGGTACCATTACGCCGCCTTTTGGCTCAGATCTATTCATAGCCTGCGGTGTTGCAAAAATAAGCGCTGCATCAGCTTTTAAAAGGATTTGGCCATTCGTTATTATTTATGTTGCGGTGGTACTTATCATGGCTTTCCCAGATTTGGTTACTTTCCTGCCAAAGTTGTTGAAATTGATGTAAGATTTTGAAGTGACCCCAAAAAGTTGGATAAAATATTTTAGTAAAATTTGTTCAAGCAGCCGAAAGGGCTTGCTGTCTGTGAATCGCAGGCAGCAAGCCCTTCAGTTGTGTGCTCGATATGTGTAATAGAGACAAAGCAACAATCGCATCATTTTTCACCTGTAGTAAAAATGAACAGTATTGTGTCGAATTAAATCGCTTATTTTGTGTCTTTCTATGCTATATTCTAATTGCAAGCTATTTGCAAGCTATGCTGTGGACGTCCGGCATAGGAAATGGAATCAATTTGTAGGAGGTTAAAAATGACAAAACAAAGAAAGATCAATTCGACCTACGCAATTGTCATGGTCATTGGCTTGGCATTTATGCTCTTATTTGGCTATCTGGTCAAGCCATTCAGTACAGTTACCGTAACCGGTGTAAAGATGCTGGGTGTTCTGATTGGTCTAATCATTATCACCTGCTTTAACGGTGACTTGCTCAGCGGTTCGCTGATGGCGCTACTTGCCACTCTGTTCCATGGGTATTATGACATTTCCGGTTTGTTGAGCGAATGGCTGGGCTCCGTCTTTACTGTTCAGCTGGTATTCTGCGGTGCCCTGTGTCTGGCTTTGCGAGATTCGGGTGCAATGAATGTTTTGGCTAAAAAGTTGCTGAGCAGCAAGCTTTGCCGTGGTCGTCCTGTTATGACGATGGTAATGCTGTTCCTTGCCACCTATGTCGCTGCAGCCTTTATTGGTGGCCCTCCCGTCTACATCTTGTTCTTCGGACTGGTAGAATCCATTCGTGATGTTTGCGGCTACGATAAAGACGATCCCTTTGTAAAGTGGACTCTGCTTGGTGTTTACATTGCTGCCACCGGTATCTTCTTCTTTGCATTCAAGACCCCGCAGGTTATGACCATCGCTTTGATCAACTCTGCAATGGAGCCCTTCGGCCGCACGTTTAATGAAGGCACCTGGATGCTTTGCATGTTCTCCATCACCATGATCTATTTGATCGTTTACACGATTCTGATGAAGACAGTGTATAGGGTCAACATGGAGCCATTGAAGTCTTTGGATTTTAATGAAATAGAGGCCATGCGCAATACCCCTGATCATTTCAACCGTGATCAGATTATAAGCCTTGCCATGATTATCATTCCGGTAATTTATATTCTTATCGGAACCGTTTATCCGAAGGAAGCGCCCGGACGTTATTTCTTTACTTTCATGGGCAACTCCTGGATTTGGGTACTTATGTGTGCAATCGGCGCCTTGATCCGCCGCAAGGACAGCAAGCAGTCCATTGTTCCTATTAATAAATGCCTCTCGGAAGCATCCATGTGGACAATGATCTCTCTGGTCGGTGCGCTGGTCATGCTGGGCAAGGTCACCTCCGACGCAAATCTTGGTATCCGTCAGTGGTTGGTTGAGGTTCTCAGCCCTCTGTTCGGCGGTGCTAACATTTGGGTCTTGATGGCAATTGTAATCCTGTTCTCTACCCTTGTTACTCAGGTTGCTAACGGTCTTGTACTTACCATGGCAGTTTGTCCGGTTGTTACACCATTTGTCTGCAGTCTGGCTGCAACCACCGGAATCAACCCCGACGTTATCCTGATTATATCGAATATCTGCTCCGGCTATGCTTTCTGGACCGTTGCAGCTTCCACCAACGCAGCCTTTATTCTTGGCCGCCCCGAGATTACCCCGAAGTTTGTTTGGACAAAGGGCGTTCAAACGACAGTCCTGTTCATGGTCATCTGCTACATTTGCGGCATGGCATTTACCTACATTCTGTAATTATTATAGCTCAACATAGCTCGATGGAGTGGGTCGATAAGGCATTGACCCACTCCAGCTAAAAAAAGCCCCTCTTTATTGAAAGGAAACCTTATATGAGCGAAAAAGAAAAAACTGTATTTGAAGGTGAGAGAGAAATTCCGGTTTATACCGAATGTGATCTTCTTGTTGTTGGCGGCGGTGCAGCTGGTCATTCTGCCGCAGTAGCGGCAGCCCGTGCAGGTTGTAAAAACATTGTCCTTATGGAGCGTTACGGCTACATGGGCGGTGATGTTACCGGCGGCTATGTTATTATGGTTCCTCGCCTTTCTTTCTATAACAAACAGTATGTCCGTGGACTGCAGGAGGAATGGTTCACCCGTATGGAAAGCATTCCGGGTGCTGTTCTTGGACCCTCCGGCGATGAGATCGGTTGTGAGGATCCGGTCCTTGTCAATGCATGGAAGAACATTCACGATTGCTTTAGTACCAATGCGAAGCTGCCCGAACGACTGGTTCGATCTGTGTATTTTGAGCCAAACCAGTTGAAAATCGAAATGGACAAGATGCTGCTGGAGCACAAGGATTCTATCCATGTGATGTGCCATTCTTGGGGGACTCGTCCTATTATGGATGGCGACACCATCAAGGGCGTGTATTTTGAAAGCAAGGAGGGCCGCAAGGCTGTATTGGCGAAGATCGTGATCGACGCCACCGGAGATGGCGATATTTTCCGCCAGACCGGTTGTCCTTACTTTGGACTGGCAGATAAGCTGACTCGCTGCGCCACTACTGCGCTGGTTTGGCGTATCGGCGGTTGCAATTGGGATCTTTTCTGCGAATGGAAAAAAACCAATCATGCTGCCGCGGCTGCTTTGCATGAGGGCTTCTCCAAAGTCTGCGGGTTCCGTGCGGCGCCGCTGCCCGGTCCTACCAATGATGTGTGCTGGATCAACAACTGGCACCCTGAACGTGACTGTTCAAACCTGAAGGATGCGACCGAGACTGAAATGGAGACCCGTGATACCATGCGCAATGCGTTGGAGTATCTGCGTAAGGCGTGTCCCGTTGCATTCCGCAACGCGTTCCTTTATGATATTGCACCTCAGTTGGGTACCCGTTGCTCCTATCGTCTGGACGGCGAATATGTCATTACCCCGAATGATTTTGCATTCCCGCAGGAGCACGAGGACGTTATCGCATGGCACTCCACCATCAGCTTTATCAATGATAACTGCCCCATTGAGATTCCTTACCGTGCTATTCTGCCCAAAAAGACCGAAAATCTGCTTTGCCCCGGACGCCATATCTCTGCTGATGAAATTGGGATCGATTATGTCAATTTGATTCCGCAGTGTGTCGGCACCGGACAAGCCGCAGGTGTAGCT
>ENA-ORSC01001642-ORSC01001642.1-human-gut-metagenome-genome-assembly--contig:-NODE-1642-length-14802-cov-3.782871_pt1 | contig 14802 bp, 14 predicted proteins | sample MGYA00242178_ERZ509140 | MGnify/ENA primary metagenome ERZ509140 (study PRJEB26280, sample SAMEA2338681) | human gut metagenome | biome: human gut; feature: human-associated habitat; material: faeces... | reverse complement strand
TATTTCCCCTTGTGTTGGCATGGTTTTTCCTCCTCTAAGTATCATATACATTCCATATAAACTATATATAAAACTACTTATAACACCTATTGATACAAGTGTATCCATATTTGGTATTTTATGAATTAAGTTTTTGTATCCATTTTTTAAAATATCATATCCATAAATTAAAAATGCAATTGTTAATATTAGTAGACTTGCTGTATAATTTATAGGATTATGATGTGGGTCTAAAAAGCTTATAATAGGTAAATTTATCATATGTCCCATTGCAATGTACATTAAAATAATTGCTAAAACTGTGAAAATGATAAATTTATTTTTTTCTTTTTTATTATTTTTTTCTAAATTGAATTCTTTAAATATTCCTAAACTCTTAAATCCTGCCTGTTTTATGTATTTTTCTATTATTTCTTGATTTAGAATTTTCTCATCATATGTTATTGTTGCATTTGCCATAACTAGGTTTACACTTGCATCAAATATTCCGTTTTGCTTGTTTAGGTATTTTTCTAAGCCGTTTGAACAAGCACTACATGTCATTCCATCAATTGATAAAATTAGTTTTTTCATATTTTTATTCCTCTATCCATATCCAATATCTATTATTTTGTTATATCATAAATTTGTATTATACTATTCCGAAAAAGTCAATTTTTTTATTTTTTTCGGAATAAAATAATTGTATTGATCTTCTTTATATCTCTATTTCATATCCAATATCTATTATTTTTTCCTTTATTTTAGAAATATCTAAATCTTCTTTTGATGTTACTATTACAATTCCTGTATTATGGTCTGCATCTACTTTTTCTACTCCTTCTATTAAAGATACAGCTGATTTTACTCTATTTTCACATCCTTCGCACATCATTCCATTTATTTTTAATTTTGTTTCTTTCATATTTATCATCCTTCCTATCTATTAAATTTTTTAAATAATCTTCTTTTCGTCTTCACTTCTTACTGTTTTTCTTTTATGACATTCGTCCATTTTTCTACCTCCTTAGATATTATATACCCTATATGGTATTTTGTAAATAAGGGGGTATGGTGTTATTTTTGCCTATATTTAGCTATTTATTCATATTGCATATTAAAAGCAGATAATTATAAACAAATTACCTGCTCTTATTTTTATATTTTTCTAACCTAATGCCACATCCAATATCATCATAATCACAAAACCAATTGCCACACCAATTGTTCCAATATTAGAATGTTCTCCACTTTGTGACTCAGGAATCAATTCCTCAACAACAACATAAATCATTGCTCCAGCTGCAAAAGCCAACAAATATGGCAAAATTGGAACAACCGAATTTGTAAGTAATATTGTAATTACTGCTCCTATTGGCTCCACAATTCCAGATAAGGTTCCATATAAAAATGCTTTTCCCTTTGACATTCCCTCAGCCTTCAAAGGCATTGAAATAATTGCTCCTTCTGGAAAATTTTGAATTGCAATACCAATTGCTAATGCAAAAGCCCCAGCCATTGTTATTCCAGTATTTCCAATTAAAGCTCCTGCAAATGAAACACCAACAGCCATTCCCTCTGGAATATTATGAAGTGTTACCGCAAATACCATCATAGTTGTTTTCTTTAATTTCGTTTTTATTCCCTCAGGCTTAGTACTTTCTAAATGTAAATGTGGAATTACACTATCTAAAACTAGTAAAAATACAATACCTAATAAGAATCCCACTGCTGCTGGAACCCAAGGTGTAATTTTTTGTTCTGTTGCCATATCTATTGAAGGTATTAATAATGACCATACAGAAGCTGCAATCATAACACCTGATGCAAACCCAAGTAATATTTTTTCCACTTTTTTATTTAATTTATTTTCAAATTATACAATATCTAAAAAATTTTGTCAATAATAATTTAAATATTTTTAACAATTAAATTATAAAACATTTAAAAAAATTGTCAACTGTTTATTTTAATTAATTAAATAATATTTTACAACATTTAAAATTTTTTGTCAACAATAATTAATTTAAATATTTTCAATTTAATTAATTGACTATTACAATTATACAATATTTTTAATAATATGTCAAGTATTTTTTTACAAAAATTTGCAATTTTTTTGTTATTTAGAGCAATATACAATTACAATATTTTTATAGAGTAAACAATTTAAGTAAAATTTTTATATTTATAAATTAAGTGAGTAAAACTCTCGTTGCTTAAAATAATAAAATTTAAAATAAACAAATAAACCTATAACTATTTGACTTCAAATTTAAACTGTTAACATTTTCTCTGAAAGCGGGCTTTCAGACTAGCCTTATTTATTTTTTATATGCCAAAGGTTGACAGAAGCCAAAAAAGAAATGCTTTTTTGATTACTTTTGGCTTATACCCGCTTTAGCGTTGACATCAAAAAAAGAAAAGTAAGAGGAAATTTTGACTCTCTCTTATTAAAAGAATTAACATTATAATTCTAATAAAATATCAAAAAATAATTGCTTTAATTCTACGATATATTTAATAAAATTATTTAACTTTAAATTAAATAATCTGTTTTTTATTTTGTAAAAATACTTGAATTTTAATATTATTTAATATATAATTATCACTATGAAAATAAACGATTCCACAAGAAGCGCCTTAATCAGAAAAGGAAACGAACTCTTTAATAAAAAAGATATCGAAGGAGCTTATAGATGTTATTTAACCGCTTCGTATTTTGGCGGAATAGAAAAAATAGCCGATTATTATAATTTTGATAAAAAAAATATTATAAAAGCAATGCAATTATATAAATTTATATTAAAAGAGGATTCTAATTTGGGCGGAAATGTTAGAGCGAAACAAAAATTGGATATTCTCGCTCAATCGGTTGTTAAAGTTTTAAGAAAATGGCTTAAAGAAGACGAAACTTATAATAATTCAAAAGATAATAATATAAATAACGAAGATAAAATATTGAAAGAAAATAAAGATAAAATATTTGAGAAAAAGCCAAATATAAAGAAAGCGGTTTTTAAAAAGATTAATTCTGCCGATAATGATAATATAAAAACGGTTTAATAAATAATTTTTCAAAAAAGGAGTTTCTCTTTATGGAAAGCAAAAATAAAAAAAAGAAAAGCGATAATTTAATTGAAAAAGAACTTTTAGGATTATCTTCTAAATTTTCTAAAAATGACACTTTGGTTATAATATTAGCCGCGGGACATGGAAAGAGAATAAGAAGCTCCACTTCAAAAATGCTACATACTATTTGGGGTATTCCTAGTATTGAAAGAGTTCGTCTTGCGATAAATGATGGAATTCCAAAAAGCAATGTTACTATAGTCGTTGGAATAAAAGCTTTAGATGTGGCAAATACGGTTGGAAAACAGCCTAACACGATTTTTGCCTATCAAGAATCTCAAATGGGAACGGGACATGCGGTTAGGATTGGGCTTGAAAAAAGCGACTTAAAAAATATAAAATACTGCTATGTAATTTATGCCGATTTGGGACTTATAGATGCAGAAACGATGAGAGAGTTTAGAGAAGAATTTTTAAAATCAAAATCGGATATGATAGTAATGACGGCTTTATATGACGGACCAGAAGACGGCAATTATTACGGAAGATTATTAAGAAGCAGAGGCTTAACTACTGAAGGAAAACAGAGCAAATATAAACTTAAAGCTTTAGGAAATGTTGTCGGAGTTGTAGAATATAAAGATATTCTTTCTATGGGAGATGAAGATAAACTTTATAAAACTTATAAAGATGAAAAATTTTCTTTTCATAAAGATGAACTTCTTGATAGTTTTAAAGAATATATAGTCGGAGTATATGGTTTTAAAATGGAAGCTTTACTTAAATTAATAGGCGAATTAAAATCTAATAATATTCAAAAAGAATTTTATATAACCGATTTAATAGAGATATTTGTTAATAATGATTTATCAGTTTCAACATTTATGCCTAAAGACAATAAAGTCGTTTTGGGCTTTAACGATAAAACCGTTCTTAAAGAAATGGAATCAATCGCAAAATCAAATGTGTATAATAAATTAAAAAATATAATTACAATAGAAGATTCGGAAGATTTCTTTATAGAAGAGAGCGTAGTCGAGCAAATTTTAGAAATAGACAAAGACGAAAAACCTTTAGATATTTATATTGGAAAAGGCGCTTATATAGGAAAAGGCGTTAAAATAAATTACGGTTTATTTATATCTAACGGAGCGAAACTTGAAGGAAATATAGAACTTGGCGAAAACTCTTTTATAGGCGATAATGTTTTACTTTCATGTCTTGAAAAGCAAAATCTTATTTTAGAGAAAAATGTTAAAATATATTCGGGAAATCAAATAAGAGGAAATGTTTATATAGGCGAAGGAACTATTTTAGAGAGAGGCGTTAATATAACGGGAAGCGATAATCATCCCGTAAAAATAGGTAAAAATGTTCTTATAAAAGGCGTAAGTTATTTATACGGTTCTATAGTCGACAATAACGCTTATATTGAACATTGTATTTTTTATTATTCGCATGTAAAAGCTTTGAAAGATAAAAATGGAAATATAATTAAATGCAGATTTATAAGACCTAAAGAAGAAGGAATAGAATCCGTTATAAAAATAGACGATGAAAAAGATAAAACAAAAAAGAAAATTAGCAAGAAAAAATAAAATAAAAAATAATATAATTATAAAAATTGTCATCCTTTTATTTTCAATATTTTTAATATTAAACGGACAATACGAAAAAGATATAAAAAAAGACGCTCCGCCTTTATCGAAAGAATATACGAGAATAAGCAGTTTTGAATCTTTATCAACTTGGGCTATCGCTTCTTTAAATAAAGAAACTTATATAAGCAAAGTTTTTGCAGATTCTAAAAATAATATTCATTTTGTTTATTATGATAATATTTTGAAAGCTCCTGTTTATGTTAGCGGAAAGGACGGAAAATTTAACAGAGAGATTATAGATAAAGACAGAGAATTTGGCGATTTAGTTAGTATGGCTACGAATTCTGAAAATATGCATATATCTTACATGAAAAATAATAAAGTTTGGTATGCAAATAATAATTCGGGGTATTTTAATAATTATCCTATGGAGTTAAAAGAAAATCAAAAAATAATAGACTTAAAATTAGTTGTTTCAACTTTCAATTCGCCCGCTCTTTTTTTTGTAGACAATAAAGGAATATTGTATGTTTCAAGATTTTATAGAGATAATTTTTTTTCCGATTTAATTTATACTAATAAAACTATAGATGCAGTGTATCCCGTAGCCGAAAAAGACGGTTATGCGATTTATATAAAAGAATATCAAACGGATAATATATTTTACGCTTCGAGAAAAACTAATAGCAAATTTAAATTTTTTGATAATAACCCGATAGTTGAAAACGCTTATTTATATTCTGTTAATCATGAAGAACATAATAGATTTAGCGTAATATATATTCCTAAAGATAATAAAAATTCTATAGATTATAAAAAATTTTATGAAGGAAATTTTACGAAAGGAAATATAATAATGGAAAACGAAAATATAATTTCTTTAGATTCTACTTTAGATTATTCGGCGAAAGATATAATTTTTTATACAAAAGAAAATGGTTATAAATATGTTTATATGGACGAGCATACAATAGATTTATCTTCGCTTGGAAAAAGCAAGGGAGATATTAGAATTGCATCCGCTCAATATCCTTACTTTTATATGGTTTATTATAACGATTTATTTAAAGAATTGAGAATAAGCAAACTTAATGTAAGTCATATTAATATTAAGCGATATTGAAAAACATAAAAAAGTCGATAATTAACTTATACGAATTTATAAAAAATAAATAAAGAAAGAAGGAATTTTTATGAGTGGCGAAGAAGTAAAAGTATCTTATTTTGAAAAAAATCCAAGAGTTTGTCCCGTATGCGAAACTGAATTTTATCATGAAATGCTTCTTACGGGCGGCGGAAGATTAATAGCGGGAGAGTTAAGAGACGATTTAAGAAGAACTTACGAGAAAAGCAAAAAATACGGAGCGGTTTATCCCTTAATATATGTCGTTGTAGTTTGTCCGAATTGTTTATACGCTTCATTTAACGAAGACTTTTCAATTCTTAATAAAAAATTTGTAGACGATATTTTATCAACAAAAGAGTTGAGAAGAAAATATATGGAAGAGTTTTTTGGAAATGAGATTGATTTTGAAAAAAACAGAGATTTATATTCTGGTGCGGCGAGTTATTTTTTAGCGCTTGATGGATATTTATATCATGATAAAGAAGTCGCCCCGACTCTTAAAAAAGCTCTATCTTCTTTAAGATTAAGTTGGGTTTTGGAAGATTTATCGGCTATAGCGCCTGAAGAAAATTACGATAGATTGATTCCTTTCTTTCAATATAAAGCTAGCGAATTGTATGCAGAAGCTATAGAGTTTATGCAAAATGGTAAAGAAAGTTTTGATAAAATAAAATCTTTTGGACCAGATATTGATAATAATTTTGGATACGAAGGAATGCTTTATATGGGAGCTTTGCTTGGTTTTGACTCTTCAAAGTTTATTCCCGACCCTAATGTTAAGGCAAATACTTTAGTTCAAGCTAAAAGAAAAATAAGCAAAGTATTCGGTTCGGGTAAAAGTAGTAAATCTAAACCTTCCGCATTGCTTGAAAAGATTAAAGAATTGCATACAAATATAACGGAAGAATTAAATTCCATAAACGAAACTTACGGAATAAACTTGAATTAAAATCGTTTTTATTTTATAATAATAAAATGAAAAAGTTGAATTTTTATCTTTTATCGGAATTCCTTACTCTTTTTTTCGGCTCTTTATTTTTATTCGTAGTTTTGGTAACTATTGCCGATTTAAGCAGTAAATTATCTTATTATACTGAACATTCTGAGTATATGAGATATTTTATAATTTATCATGTGGCAAGAATTCCGCATAATATGTATTATATATTTCCAGTAGCGCTTATGTTTTCTTCGACTTATGTTTTGGGAACTTTTGTAAAAAATAAAGAGATGCTTGCGGTTCAAAATTCGGGCATAAGTTTGTTTAGATTTTCTTCTCCCGTTTTTATAATCGTTATACTTTTATGTTTATTGCTAGTTATATTTTGGCAATATGTGGCAGCTCCAGCAAATAAAATTTCTTTTGAAGCGGACGATATTGGAAGAGGACGACAGAAAAGCGAGGAGAGTGGAGTTTGGAATATTTTTGGCGGTAATAGATATGTTTATTTTATAGATAATTATTCTTATAGCGGGCAGTATATGACTAACGCTATAATAATAAAATTAAAAGAAGGCGGCGGAATAGAAACTAGAATATCATCGCCTTGCATAAAATGGGACAATAACGATAAAAAATGGTATGTAGAAAATGGAATATTAAGTAAGTTTGGCGATAAAAATGAGATAACGGTTGAAGTGATTAAAAATTATCCTCTCGATGTATTGGAAAGACCTGAACATTTAAGTCAGAAACCGATTTTAGACACTTTAAGTTTAACGGAATCGTTAAGATTAATTAAACTTCGCAAAGAGATTCATATGAGCACGGCGCTTTTGGAAACCGATTTGCATTATAGAATATCTTATTGTTTTTCGGGCTTTATTATCGTTCTTCTTGCATCGCTATTTTCAAAATTTTCAACTCATAGCGTATTGGTTGTAAGTTTGGTTATGGTTATAGTTGTCGCTTTGCTTTATTATTCTATTCTCATGATATTTCGTTCAATGGGAGATGGCGGAACTATAAACCCTTTAATTGCCGCTTGGATGCCGAATATTATATTCGCTTTTCTTTGTTTAGTGGCTTTTAAGAAGTTTTATTAAAAAATTATTAATAAATGTTTGACAAAAAATTTAAACAATGTTATAATACTACTATTATGATTAAAATTAATATTTATACTATATTTTTGACGCTTACCTTACCTTACCTTACCTTACCTTACCTTACCTTACCTTACCTTACCTTACCTTGCGAATAGTTTAAACTTTTTATTCAATTTATCAAAAAATAAATATTATATTGAATCATTTTCTTATGATTTTTTTGGTTTATATTTAATTATTTCTTTATTAAATATAAAAATCTTTAGGCAGTTATTAAAATATTGTATTAATTTTAGTTTAATCAAAAATAAAAAAACTTTATACAAGGGAATTTAATTATGCAAAGGAAAATATTACCTTTAATTTTATTGATTTTATCAGTTAGTTTGAATGCTCAAAATAGTAGAGCGAGCGATTTAGGTAACGAATTAATAAAAGCCTCCGCGAAGGGAGATTTGGAACGAGTTAAATATTTGGTAATAAATACCAGTGTGGATATTAATTATATTTATTATAAAGTAGGTGGGGGTTTGTCTTATATAGAGCTTTTATCGATGGAATATGATAGAGAATATAAAAGAGATGCAGAAGTTGAAAATTATATTAGTCACTCTTCAACCGCTTTATCATGCGCTGTAGAAATTGGCAATTTAGAGATGGTAAAATTTTTAGTAAATAATGGAGCAAATATTAACTTATTAATAGATAATAAATATTATTCAGATTACGCCATGAAAAAAGGATATAAAAATTATTCCTCAAATTACGCCACGAAAAAAGGAAATTTGGAGATTGTAAAATTCTTGGTGAGTAAAGGCGCTGATATTAATCCCAATTCTGGTTGTCTTCCTTTGATTTCGGCTTTAGAAGAAGAATATCCTCTAGACGAATATTTTGAAATAGTAAAATTTTTGGTAAGCAATAAAGCAAATGTTAATGTAGCATATCAAGGCAGCACTCCTTTAACTCTTGCCGTAAGAGGCGGAAATTTACAAATAGTAAAATTTTTAGTAGATAATAAAGCCGATATTAATACTGTAGGATACGGAGGCAAAACGCCTATATCTATAGCTAAAGAACGAGGATGGCGAGATATAGTTTCGTATTTAAAAACTAAAGGAGCTTCCGAATAAATTAAATTATTAAGTTCCTATAAAGTAAATAAAATATTTTACATTATTTAAGTCAATTTTCATTGATTTCATTATTAAAGTGTTTTAAATATTTTTTTATTTTTTCAAAAGCGACTTTATCTATTTCGTTAAAATCGTTTTCTATAAGTATTTTAGAATAAATTTTTTCCAATTTATCGTAGTTTATATTTTTTGACAATTTGGCGGAGATTAAACTGATTATACAATGAGTATTAAGTCCAGAACAATTTGGATTATAATCAAACGGATTTTTATTATATAGATTGTCGATAGATTTTATATTTGAATATTTTTTAATATAATTTAATCCGTATTTATAAATTAAATTTAATGTTTTATCAATTATTTTATCGATATCGTTTAAGCTAAAAATTTTAAATCTATCTTTTTGATTATATTGCATTTTCCAATGAGTATTTTCGTCATATTTATTTTTCTCATATTTTTCAAGAAACAAAAGATTTATAAAAGCCGTGTAATTTAAATCATAACCGTTTATTTTGCATATATTATGAATTTGATTTATTTTAATTGTAGCAAACGGGAATAAGTGAATTTCATCTTGCCAATAATTATAAGTAAAATCGAAAGCGCAAATATATTCTTTTGTATTTTTTTTAATTGCAAAATCTTTTTTAACTATTTTAAATTGATTTTCTTTTGCAAATTTATCAAGCCCTAATAAAATATTATTTTTTACTTCAATTAATTTCATGAATATTTATTTCTTTACATTACATTAAAAAACTAAAAATTTTAATTAATTATAACATTTTTATTTATTTAATCTATTTTTTTTATAGCTTCAACTACTATTTCTACATGCATATTTGGATTACCAAGTCCAGCAACTTGAACGGTTGTCCAAATAGGAAGATTATCGCAATTTTTTCTAAAATAATCTACCATAACCTCATGCATTTCATCAGTAATTTTATCTGTAAAATATGAAGTTACACTATAGACTTTAGCCCAGCTACTTCCTGCTGTTTCTAATACAAAAGCTACATTATCAAGGGCTTGTTTGATTTCATTTTTAAGTTCTTTATGTGGAAAATTAAAGTCTCTATCCCAACCTCCTTGTCCTGAAATTTTTATTATATTGTCAATTTGAACTGCTGCCGTATGTCCATAATGTTCTTGCATTTTGCCGATACCGCCGCCAACTTTAATAAGTTTTAATTGTTGCATAAATTTCTCCAAAAAATTAATTTTGTTTATATTAAAATAAAAATATATAGGCATTATATAATAATTATATAAAAAATCAATAATTTTTAATTGAAAGTTTTTTATAATATAAAGTATTAAAAAATTTTAAACAATTATAATATATACAATAATTATTAATTAATCATTGTTTATATAATTAAATAATTCTTCTTTTTTATTCTTTATAAATTCGGTTATATTTTCAATTTTAATCTCTTCGCTTTGTGTGGAATTTCTTAATTTAAACTCAACAATTCCTTTTTCTAATGATTTTTTTCCTATAATTATTCTCATTGGAATTCCTGTTAAATCGCAATCGTTTAATTTTACGCCGAGCCTTAAATTTCTATCGTCAAATAAAGTTTCAATTCCAATAGAATTAAGCGAATTATAAATTTCAATCGCTTTATTAAAAGAATTTTCTCCTTCTTTATCAACGGCAATTATTACAACTTCGTAAGGAGCGACTGTTATCGGAAAAATTATTCCTTTTTCGTCATAATTTTGTTCTATAATAGAAGCCAAAGTTCTATTTAATCCAATTCCATAGCAACCCATTATTGGAAAAACTTCTTTATTATTTTCGTCTAATACTTTAAAATCAAAAGCTTTAGTATATTTGCTGCCCAATTTAAAAATATGTCCCAACTCCAAACCTTTTTTTTGATATAATTTTTCTCCACATTGAGGACATTTATCTCCTTCTTTCGCCTCTCTAAAATCTCCCCAAATATCCGCTTTAATATCTCTTTCAATATTTACATTTTTTATATGAATATCGTCTTTATTTCCTCCGACTATCGCATCCGAAATAGATTTAATTGAATAATCGGCGTATATTTTAATTTTCTTTTTTAACCCTATAGGCGATGCAAATCCTACTTTAGCTCCCGTAATTTCTTTAACTGTCTCTTCGTTTGCTAATTCTATTTCAAGTCCGCCCAAATCATTTGATAATTTTGTTTCGTTAATTTCCAAATCGCCTCTTATAATAACGGCTATTACTTCGTTTTCTTCCGTTTTGTATAAAATCGTTTTAATAAAATTATCCGCAGTAGTATTAAAAAAATTTTCCAAATCGTTAATCGTTTTTATATTTGGGGTATAAACTTCTTCCAAATTTTTATCGGTATAATGTTTTGCAATCTCTTCCGCTTTAACTTCAGCTTTTTCTACATTAGCTCTATAATCGCATTTTGAACAGAATATTATCGTTTCTTCTCCAACTTCGCTTAAAACCATAAACTCTTCGCTTCCTTCTCCGCCCATAGCTCCGCTGTCGGCTTTTACGCTCACGGTATTTAATCCCATTCTCTTAAAAATTTTTGTATAAGCTTTACTCATATCGTTATAACTTTTATCTAAAGATTCTTTTGTCATATTAAAAGAGTAAGCGTCTTTCATAATAAATTCTTTTGAACGAATAACTCCATAGCGCGGTCTAATTTCATCTCTAAATTTTGTTTCTATTTGATATAATATTAAAGGCAAATCTTTATATGATTGAATTTCATTTTTAGCGGTTATTGTAAAAGCTTCTTCATGAGTCGGTCCCATCGCCATATCAATATCGTTTCTATCTTTTAATCTAAATAATTCTTTTTTAAATCTTTCCCATCTTCCCGAAGGAGTTAGCAAAGTTTTTGAAACAAGCAAAGGCATTATGCATTCGTTTGAACCTATAGCGTTCATTTCCTCTCTTATAATATTTGAAATTTTATTTAATACTCTAACTCCCAAAGGCAAATAAGAATATAAACCGTTTGACACTTTTCTCGCCAAGCCCGCTCTAATCATTAATTTATTTGACGCTATAATCGCATCGTTTGGCGCTTCTTTTAAAGTCGGCATAAAGAGTTTGGATAAACGCATAATATTTTCCTTAAATTATTAAATCGAATTTTAATTAATGATATATTAAAAAACAAAATTATCAACTATATTTTTATTTTATTAAATAATAATTATACTTGACAATTATTTATTTTAATGTATAATAATTTGCAAATGAGAATATTTAATTATATTATTAATAAATTAGACTTGAGAATTCGCAAGCCAAGCCAAGCGATAACTTTACAATTTTTCATTTCCCTGCATTCTTTTCATGGCGATTTGCTATTGCATTTTTAGGCGGACTACTATGAATTCAAAAATATATATTTGTAGTTTTGCCAATTTATATTTGCTTCCTGCATTAAAAAGATTTTATAATCAAGCGATTGAAATGAATATATTTGAAGACATATTTTTATACGAAGAATTAAATTTAGGAAAAGATTTTAAAAATCATTTTAATGATAAATTAAATTATAATGTTAGAGGTTTCGGTTATTGGTGTTGGAAACCTTATATAATTTTAAAATCTTTAGAAAAAATAAAGGACGGAGACATATTTAGTTTACGCCGACACGGGCTGCCATCTCAAAAAAGAATATATTGATAAAATGAAAAATTATATAGAATACGCCGAAAAATATGATATTGTCGCTTTTGAATTGGAAATTCCCGATAAATTTTATACAAAATTCGATTTATTTAATTATTTTAATGTTTTGAATAATAAAGAAATAACCGACACGAACACAAGATGCGCAACTTCTTTAATAATTAAAAAGACGGATAAAACTATTCGATTTGTAAACGAATGGCTTAAAGTTTTTTACGATAATTTTAATTTGGCTGACGATACTCCTTCGGTAATAAAAAATCTTGACGGTTTTATAGAGCATAGACATGACCAAAGCATATTTTCTATTTTAAGTAAATTGTATAATGCAAAAGCTATTACAAATTTTGAAGACGGAAAAGAACCGATAAATTTTAGCCGAGATAAAAGAGGTATGTATAGCGATATAATCTATAAAATAACTTGGTTAATTCCGTTTAAAAATTTAAGATGGAAATTAAAAAATATTTTATTTAATAAATTTAATAATGTATTTTATAAACGACTTAAAAAAATTATCTAATTCTAAATAGAGGTTATATAAATGAATTATTATAATTATGAAATATTAATCTATTATGAAAACTACCTTACAATTTTTTAAAGCGGTTTTTAATTTAACTCCGCTCATTATTATGCTTGCATCTTCGTTTCCTATAACCAAATCGCTTGAAAGTCTTCCTCTCGTTTTCCAAGCTACGACATTATAAGGTTTTTTGCCGATTGCATTTTTAATATTTTCGTTTGTTAAATAAGAATTTGTTGAATATGTTATATAACCGTTTGTAGCGGCAGATTTTTTATCTATATAAGCTATATCGTAAATGGCGTTTCCATCTTCGTCATAAATCGTAGGAAATAAAGAAGGATTAAAACCTATATTTCTCGCGTCTACAACCAAACTGTCATAATCTTCTCCAGCGTCAAAATAAGTTACTATAGGTTCGGTTTTATACGCGTCAACGCTATTAATAAAATCGGAAATTAAATTATTTGTTATTATATCTAAAGCCATAAGCACTCTAACGCTTGTTCTTGTTGGATAAGAAACTCCCAAAAGTCTCGTATTATTAAGAGAATCCATAATTTTTTCCATTAAAATTTTATCGCTTTCCATTAAATTATATATTGTATAATCGCTATTTATCGAAACTCTCGCTAAAGTATCGTATAAAGTTTTTATTGTCTCTTCTTCGGCTTGTTGTTGCAATATTAAAAAAGCTTCGGGTTGCAATGCTTTATCTGTAATCATATCGGCTGTAGCGTCCGCATAAATTGTATAAGTAGTATAGTCCACTCTTCCCGCTCCCGTATTAATCAATATATCGTTATTTGCAGTATATTGAGCGAAAAGAAAAATATTTATTATAATAAACAGTAAAACAACTTTAATATTCATATTTACTCCGATTATGCTATTAAATATTTTCGGATTATTGAAAAATTTTTAAATATATTTTTAATAAAAAACAACGGACGAAGTTTTTACTTTATTTTGTCCGTAGCCGAAGTAATCCAAATTTGGAATAGCGCTTTTTCTGACAACAAGGGGTTGCAACCCCTTGTGTTAACAATTTGGATAAGTATGCAATTAAAAAAGCACGCAAGTGGTTAAAACCGTCTTGTTGTTAAGAATGTTAACGATTTGTAAAGTGGATTTCTTTGGCAAAGCCTCGCAATGATAAGCATTATAAAATAAAAACGGCTTATACAATTAAGTATAAACCGTTTCTTGAATGTGTGAAAAATTATATTTATATTATAATGTCAACTAATCTTATTATTTTTTAGTTATAGGTATAAGACCAGACTCATCTGAGTAAATCTTAACCGTTCCTTGAGTGTCGCTACTGAAAGTAAAAATATATTGTTCACTAGTGCCACTTTCAGCAGTCACCGTAGCGGTATAACTTATATCGCTAGTTTTTTTTATATAAGTTGAAGAAACTGGTATATTGCTACCTACCCCCACACTATCATATATCACCATAGAACCGTCAGCATTTATGGTAATAAATTTAGTTTCTGTTCCAGCTATGTTGCTCCACCAATCTCCCGCATAATAGGAGAATGTTCTTTCCTCTTTCGTATCTCCGCTATTTGGGTCTTCGTTCGATTTACAGCTTATAGATAAAGCCATAACTAAAGCTCCTACAACCA
>ENA-ORSC01001638-ORSC01001638.1-human-gut-metagenome-genome-assembly--contig:-NODE-1638-length-14830-cov-4.756277_pt1 | contig 14830 bp, 17 predicted proteins | sample MGYA00242178_ERZ509140 | MGnify/ENA primary metagenome ERZ509140 (study PRJEB26280, sample SAMEA2338681) | human gut metagenome | biome: human gut; feature: human-associated habitat; material: faeces... | reverse complement strand
TAATAAGATACGCTGCTATCATTGCAACAGCTGTTTTACCACAGCCTACATCACCTTGCACCAATCTATTCATAACATAGCCACTGGAAAAATCATTAAATATTTCACTTAAAACCTTTTTCTGTGCATTTGTCAAATTAAATTTAAGTTGATTTCTTATTTCACTTACATCATAATTTCCTATTTTTACAGTACTTGTCTTTTCTCCAACATCGCCTTTAAGCTGTAACAATCTCATTTGCAACAGTAAAAGTTCTTCTGCTACCAATCTATATCTAGCTTTAAAAAAGGCATCGTCATTTTGAGGAAAATGTATGTTCTTTATAGCATAAAGTCTTGAACACAAATTCATCCTCTTAATAATACTTTCAGGCAAGAACTCATCTATTTTATCCTTTACCTCAACTAGAGCATCTCTTATAACAGTTCTTATTACTTTTTGGCTTAATCTAGCTGGTAAAGTATATACCGGTACAATTCTACCATTGTTTAAACTGTTGGGATTAAAAATTTCAAATTCAGGACTTTCTATTTGTATTCTGTTATATTTTTCTGTAACTTTGCCAGAAAATACATATTCTTTTCCCAATACAAGTGAATTTTTAATATAAGGTTGATTAAACCACACACCATCTATGTTTCCTGTAGCATCACTTAATCTAGCCCTTACAATAACCATACCTTTTACTCTGTGAGCCTCTGGATTAAATGAAACTTTTGCTTTAAATGTGTTGACTTCTCCTTTTACTACATCAGATATGTTTACAAAAAGACTCTTATCCTCGTAATCTCTAGGAAAATACTCTATAAGGTCATTTACAGTTTCAACACCCATTTTATTAAGTTGTTTGCATCTAGTTTCTCCAATATTTTTCACTACTGATATTGGCTCATTTAATTCCATTTCTTACACCCATTCTAAAATCATATATCATATAAAAAATAATAAAAAATGGATAATTAAAATTTGAAAAAGAGTAAAAGTAAAAAGAATAAAGTTAATAACAATAAATCTAATAAAGAAAAAAAATCAATTAAATATAATAAAAATTCAAATAAAAAAATTTTAGTTAAAAAAAAATTGGATAAAAAAACGGATATTAAGAAATCTATTCCAAAACCCGATATAAAGATAGATATAAACAATCCTAAAAAAGACGCCGAATTAATAGCAAAAGCTTATAATATTCCGATTGAATTCAATAAAAAATGTTTAGAAGAAGCAAAATCATTGCCCGATAATTTGGAAAACGAACCTTTAGAATTTGATAGAATAGATTTAAGAGATTTAAAAACTATAACTATAGACGGAGCGGATTCAAAAGATTTTGACGATGCGATAAGCGTAGAAAAATTAAACGATGGTTATAAAATCGGAGTTCATATTGCAGATGTGAGTCATTTTGTAGATAATGGAAGCGCTTTAGACAGAGAGGCAAGAAAGAGAGGAAATAGCGTTTATTTGATAGATAAAGTTTATCCAATGTTTCCGCATGAACTTTCAAACGGAATTTGCTCTTTAAATGAAGGAGTAAGCAGATTTGCTATGACGGTTTTTATAAATATTGACAATAAAGGCAATGTTAGAGAAAGCAGTTTTCATAAAAGCGTTATAAAATCCGACAGAAGATTAACCTACGATTATGCTCAAGATATTTTAGATAAAATTGAAGAAGACGAAGAATGGCTAAAAAAATTATTAATCGAAGCAAATGAAATAAAAGAAATATTATTAAAAAAAAGAATTGAAAACGGAAGCATAGAATTTAATTTAAACGAAACTAAAATTATACTTGACGGAGACGGAAATCCGAAAGACTTTTTTATCGCCGAAAGGAAAGAAACGCATAAAATAATAGAAGAGTTAATGCTTTTGGCAAATTGCGAAGTCGCTAAAAAATTGAAAAATATAAAAGGCGCTATTTACAGAGTTCATGATTCTCCCGATAAAGAAAAATTGGACATATTTAATAGAATCGCTTACAACAGAGGATATAAATTAGTAAAAGACAATGAAGGAAATTTTGATTTTCAATCTTTTATGGAAAATATAACGGGAAAGGCGGACGAAAAATTACTTCTCACTTTACTTTTGCGTTCTATGAAACAGGCTGTTTACGATATTAATAATATAGGACATTTTGGGCTTGGCTTTCAATATTATACGCATTTTACATCGCCGATAAGAAGATATACCGATTTGCTTACTCATAGATTATTAAAATTAGTATTGGAAGAAGATATAAAAACTCTTAAACCTTCAATGCAAAAAATGTTTAATAATGCTGCTTTGTCATGCTCAAAAACCGAAAGAGTGGCTATAGAATGCGAGAGAGCTTTGAATAAAGTAAAATCCGTTAGGTTTATGAAAGATAAAGTTGGAAACGAATATAACGGAATAATAAGCGGAATAACGAAATTTGGAATATTCGTGGAAATAGAAGAGCGAGGAATAGAAGGACTTATAAGATACGCGATTTTAAAATCGCATTATAGATTTGATGAAAAAGAACAAGCTGCCTATAGCGAAGCTAACGGCAAATGGTTTACTTTGGGCGATAAAATAAGAATAACTGTTTATAAAGTTAATCTTAAAGAATTATTTATAGATTTTATTCCGTCTGACGAGTTTGATAATTCATTTGATAGAGAGAATATAATTGACGGTAAAGATTTTTTTAATAAAATTAGAAAAAGCAAAAATAAAAAGAATAATAAAAATAATCGCAAGAAATATAAACAATAAATTTTCATTAAATATATAGTTAAATATTTAACCATACTTAAACTTAACATAATGCTTATTATAGGAATATGCAACCTCAATAATTTATAATAAAAGCTATTATAACATACAAAAAATAAAATGTCAATGGTAAAATATAAATTTATTTGCATCACTTTTTGAGTATTAATTCATAAAAAATAATAATTTATCAAAAATTTAAGTGAAATTTAATCATAATTTAATAATTCATGTTCCTATAATAAGCAATATGTTAACTAATTTTGGAGGAATAAATGAATGACAAAGATATTATAAAAACGATAGATAATATAGCTTGGTGGATACCGATTAGGAAGTGGAGAGATAATTTTAGAAATAAATTTTTAATTTAACTATTGCCAATTTGAAAATTTTGTTATATATTATAAGTTGTAAATTAAAAATTAAGGAGTATTTAATGAAATATTATGCAATATTACCAAAAGAATATATAGATACGGATGATGGAAAAGATTATCATGTTTTTGAAGCAACATTAGTAAAAGATTTTGTAAATGGCAATTATATTAAAATTATAGATAGTGTATTTGATTCGCATACGGCTAAAAATAAAACGTTTAGAGGTTTAAATAAATTTGATTTAAAGTGCGGAAATACTGCATATGTATATGTTAGAAGTAAAGATAATGTTTATTATGGAAATAAGGACGCTATAAGAATTATTGCAGCTCATATTTTAAAAGAGAAAATGTGTGGACAATGCATAGCGACTTTGTATTAATTGCAAAAAATTATTGCATTTAGTAATAATGTATGTTATAATTTTTATAATTTCAAGGATATAAAAATGCAAGAAAATAAAAATAGAGATGATAAGTATATAAATAAAGAAGAAGATTATGAGATAGACTATATAAAAAGTCAATATGATAAAAAATACCATGAAAAAATTGATGCAGAAATAGATAAAGGCAACTATCAATCACATGATGAGTTATATAAGTCATTATCTAAAAAGGTATTAAAAGAAAAAAAAGATTGATTTTTAAAATTATAATATCAGTTCATTTATTGGATAGATTAAAGATATCATTTTATATTTAGTTTAAATATGTCATAATTATATTTGATATGTTATTATTGGTTTAGGATTGCTGGTAGCCTTTTTTCTAACTCATTTATATTTTCTGTCATATTTTTGTCTACTATAATATTTTTACAATTTTTAGCATGAATTAATGCTATTCTATAGTAATTGCTTGCTTCATTAAATCGACCTAAATTTGAATAATTTTCACCTATTTTTTCATAAGTAAAAGCTAAATTATAATTTGCCATTGCAATAAAATAATCGTCTTTTTCATTTTGTGCTTTTCGTAAAACAATCCTAAAATAGGAAGCTGCGGAATCATATTCTTTGTTTCTATAATAGGACATTCCTTGAGAATTATAAATTCCAATTTCATTATTATACATTATCATTCCCTCTTATATTTTTTACTTGTTTGTTACTAGTAATATTAGACATACTAACGGCAAGTTCTGTTTTTAGAGAATTTAAATCGTCAATTAGTTTTGTTGCAATTTCTAATTTTTCATTAGTTTCCATGTGTAATTTATTTAATTCTTTTCTCTTTTCATTAAGGTTAAATAAATTAAAACCCGTAATTATTACGAATAACAAAGATAATAATGTTAGCCACAAAGAAGCGAAATGATTAGCATCATTTTGATAATGCGCTATTCTTTCTTCTAAAAATATAATCCTATTGTTAATTAAGTTGTGATTAGACATTATACTATTTGCATCAAATAAATCAGTATTATAATACATATTTGTTATTCCACTTAATGAAGTTTTATAAATCCTTTTACTTTCCTCATTATACCATATAAAGCCAATAAAGTAAATTATTATAGATATAATTATAATAATATAAACTCCTATAGGATGTTTTGTTTTCTGATTTTTATTTTCCATCTTTACCCATTCTATAATTGAAATTACAATAGAATGTAACAAATAACATTATAATTACTACCATATACATTACTAAATGTCGGAACTATTTTTATAAAATTTAAATTATTGCTTTATAATATCAAACTTTATAATTTTATTTTGTATTATAATGAATTTTAAAAATGAGCGGATATAAATATAAAAAAGAGTGCGGGGCGATATTTTTTTAATTTTGGAATTTAATTATTTTTTTAATTAATAAAGATTGACTTTTTATTGCTAATTGTTATAATTTTAATCATACGATTTATAAAAAAAGGAGAATTAAAATGTCAACTGTAAAAGTAAAAAATAAGAAAGGAACATCTGATGATGAATTGCCTAGAGGTTGTGTTTCGTGGAAAGATTATTGGGAAGCTAAAAGTGGGAAAAGGTGGCCATCAAAATGCTGCGTTGAAAATTGTAAAAATAAAGCGGAAGTCGGGGCGCATGTATATAAGACAGGAGAATCTGAAATAGTCTATATAATTCCTATGTGCAACGAACATAATAATTATAATAAAACAGAAGTGATATCTGTAGATAAAGACTATCTTTTAAAAAGATAATATTGGCATAATAAATAATTTTAAGTTATATATTAATTATAGCATTAATAGTTAGTTTAAAATTTCCGATAATACGCTATATATAAACGGATAGTTATTAGAGGTTTTTTATGAATAATAGAATTAAAATAGTAGAATATAAAGAAAATTGGTCTGAATACACTCTTGAAAATGGCACTATTATAAGATTAAAACCAGTCGTGACAGATATAATTTTAAAAAGATAAAAAAAGGATGATGGTTCGCCAATTTATAGTGTGTCATTTCAACCAATTATAACTTACGATAAAAAGAAATAATAGTTGGATTTGTATAATGCCTAATGCTTTCGTTGTTAAAGATAATAAAATTTTTAATTTTAATATAGTTGACCCGTTAAAAATTTTTACCAATATTATAAATGAAAATTCTAATATACAAGTCGACAATAAATATTTATTAGAGATAACAACTTCTGATATTTCAAAAAATATAATAAAAATAAGTTCTGACAGAAAAAATAATATAGTTTTAGATAATATTATAGACTGCAATTTAAATAAAGTTTCTATTGAGGATAATGAAAAAAAATTGGATATTATTAGAAATCTTAAAAATAATTGGAATTATTATGGAGCTAAACCTATAATCAAAGAAATAATTAATATAGTAAGTTATCTTATAAAAGAGTTAATAATTCAACCTAAAATATTTCCAACCGCTAATGGAAGCATACAGCTTGAATATTATGATAGAATGCATTCAAATAAATATTTAGAATTTGAGGTTATTAATAGAAAAAATATAAAAATGTATCAAAAACAACAAAATAATATAAGCGCATCTTCAATTATTGATTATGATAATATACAAAAAATTAATATTGATAATATTTGTTGGGATGATGAATTTAATCGTCCAAGCCCGTCTGCTTTTAAAGATAAAAATGGGTTATCGGTAGAAAAGTTGGCAAATAGAAAAGAAAGTGAAATAATTGAAAATTTAAAAGTTAGATTTCATAGAGATAAGAAAAAAGCTATCGTAAAGATTAGTGTTAAAAAATGTTTAGATATTAAACTATATCCTATTGATAAACCTACTAAAAAAAATAAATATCATGCCGAAATACACAATGGTCCAAATGATGATAAACTTACAGATGACAATAAGTGTTTAGATTTATCTAAATCAGTGATATTAGTAAATATATTTAAATAATTAATTAAATTAATAAAAATCACTTGTCAATCAAATTATTTTTAAAATAGTTAGACTTTGTAGAATATATAAAAAGAACAGCCGATAAGTGCTATAAAGAAAAAAAGAAATAGATAACGGAAAAAAGATATTCTATTAATTGCATTCTATTCAAAAAAGAATTTTGGAATAATATATATGACAAAGACGATAAGCTCAGCGAAGATGACGAGCATAATTGTTTAATGTATTGCTATAATAATGATAAAAAAATTATATCTACTTTAAATGTTCCGTTAGTTTATTTATTCTTTTTCACTCAAAGAGAAGAGAATAAAGATTTGATACCAATTATAAGAGATTATTATTCAAAAGTTATCGATGCGCCTTATCCGATTGCAATTTGCGAAGATAAGCAACTTGAAAATGAAAATAGGTTAAGATATTTAGAGAATATTATTTATCAAATAAATAATAGAACCGTAAAAAGAAATATATTGTATTTTATTTTTTCTATATTGGAGGATGGAAAGTATAAGATAATTACTATTTTAGGAATTAAGATAACTTTGAAAAAATAAAAAAGGAACATCTAATAATAAATTGTCTAAAGGTTATAGTTCTTGGAAAGAATATTGGAAAGACGAGACTAAAAAAGTCTGGCCATCAAAATGCCGTGTTAAAGATTGTAAAAATAAAGCTGAAGTTGGGGCGCATGTATATAAAACAGTAAATTCTACAATAGTTTACATAGTTCCTATGTGTAGCGAACATAATAATTATAAAGAAACAGAAGAGATGTCTGTAGATGAGGGCTATCTTTTAAAAATATAATATTAAGTCTATATAATAGAACTATAAACCAATAGCGAATTAAATAATTTTAAGTTATATACTAATTTATAGTATTAATAGTTAGTTTGAAATTTCTGATAGTATCGCATATGTAAATAAATAATATATTACATTAGAGGTATTTTATGAGTGATAAAGTGAAAATAGTAAAGTATAAAGAAAATTGGTCTGAATACACGCTTGAAAACGGAACTACTATACGATTAAAACCAGTTGTTACAGATATAATTTTGAAAGATAAAAGAAAGGATGATGGTTAGCCAATTTATAGCGTATCATTCCAACCAATTATAACTTATGATAAAAAGAAATAATAGTTGGATTGTGTATAATGTCTAATACTATAGTTGTTAAAGATAATAAAAATTTTAATTTTAATATAGTTGAGTCGTTTAAAATTTTTATTAATATTATAAGTAAAAATTATAATAATAGTAAATATTTATTAAATATAACTACTTCTGATATTTCAAAAAAAATAATAGAAATAACTCCTGATAGAAAAAATAATATAGTTTTAGATAATGTTATAAATTATAATTTAAATAAAGTTTCTATTAAAGATAATGAAAAAAAGTTAGAGGTTATTAGAAATCTTAAAAATAATTGGAATTACTATGGAGCTAAACCTATAACCAAAGAAATACTTTATATAGCAAATTATCTTATAAAAGAGTTAGTAATTTAACCTAAAATATTTCCAACTGCTAATAGAAGTATACAATTTGAATATTATGATAGAATGCATACAAATAAATATTTAGAATTCGAGATTATTAATAAAAAAAATATAAAAATGTATCAAAAACAACAGAACAATAATAAGTAAACATTCAATTATTGATTGTAATAATATACGAGAAATTAATAATATAATAATCGGATTTTATGGAATTAAAAGATAATATAAATAAAATTCTTTATAGAAATATAAGAATTGATGATATTTGTTGGGATTGTGAATTTAATAGCCCAAGCCCTTCTGTTTCTAAAGATAAAAATGGTTTATATGTGGAAAAGTTGGCAAATATAAATGAAAACGAAATAATTAAAAATTTAAATGTTAGATTTCATAGAGATAAGAAAAAAGCTATAGTAAAAATTAGTGTTAAAAAATGTTTGGATATTAAACTATATCCTATCGATAAGCCTACTAAGAAAAATAAATATCATGCCGAAATACATAATGGACCAAATGATGATAAGCTTATTGATGACAATAAATGTTTAGATTTATCTGAAGCGGTAATATTGGCAAAGTTATTTAAATAATAATTTAGTTAATAAAAATCATTCACCAAATAAGACTATAAAAACAAATATATGTGATTTTATTTTTTAATATCCGAAGATGGTAAATATAAGATAATTAATATCGAGATAAAATATTATAATAAAAATTTTATCCTATAGTAACATCGCTTGTAGGCAAATCTATTAAACCATACCTTCCTTTATCTATCGAGCCAACGCTCATAAATAAAGTTAAATATCCTACTCTACCGATAAACATTAAAATCATAACTATTATTTTACTCCATATTGAAAGCGAAGGAGTTATTCCTAAAGAAAGTCCCGTAGTCGATAAAGCCGAAACGGACTCAAAAAGCACAGGAGTCATAGTTTTGTATCCGTCTATATAAAATATCAAAAGAGCGGCAAAAGCCGAAATTGCAATTGCAAGAGTAAATATGGCGACAGATTTATTAACCGCCGATTCTTTTATTTTTCTTCCTCTAACGACAATAAAAGGTCTATTGCTTATCGCCGTTATAATCGAAGAAACAAATACGAATAGAGTCGTAGTTTTTACGCCGCCTCCCGTTCCGCTCGGAGAAGCGCCGACAAACATAAGAAATACTATTATTCCTATCGTGACGCTATTCATAGAATTATAAGAAATAGTTTCGTATCCTGCCGTTCTCGGACTTATGCTTTGAAATGCCGATATTAAAATTTTTTCTCTTAAAGATAAATCTTTTAAAACTCCGTCATATTCGTTGAAAAATATAAATAAAAATCCGAATAAAAGTAAAATTATTGTGGTAAATAAAACTATAGTAGTTTGAGTGTCTATTATATATCTTTTTCCCATTATTTTATTTTTAATCGCAAAGAAAACGGTTAAAAGAACGGGATAGCCGATTCCTCCAAGTATTATAAGCAAACCTATAGTTACGCTTACTGTAATATTATTTGAAAATCTATGCAAACTATTTGCGTATAATGAAAAACCTGCGTTACAAAAAGCGCTTATTGAATGAAATAAAGAATAAAATATTTTCTCACCTACTCCGCCCGCATCGTTTTTAATAACCGTAAAGAGCGAAATTGCTCCAGCAAATTCTATTAAAAAAGTAGCTAAAAAAATTACTTTAATCGTAGATTGTATAATATCTTTATTTTGAGTGTTAAACATTTCCAAAGTTCTTATTCTATCTCGCACGCTTCCTTTACTAACCGAAAACAAAAGAACTATTGCCGAAATAGACATAATGCCTAATCCTCCTATTTGTATTAATGTAATAAGAACGATTCTGCCAAAAAGAGTAAGCTCTTTTGAAATATCAATAACCGTAAGTCCCGTAACGCAAACCGCGCTCGTTGCGGTAAATAAAGCGTCTATAAAATGCATATTTCCTTTAACCGTGCTTAAAGGCAAATATAAAAGCAAACTTCCTAAAGTTATTACGAATACAAAAGAAGCGATAATTAATTGATATAAAGTAAATTTTGAATACGAAAGCCTTAACCAATTTATAACTATAATTAAAAAGAATAAAATCGAACCCGCTATAGTCCATGCAATTCTATAAGAATATATATTATAATATTTTTTGCTCAAAAAATTAATTAAAATCAAACCTATAATTTGAATAATCGGAACTATTATATATAATTTTCTTGGAGCGATTCTTATCTGCTCTAAAAGTATAAATATAAAACAAATCGTTATAATATTTATTATTTTCCCGTAATTCGCTATATAAAAATTATAAGCGTTAATACTTCTTATTTGCATAAGCAAAACGAATATTGCAAAAATCGAGCCAGCTATAGCCAAAAGATTCGAGAATCTGCTTACAAGTTCGTTTATAGTATGAATAATATTTTTATTTGCATATCTATTTTTTTTATTTAACATGGAATATATTTTAACATATTTTTAATTTTATACAAAACAATAAAGGAACGCATATCTCTACGCGTCCCTTTATTATCTAAAATCGTTTTATCTTCCTTTATCGAGCTACTTCAACTCCAGCTTTATCTTGAGTTTCAAAATATTTTTGAGTAAATCTTCTGTAAACTAATTCTCCGCCTTCGTCCGTAAATGTAGCTATAGAACCGTCTCCAATTATAGCAACAGAGCCTGCTCTACCTTTTGAAGAGATTATTATTTCTCTTTCAGGAGCGCCATTCAAAGTTTCGCCTCTGAATTTTGCCAATCTAATATCGGAGTCGTTTCCTCTTCCGTTTATTATATAAGTATAAGTTTGTCCATTTTCATTATGAATAGCGGTTTCAAATACGCTTTGAGCATCGAATATGCTAGTTTCATCTGGGCTGAAATTTCGTATATATTCATATCTTGCATAATTAAGACTAAACTTACCTATTCTTACAGGATTATTCCATCTTGGGCGAGCAAGCAAATCAACGGAATCGCCATTTACTTTAAATACTTTAGTTTGCATATATTTAGTATTAGCTCTCCAAGCGTCAACATATCTTGCTTTTGTTCCTAAACTCCAATTTTTACCGTCTGAAGAATAAGCCATTACAAAACCAAATTCTGCGGTATATTGTTGTTTTGACATAACCGCTATAGGAAGAACAAATTTATCTGATGCTGTTCCTTTTCCAACTCCCGTAAATGTAGCGTATTGATTATAAAATCCTCCCATTTGAGCGGATGCAAAACCTCCTACATCTACTCCAAAATCTTGCCAAGTAGAATCCCAAGCAATCTCTCCCGTAGTGGCGTCCATAGTTCCTTGAATCTTCATTAATCTTGATTTAGTGGTAGGTTGAACAGGGAAATTATAAGTTCCGCCAAAAGTTCCTTTTTCGGAAGCTACAACGGTAATTCTATTTCCTCTTGCAAAAACTACAGGAGATGCAAGCCTTGAAGCCGTTCCTCCTTTATCGCTTATTCTCTTTCCTAAAATGCCTTCTTTAGTGAATTTAAGTCCGCCATTTAAACTCGCTTTATAATAAAGTTCGCTGTCATTTTCATAAACCAACAATAAGTTTTCTCCTTTGTCTCCAAAAGATACAACTACAGGGTCCGCACCTTTAACCGTTCTGTAATCGATAAGTTTATTATCGTATGCAGGATTATTCGGTTGAGGTTCTGGTTTAACATCTGGGTCGGCGATATTAAAATCGGCGGCTTGAGTGGGTTTGTTCTTACATGCAATAGCAGTTAAACAAACCATAAATATTACCGCTATAAAAGAAAATAACGATTTTAGTTGTTTTGATTTGATAATCATAAAAAACTCCTTTGTCAAGTTTATCTACCCGACATATTAAATTAAATTATAAGATTTATTTGTCTTACATACTTAAGATAAGAAATATTTTACAATAGTCAAGTAAAATTTTTTTAATTTTTTCTAAAAAAAATTCTATGTTTTAAATATGCAAATTACATATTAGAATTTCATAAAATATATTGACAATTTATAATTTTTTTGTTATAATCAATTTAATAATTTTTAAAAATTTTAATTTATAGGGGACTATTATGGAAATGTTAATTCAAAATGCCCGCTTTTTTACAATATCGGCGGCAGTATTAACTTTGGCATTCGCATTTTATTTCTATAAATGGATGCGAAAACAGGACGAGGGAACGGACAAAATGAAAGAGATAGCTTCTCATGTTCGCTCTGGAGCTTTGGCTTACCTTAAGCAACAATATAGGGTTATAGCCTTCTTCTTTGGCGGAGCTTTCATTATCTTTGCTATTCTTTCTTATGCATTAAAAGTGCAAAATCCTTTCGTTCCGATTGGATTTTTAACGGGAGGTTTTTTCTCAACTCTATCGGGCTTTTTAGGAATGAAAACCGCGACTTACGCATCTGCAAGAACAGCTCATGCGGCTTCAAAATCTTTAAATCAAGGTTTGACAATCGCTTTTCGCTCTGGAGCGGTTATGGGACTTACGGTTGTAGGTTTGGCTTTATTCGATATTTCAATGTGGTTTATAATATTAAACGGTTGGCTTGATAATAATTGGTTTAATACGGATTTTTTAGGACTTGGAAATATTTCAAGAGATTCTATGGATTATATCGCCGCTAAAATGCATTTTATAACGACAACAATGTTAAGCTTCGGAGTAGGCGCTTCTTTTCAGGCTCTATTTGCAAGAGTCGGAGGCGGAATATTTACAAAAGCTGCCGATGTGGGAGCGGATTTAGTCGGTAAAGTTGAAGCTGGAATACCTGAAGACGACCCAAGAAATCCTGCCGTTATAGCGGATAATGTCGGCGATAATGTCGGCGATGTTGCGGGAATGGGAGCAGACCTTTACGAATCTTATGCTGGCTCAATACTTGCGGCAATGAGTTTAGGTTCTGCGGCTTTCGGTTATATAAATCCTACAATAAGCCCAATATATGCGGTTACTCTTCCTCTTATACTTGCTGCAATAGGAACTTTATCTTCAATAGTCGGAGTTTTCTTCGTTAAAACTAAAGAAAAAGCGTCTATGGGAGAATTATTAAAATCTTTAAGAGTCGGAGTTTATGTAAGTAGCGTTATTATTATAGTAGTTTCATTCTTACTTGTAAAAGCGCTTCTTCCTAATAATTTGGGATTATTCGTTTCAATAATAGTGGGACTTATCGCTGGTAATGTTGTAGGTTTCTTCACAGAATATTATACGGCTGCAGAATATAAACCTACTCAATGGGTTGCAGAACAATCAAAAACGGGACCTGCAACGGTTATAATCGGAGGACTTGCAATCGGTATGCAATCTACTTTAATACCCGTTGTTACTGTAGTTGTTTCTATAATATTATCTTTCGGTTTTGCGGGCGGTTTCGGTTCTGAAGTCGGTTCTTTCTCTCAAGGTTTATACGGAATAGCTTTGGCTTCGGTTGGAATGTTATCTACTTTGGGAATTACTTTAGCTACGGATGCTTATGGACCAATTGCCGATAATGCGGGAGGAAATGCAGAAATGTCTGGTTTGCCTGAAAGCGTAAGAGAAAGGACGGACGCTTTGGATTCTTTAGGAAATACTACGGCTGCTACGGGAAAAGGTTTTGCAATATGTTCTGCGGCTTTAACGGCTATGGCTTTAGTCGCCGCTTATATAGAAGAAATTAAAACGGCTTTAGGAAGAATGATTAATAGCGGTAATTTAAAAGAAATAGTTATAGGTTCTGTAGAATATACCGCGGAAAGTTCTTCAGAATTATATAATAAAGTCGTTTATAGCTTGAGTATGAACGAGTTTATGCAAGCTTTCAATATTCACTTAATGAATCCAAAAGTAATAGTTGGAATATTTGTAGGTTCAATGCTTGTATTCTTCTTCTGCGCGTTGACAATGAAAGCGGTTGGAAGAGCTGCCGGCGGAGTAGTTGAAGAAGTTAGAAGACAATTTAGAGAGATAAAAGGACTTTTGGCTGGAGAAGAAGGAGTTAAAGCGGATTATGAAAAAGCCGTTCAAATTTGCACAAAATCGGCTCAAAAAGAAATGATTATTCCTTCGGTTTTAGCTATTATAGTTCCCGTTTTGGTTGGTTTCTTATTTGGAGTTCCCGCTGTTATTGGGCTTTTAATTGGCGGATTAACTTCTGGTTTTGCAATGGCTGTTATGATGTCAAACGCGGGCGGTTCTTGGGATAACGCTAAAAAATATATAGAAGCTGGAAATTTGGGCGGAAAAAAAATTACGGATGAAAATGGAAATAAAATAACAAATCCTAATCATGCCGCTGCGGTTATTGGCGATACCGTTGGCGACCCATTTAAGGACACTTCAGGACCAAGTTTAAATATTCTTATAAAATTAATGAGTTTAATAAGCGTGGTTTTTGCAGGCGCGATTATAGCGTTCTCGCCGAAAATTCAGGCTTTGCTTGGAATAGCGGATAAAATAGTGAAATAAAAGCATGAAAGTTTAAAATAATAAAAGCTATCGATTTAATAATCGGTAGCTTTTTTATATATAAAAATATTAATATTCTTATTTTTAATAATAATATCCACTCCATTTTTCAATAAATATTTTAATACTTAAAACCATATTAAAGAAAGTTAATTTTAAAAAATTGAGTTTTGTTAATAAATGAATTTTATTAAAAGTGGGATTGCTCACCAAAAACGGACTTTATTCTCGGCTATAAATAGCCTCGTAATGACGGAGTAAAAAACAGTTGTCATTGCGAAACTCTGCTGCAGCAATTCACTTTCCCATCGTCATTGCGAGGGCAACGCCCGAAACAATCCACTATTAACAAAACTAATGCAAGA
>ENA-ORSC01001636-ORSC01001636.1-human-gut-metagenome-genome-assembly--contig:-NODE-1636-length-14839-cov-4.037744_pt1 | contig 14839 bp, 14 predicted proteins | sample MGYA00242178_ERZ509140 | MGnify/ENA primary metagenome ERZ509140 (study PRJEB26280, sample SAMEA2338681) | human gut metagenome | biome: human gut; feature: human-associated habitat; material: faeces... | reverse complement strand
GCCGTCGGCAGCGCCGTCGGCCATAACCCGATCTCCATCATCATCCCCTGCCACCGTGTGCTGGGCACGGACGGCGGGCTGAGGGGATATGCCGGAGGCATCGAGATCAAGGCGGCGCTTTTGGAACATGAAGGGGTGACATCATGGCACAGATGAAGAAAGAATGGCCTGATCATCGCTCGCGCTGCTGCTGGGCCGATCCGGACAATCCGCGGTATGTACGGTATCATGATGAAGAGTGGGGCGTTCCGGTGCATGACGATCACCGGCTGTTTGAGATGCTCATCCTGGAATCTTTTCAGGCGGGGCTGTCATGGGAATGTGTGCTCAATAAGCGGGAGGCATTCCGCCGCGCGTTCGACCATTTTGACATCGAACAGGTCTGCGCCTATGATGCAGAGAAGCAGGAACAGCTGATGCAGGATCCCGGCATCATCCGCAACCGCCGCAAGATCGCGGCAGCCGTGAACAATGCCCGGATCTTTCGGGATATCCAGGACAGCTATGGAAGCTTCGCCGATTACTTATGGGGATGGACAGCGGGAGAGGTCATCGTGGAAAGCGGGATATCCTCTTCTGCGCTTTCGGACGCCATCAGCGCCGATCTGAAGCAGCGCGGCATGAAGTTCGTCGGCACGACGATCATCTATGCGTACTTGCAGGCAGTCGGCGTCATCGACGCGCATGAGGAAAGCTGTGCCTGGAACAGGAAGAACAAGGGAGAGTGATGGGGTGAGCAATCAGCCCGTCTTTTTCCATGTGCCGGATGCACTGCTCGTGCGCTTTACGCGGACGGACATGCTCCTGTGGTGTCAAGCAGCTTTACCAGCGTGGGCCTGTGCGGTATGATCGATGGGGAAAGGCAGGGGATGTGCATGAATCAGAGGATCGCGATGCTGGAAGAGACATTATCGATATTGGCGCAGGAACAAGTGAAAGGCCTCGATGAGGCGAAGGTGTTTCTGCCGGATGATCTGGAACGGATGGAGCGGATGATCGGAAAACGCGCACATGAGCGGGCAGGCTGCCGCTATGCCTGTGTGAACATGGATGCGTTCGCCCTGGCGAGAAGGCTGCGTCAGGCATATCCGCAGGAGCAGATCCTTGTCCTGAACCTGGCCAACCCGTTCGAGCCTGGCGGTGGTGTGCGGCGCGGGGCCCGCGCACAGGAGGAGGATCTGTGCCTGAACAGCTCGCTGCTGCTGTCGCTGGAGAGCGAAGCGGCGCACCAGTATTATGCGTATCATCGCGGGCTGTGCTCGCCGTTCAGCTCTGATGCGATGATCCTTACGCCGAAAGTGCAGATCATCCGGGATGCGGATGGCAGCCTGCTGCGGGAAAGAGAGATGGTCTCGGTGCTCACCTGCGCCGCGCCGATGGCACAGTATGGCCTGGGCGATCTGACGCAGGCTGAATATGCGGAAATGCTCTCGCGGCGGATCCATCGGATACTGCTGTGTGCGGCATACCATGGCTATGCCGTGCTGGTGCTGGGCGCATTCGGCTGCGGCGCGTTCGGCAATGACGCTCAGCTTATCGCGGCGCTGTTCGAACGGGAGATCCGTCTGTTTCAGGCTGGAGGCAGCGTGGATGATCATTTTGCGCAGATCAGCTTCGCCGTGCTCGATCGCAGCCCGGATCAGTATAATTTCCGCGCGTTCAGCCGTTATTTTGCGCAAAGCGACAGAGAAGGAGGAAGAAGATGAACAAGGTCAGGATCACGATCTTAAAAACGACGCTGGATGAAGAGCTGGCGGGCGAATATGGCATAGAGGGGCTCGGCCCATGCCCGTTGATGCGAAAGGGGCAGGTCTTTTATGCGGACTATGCCAAGCCGGAAGGGTTTTGCGATGAAGCGTGGAAAGCCATCTATCAGTATGTGTTCGCGCTGGCGCATGGCGCTGAGCAGGGACTGTTTTATTACGGAGACTGGATCAGGAAGCCGGGCGTCGCCATCTGCAGCTGCAACGACGGCCTGCGTCCGGTCATCATGAAGCTGGAAGCGACCGGTGAAGAAGCGCGGATCGAAAAAAATCATTGACATAGGATCGCGCGCATGATATAAAAAGTGCGTTCGTTTCAGAACATCAGTGCAGATGCACGTCTGGACCCGCTTTCTGATCAGGAAAGCGCAAGGCTACACGGACGGCCGGGTCAAATGCCGAAAACCCGTCGAAGAGCCGGGGACCGTACCGCGGGTGCGGATTGGCAACGTTGTTGCCTTATTGATTGAGCAAAAAGGCTCAGGTTTTATGAGTTGGTTATTGGTGACCATGCGTTTATGCGCACATCAACTTGTGAACGGATCAATAAGAGTGATGAACAGGCTGCGGCGCGGTGTCTGGCAGAACGCATCTCTTTCGTTTTCAAGGTATGGTGTGCAGACCATGCCTTTTTGTTTGGACGAAAGGGGAAAAGAGATGAAGAACAAGATGTGGAAGCTGCTGGGGGCAGCACTGCTGCTCATGCCGCTGGCGGCATGTGAGCAAAACGAGGCGCAGATCACGGCGCAGGGGGAACAGGCAGAGCTTGTCACGGCCTACCTCGATGCGGTGGATGAGCGTTACGCTTATGAGATCGCGGAAACGCTGGCCTATGATCCGGCTTATCTGTCCAACGAGCTGGGATTTCGCACCGCTGGTTCAGACGCCGAGCATGCGGCGGCACGGTATATCGCTGATGAGATGGAGAAGATCGGCCTTGAGGTGGAACAGGTGCCGGTCACGGTGGACCGCTGGCAGTTCAATGACGCGTCATTGCGGCTGGAGGGGACAGACATCGACATCATGCCGGCATCCTATGCGACGAACGGAACGGATGAAGACGGCATCACGGCCGAGCTCGTCGATGTCGGCAGCGGCGGCGCGGCAGACTATGCAGGCAAGGATGTGGAAGGCAAGATCGTGTTGGCCGGCGTGGATCAATGGAACGAGGCCTGGATCGATCAGTATCTGCATGAGGCAGAGCTGCATGGGGCAGCGGCCATCATCACTTATGATACGGGCGGATATGCCACATACTCGGATGAGATGATCAACATGCAGGATGTCTGCGCCGAGGATGTGATGCCCTGCGTCAGCATCAGCGCCGATCAGTACCGGCAGATCGCCGCAGCGCTGGAAGAGGGCAATGAGACGGCGACGCTCGTCGTGGACAATGTGCTGCAGGAAGATGCAGGCACGAGCTATCAGGTGGTCGGCCGGATGAAGGGGCGCAGCTCTGCGCAGCAGATCATCGTCTCCGGTCATTACGATGTCTATTTCAACGGATTTCAGGATGACAGCTGTGCCATCGGTCTGGTCATGGCCATGGCAAAGGGCATGGCCGACGCCGGTTATCAGCCGGAGAACGATATCCTCTTCATCGCGCATGGCGCAGAGGAATGGGGCGCATCCGGCACGCAGTTCGACTGGACGACCGGCGCATGGGAGATGATCAACAACGCGCATCCGGAATGGGCCGGCAAGACGATCGCCATGATCAATTTTGAGCTGCCTGCCTTCTATGACGGCATGAGCCAGGGGCAGATCAGCTGTGTGCCTGAATTCTCCACGCTGACCAAGACCTTCGTGGAAACATCCGGATTGCTCGCGGAGCCGGTCGATGCCATCTATCCTGAGGGCATCAGCGCGGAATCAGTCGATACCAATACGATGGAAGACGGCGTGTCTTACCGCGCATCCGGCGTGCCGTATTTTATCAATATCCCAGGCACGCAGGAAGGGGAAAAAGGCTGGATCCAGCAGCGCTATCACACCGTGGCGGATGATCGGGATACTTACAGCGCCCCGGTCATGCAGACGAATCTGAACACCTTTGGCGCACTGGCCATCTATCTGGATCAGACGCCGGCGCTGGCGCTGGATCTGAACGCAACTTGCGATGATCTGCAGGAAGCATTGGACACCACGCTCGCCGGGGAAGACGCACAGCCTTATCTTGACGCATTAGATGCGCTGCGCAATGCAGCGCAGGCACATCAGGAAGAGATCGCTGCCATCAATGCGCAGTATCAGGACGCGCTGGATGAAAAAGCAGATCAGCAGACGCTGGATGAGATCCGCGAGCGCGGCAGGGCGCTGAACGCCAAGACGCTGGACGCTTTCCGCTTCGTGCAGGAACAGTTCATCGGCATCATCTCCACTTCGGATATCGTCATCAAGCATGTGGCATATCAGAACAATGTGGACGTGATCGAAGGGGTCATCGCCGCCTTGGAAGAGGGCGTATTGAGCAATGAGGAAGGCAGCGGCGCGCTGGATCTGGCCTGGATGATCAACGGCGGTGCAGAATATGGCTATTATAGCTTCAGCACGGAAACCAATGCGGCCTCCTTGGCGTCATTGCAGGAAGAAAGCAATCCGGGCAATCTGTTCTGGGGCACAGACAAGGGCTCCGTATTGGCCCAGACTTATCCGGCGACCGTTTCTCTGCTGGAAAAGGCCGAAAGCGAAGACGGGGATTTCGCTGAGGAGATCGCGGTCTATGCGAAGGAACAAGCACAGCAGGAACGATATCTTCAGGAGATGATCCGTCAGGAGACCGACGCTATGCAGGAACTGACCCAGATGCTGGGCGCATAGACGTGGTGTGATCATAATCATTAAACAGTCATCTGCCTCTTTCAGCGCTTCGCTGAGAGAGGCTTTGATGATGATCGGCGCACTTCGGCGGGAATGTGATAAAATAACGATGAACAAAGGAGGGATCATCATGTCAGTCAAGATCGCCGTCATGGTTCCGCATCCGCCGCTCATCATCCCTGAGGTCGGAAAGGGCGAGGAGAAGGCCATTTCATCGACGATCAGCGCATATCAGGATGCCGCAACGCAGGTGGCTGCCTGTCATCCGGATACGCTGGTCATCTTGTCTCCGCACGCGCTCATGTATGCGGACTACTTTCATCTTTCTCCGGGCGCTTCTGCTTCCGGGGATCTTCGGGAATTCGGGGCGCCGCAGGTCAGGATCAGCGCGGCGTATGATACGGCGTTTGTCCGCACCTTGTCGGCACTGGCCGAAGAGAACGGGATCCCGGCGGGGACGCTGGGAGAGCGAAGGCGATGGCTGGATCATGGCACGATGATCCCGCTGTGGTTCTTGAACCAGCAGGGCGTGACCTGCCCCATCGTGCGCATCGGTCTTTCTGGTCTGCCGCTTTCGATGCATTATCGGCTGGGCCAGTGCATCCAGGAAACAGCGCGGAAGCTGGGCAGGACGATCGCGGTCATCGCCAGCGGCGATCTGTCGCATCGGCTGAAGGCAGAGGGGCCTTATGGATTCCGCCCGGAAGGACCAGAATATGATCAGCGCATCATGGCTATTATGGGAAAAGCGGAATTCGGAGAACTGTTTTCCTTCAGCGAGCGTTTCTGTGCGCGAGCCGGAGAGTGCGGACACCGCGCCTTTGTCATCATGGCCGGCGCGCTGGATGCCGTTAAGATCAGCGCCCGTCAGCTGTCTTATGAAGGACCGTTCGGCGTAGGTTACGGCGTCTGCGTCTATCGGTGTGAAGGCGATGATCCGCAGCGGGATTTTCTGCGTCAGTACCAGAAGAAGCAGAGAACAGAGGCCGCAAGACGGAAAAGCCAGGAGGACGCATATGTGAAGCTGGCGCGGCGCAGCGTCGAGCATTATGTGCGTCATGGCACGCGCTGTGCATGTCCGCTCGATCTGCCCGAGGAAATGCGGCAGCGCGCCGGTGTATTCGTTTCGCTGAAAAAGGAAGGACAGCTGCGCGGCTGCATCGGCACGACTTCTCCGCAGGAAGAAGATATCGCGCAGGAGATCATCGCCAATGCGATCGGCGCCTGTTGTCGGGACCCGCGCTTCATGCCGGTGTGCGAGGAAGAGCTGGATATGCTGGAATACAGCGTGGATGTGCTCAAGGCGCCTGAACCGATCGCTTCCATGCATGAGCTGGATGTGAAGCGCTATGGCGTGATCGTCAGCGACGGTTATCGCAGCGGGCTGTTATTGCCGGATCTGGATGGGGTGGATACGGTGCAGGAGCAGGTGCGCATCGCCAAAGAGAAGGCGGGCATCGCGGAAAAGGCAAAAGGGATCACGCTTGCTCGCTTCGAGGTGGTGAGACATCATTGAACCAGACCAGGACATGTCCGGTATGCATGCATCACTGCCGGCTTGCGCCGGGACAGCTGGGCCGCTGCCGCGCAAGGAAAAATGAGCAAGGCAGGATCGTCAGCGTGAACTATGGAAAGGTGACGGCGCTGGCGCTGGACCCCATCGAGAAAAAGCCGCTGCGCCAGTTTTATCCCGGAAGCAAGATCCTGTCCGTAGGCAGTTTCGGCTGCAATCTGTCCTGCCCGTTCTGTCAGAATCATGAGATCTCGATGTGCGGGGAACAGGCGGCCGATCATGTCGAGATGACGCCGCTGCAGCTGGCGGATCTGGCCGAAGAGATGCAGAAGCGGGGCAATATCGGTGTGGCGTATACCTACAATGAACCGTTGATCGGCCATGAGTTCGTCCGTGACTGTGCCGCCATCGTGCATGCGCGCGGCATGAAGAACGTCGTCGTCACCAACGGCAGCGTGCAGCTGGAGATATTGGAAATGCTGCTTCCCGACATCGATGCGATGAACATCGACCTGAAGGGCTTTACGGCAGCGCATTATCAAAGGCTGGGCGGAGACTTGCCTACCGTGCAGGAGTTCATCGCACGTGCGGCCAGATCCACCCATGTGGAAGTGACCACGCTGATCGTGCCTGGGGAAAACGATACAGAGGAGGAAATGGCGGCAGAGGCAGAGTGGCTCGCTTCCATCGATCCGCAGATCCCGCTTCATGTGACACGCTTCTTCCCACACTACCGCATGCAGGAGCGCGGCGCCACAGACATCGCGTTGATCTATCGTCTTCGGGAGGTCGCATCGGCCTATCTGCCGCATGTCTATGTGGGAAACTGCTGAGGATAAAGGATAACAGAGACCGGAATGTTCGGATGGGACAGATGGTCTCTGTTTTCTCGTGGGAAACGTAACTATGCGTTTTGAGCATGGTACATGATTTGATATAAGTATTTTACATGGGGTGAAGAAGCCGTTATCCTGTTTTTGAACAGGCATCGTCCAAACCGATGCACAGCGGATAATGGAAGGAGAATGATGATGCGGACATCGAACAAGAACATGCGGCTTCTGCGAAAGCTGATGCGGACATCCTGTGTCCTGGCCATGTTGAGCGGCTGTATGCAGGAAGATCCAGGCGCTGTTTGGAATGAGCCGGCTGAGGCGCCTGATCAGGAGCCGGCTTCTTCAGACATCCTGATCGCTTATTTCACCTGGGCCGACAATACGGAAGTAGAAGATCCGGATGCGGTGGATATGGATGCGACGACCTCTGCCAGCGTATTGCCGCCGGGAAATGCGGCCAAGCTGGCAGGATGGATCCAGGAAGAGACAGGCGGAGAATTGTTTTCCATCCAGGTGGAGGAGCCATATTCCAGCGATTATGACGAATGTCTGGCGCGCGCCGCACAGGAAAAGGCTGAGGACGCCAGACCGGCTCTTCGCACACATGTGGAAGACATGGCAGAGGTCGATGTCATCTTTCTGGGCTTTCCCAATTGGTGGTATACCGTGCCGATGCCGATCCTTACCTTTGTCGAAGAATATGATCTCTCAGACAAGACCATCATCCCGTTTGTGACGCATGGGACAGGAGGGCTGTCCGGCACGATCAGGGATCTGACGCAGGCGCTCCCAGACAGCGCCGAAGTGCTGGAGCCGATCGGCATATACCGTCTGGATGTCGATGATGCTCAGCCGCGGATCAAAGCATGGCTCGAAGGGCTGGATGATCAGGCATGACGAAAAGGAGGATAGGATGAAGAAGAGGATGAAATTCAGGATCGGGGTCGATGCCGGGATGACCCTCCTGTTGTTGTTTCTGATGGGATACCCGCTTTGGGAAGAGGAGCGGCATGAATGGGCAGGCGCTGCGATGTTTGTCCTGTTCATCCTGCATCATCTGTTGAACCGCAGCTGGTATACGCATATGTTCAGCGGAAGGATGACGGCTTTCCGCATGCTTCAGCTCATCGTCGACGCGCTGTTGTTTCTGAACATGCTCGCGCTGATGATCAGCGGGATCTGGCTTTCCCAGCATGTATTTGCCTTCTTGCCGATCCACGGCGGGATCTCTTGGGCACGGATCCTGCATATGGTCTCGGCTTACTGGGGCTTTGTCCTGATGTCCTGTCATCTGGGCATGCATTGGCACATGTTCATCGGCATCTTCCGCAAGCTGCTGGCTCCTCGAGGCGTCTTCATGAGAGCGAAGGCGGCGCTGCGGGTGATTTCCATCGGCGCTGCGGCCTATGGGCTGTATGCGTTCATTCAGCGTGATCTGATGATGTATCTCATCGCGGGCACACAGTTTGTCTTTTTTGACTATTCAGAATCTGCGCTGAAGTTCTATCTCGATCATCTGGCGATCATGGCGCTGTGGATCATGATCTTCCATGAGATAGGAAAATGGTGCAGGAAGACACATGACGGCCGCTCGATCGGCGGAAGGAGGAATATGCGATGATGAAGAAGCGCTGTCTGGCCTTGTTCTGCGCATGTCTTGGCCTTGCGGGCTGCGGCGGCCAGACGCCTGAACACGAACGATCGGCACCGCTTCCTGCGGAAGAGGAAACGGTGCAGCAAGCGGAGGTGGAAACAGGCGTTGATGAAAACGGGGCAAGACCGGCCCTCAGCGGGCTCAAGGTGTTGATGACGATCGATGAGACACAGGAAGTGGTGATCGATATGTATGACAATGAAGGCGCGCAGGCATTGCTCGAACGGCTTCCGCTGGAAGGGCTGATCTTTGCGGATCTTGATCATGTGGAAAAAGCGGTCCAAACCTGGAAGAACCGTTCACCGTACCGGAAATGGATGGGTATGATCCGATCGCAGGCGAGATGGCCATTTACCGGCCATGGGGAAATCTCACGTTCTTCTATGCGGATTTCGGATGCACACAGGGGCTGATCCCGATCGGCAAAGTGGAGAGCGGGCTGGGTCATATCGCCGAACAGCGCGATGATTTCACGGTATCGCTTGCCGTGCTGGATGAACACGCAGAGTAAGCCGCTGCTTTTGCGTCAGTGTTGACAGCGCGTGCAGCAGCTGGTATCATCTGGGATGAAGGCAAAGGGCTTCTGCGCTGTTGAGACCCTGCGGACGGCATGCGGAGGATCATCCTGGACGTATGCAAAACGAGCAAAGCGTCAGAGGAAGCATCGGGCCATTTGACGCCTGCTTTGTCTTTTGGCCGCCTCGCCAGCCGAAACGCGAAAGAGGCAGAAAAAACAATCGAATCGTAATCATCGGAGGACTGATCACCGCAGTGATACGGCGGAGGGATGAACCGCCCAGTCAGATCAAGATGACAGGTGCGCCTGGATAGGGAAAGATATGCCAGACGCACCTTTTTTGTCATTTCAGGAGGATGTCAGATGAATACAAATGCACAGATCGTCTTATTGGCATACAGACTGAAAAACTTGATTGCGAGCGAAAAGGAAATCATGGCGTACAACAGAAGATCAGCCGCAGGATCCGCAAGCTGAAAGGACAGTGCGGACAAGCGAACGCACGCAGCGATCAGGCGAAGGCCACGCCGCAATGATCATTGGGATCTAAGCGATCGCGCCGGTGAATGATGCAGGGTCAAGCTGTTTTGCGAAATGGATGAAGAGATGAAAAAGGTCAGCAGTGGTGAGCGCTGCTGATCTTTTTCAGCGGCAGCCATGTTCCTTCGTTGATGACAGGGATGAATGCCATAATGACCGTGTCTGCCCCGTTTCAGTATCAGTTTTGCTTATGCTTTTATTCAACTTTGGCATTATACTTTTCAATGAATGTCGAGTATGCTGTACATGGAAAGCAAAGAACAGATTGAGAAGATCAAGGAGGTAAACACGATGGAATACTTAACATTGAACACAGGTGCGAAAATGCCGCTGGAAGGATTCGGCGTCTTCCAGATCCCTGATGCGCAGCAGTGCGAACAGGTCGTCTACGATGCCATCAGGACCGGGTATCGTCTGCTGGATACCGCGGCGGCATACATGAACGAAGAAGCGCTGGGCAAAGGGGTGGCGAGAGCCATCGCGGATGGCCTGACCACCAGGGAAGAGCTGTTCATCACCACCAAGGTGTGGGTCCAGGATCAGAAGACAGAGGAGACGGCCTATGAAGCGGTCAAGGCATCTTTGGCCAGACTGAATCTGTCCTATGTGGATCTTGTCCTGCTGCATCAGCCGATGGGCGATTATTTCGCCGCATACCGCGGTATCGAAAAAGCTTATCGCGGCGGGCTGACCAAGGCAGTCGGCGTAGCGAACTTCTATCCTGCGATCCTGGCCAACCTCTGCGAGAACGTGGAGATCATCCCGGCCGTCAATCAGGTGGAGCTGCACCCGTTCTTCGTGCAGGAGAGCGCTTTGGAGAACATGAAGGCATACGGCGTCGTCCCGCAGGCATGGGGACCGCTTGCGGAAGGCAAGCATGGCATCTTCACCGATCCGCAGCTGACCGCGATCGGCCAGAAGCATGGCAAGAGCGCCGCTCAGGTCGTGCTTCGCTGGAATGCGCAGCGCGGCGTGTCCATCATCCCGAAATCCGTGCATCTGGAACGGATGGAACAGAATATCGACATCTGGGACTTCCAGCTGAGCGATGAAGAGATGGCAGCGATTGCCAGCAAGGATCTGGGACACAGCGAGATCGTGAACCACGATGATCCGGCATTCGTCAAGATGCTCTGCGGGATGAAGATCCACGAGTAAGCATACCGAAAAACACCAATGGGCCAGTTGTCTGCGGCAGCTGGTCTTTTTCGTATGCCGGATCGGGCAGGAAAAGGGCGAGATCATCATAGAGATATGCTATACCTTCTCCATCGGCGTGCTCTCTGCCTTGTTCATGGGCAGCCAGCTGATCTGCATGGGCGTCCTGTGCGGACTGGGACCGCTGAACAGGAGCATCCAGTCGCTTGCGGCGTATCAGCAATGTCCCCTGAAGATCGATGTCCTGACGTTCTTGGAGATGGTGTTCGTTCTGAAATGGATCGGCGCGTCATGTCTGGGCCTGTTGATGTTCGCCTTGACGATCCGCTTCGATCATCAGGCGCTGATCCTGAGCATCGCCGCCGCATTCATGCTCATCGAGCATCTGTTGTGGGCAGGCGTTGACCCGCTGGGGCCTTTCGTCTTGCTCAAGTATCTGAATTTCGCCTTCATCCTGCAGGCAGGGCAGCTGTTTCAGCTTTACCTGAACGTCGATATCGCTCAGCATGCCGTCTCCTTGCATGTCTTGATCGCGATATTCGTGCTGCTCATCTTCACGGTGCTCATCCTCTGCAGCGTCTTTCTGTATCAGCGCAGGCCGTCGCGAAACGGCGTCATCCGCATGCCGCACGCAAGACGAAGGAAGCGCCGTCTGTGTGCTTTGCTGTTCCATCAGGAATGGTATAAGGTCCTGTGGATGCAGAAGGGGATCATATTGATGATCGCCGTGGTCTGCCTGAATGCGTATCAATGGGCAAACACGACGATCTATCGGACGCCGGAGCAGCTGACGATGATGCAGTATATGCAGGTCTTGGCTGGTCCTCTCAATGAGGAAAAGGTCCGCTTCATCGAAAGCGAGCAGCAGCGGATGACGCAGCTAGAGGCACAGCTGGACAGCGTGAGAGAGAAAGAAGAGCGCGGGGAGATCTCCCGGGAACAAAGCCAGAGCAGCCAGGATAGGATAGAGGCCCAGCTGTCTGGAAAAGCGGTGTTTGAAACGATCCTGGCGCAATATGCGGCGATGCAGGAAGACCCGGCCATCGCGTTTATCGATCCGGCCGTGTATGAGGCCGTCTTGTTCGCGGACCAGTGGACGATGCTGCCGGCGATCCTCACCTTGACCTTGCTGCTCATCTGCACCGGCGGCCTCTATGCGGATGATCAGCGCTGCGGCATGCAGCAGATGATCGAGATCTCTGCGATCGGGAAGAAGACGGTCAACCGGAACAAATGCATCATCACGGCCATCATCGCTTTTGTCTTCTTGCTGGCCATGAATGTGTTCATGGTGATGAAGCTTCAGCAGACCTATGGATCTGCTTCGATGATGTCTGCCGTACAGTCGATCGAGGCGCTGCGCACATTTCCCATTCACATGCCGATCCTGGCGCTGATGAGCCTGCACTTTTTGCTTCAGTACTGCGCCTTGTTGTCTGCGGCGCTCATCTGCAGCTGTCTCGCCAAGATCCTCCGCTATGGGATCGCCGGCGCTTTCGCCGCATGCCTTTTGTTTGTCGTGCCGTTGATCTTATCTTACGGCGGATATCATTTCCTGGATGCGTTCAGCCTGTATCCGCTGATCATGAACGGTCCTTTCCTGCAGAGCGGACAAGGGCTGATCCATCTGCTCATCTGTACAGCGGCATATGGCGGGATCGCGTGCGCGCTGAGCATCAGGATGAACAGGCGAAACACAAGGGCATGAGGATGTGATCAAACGACATCTCCTTGACTCGTGATCGGGCATAGGGAGATGTTTTTTGTATCCTGAGGTCTGCCCTCGATCATGGCACGCATGATATGGCGCAAAAAGCAATGACGATGGTTCAGGGCCGTGATATAATGAGGATAACGAGGATCATGATGAGCGCATGCGGACATCAGGAAATGGAGGAAACGAAGAAAAAACGATTATCTCGTTTATGGGGAGCGGGACTGGCCATGACGCTCGAGCTTGCGGGATGCAAGGGGAAAACAGGATCTGATGCTGAATATTGACATCTCCAGCAGCTTGCTGACTTTTTTCGATGAATGATGGCATCGTCAGAAGAGATGATGCGTTCAACGTCAAGCGAGACAGCGTTTTGTCATGATGGAACGAGCGAAAGAGAAAAAGGGGGGGGAGAAAGGATGAACAACGATAAGAAAGAGAAAGTCAGCTTTATCTTTTTTTTGATCGCTTCGATTTGTTTTTACTTTGTTGCGGTCGTAAACTTCATGGATGATCAGACCAATACGGCGGTAACGTATTTTTGCCTGGGGTCAGCGTTCTTATGTTTATCGACTACGCATTTGAATAAGAACGGCAAAGGAAGATCATGATCAGGCTGTTGATGAAGGAAACGAATGGATCGAGGTGTTGATGGATGAAAAAGAAACAGCGGATGTTTACGGCTTTGGCGGTATCGCTGCTGGCTGCCGGTCTGTTTGGCTGTGCTTCGACAGAGACAGAGAACGAAGCGGGCGGTGTGCCTGCGGATCTGAAATTGATCGAGGAAGAAACCGTTTCTCCCAATGAAGCACATGTTGATGATGAAGCGGATATCGTAAATTATACGGTAGAGGTATATCAGGATGATGAATATGATATCTGGGTATATGCCTCATCAAATTCTGCGTTTTTTGAACCTGTGCAGCATGAATGGGCATACGATCAGGAGATCACAGCGTCGGATGTCCGCATCACATGGACGACCATGATGGGCAATCCTGAGCCGACAGAGGATGACCAGCTCACGATCGCCTATGTAGCTGTTTCGGCAGACGATGATGAGCAGTTGAAGATCAGCTTCGTGAATCAGGGCATCGAGGTGGTCGAAGATGCCGTGGAAGGGAAGTAGCGCGTTTCAGGAAAACGGATGATCGATCAGCTTTTGATGGCCCATAGATCACGATTGCTTATGCGGTGATGGTGCTGCATACATGTCAGATCGCAGCCGATGAGGCGGATGTGGTTTTGAGGGAAGAGTTCTTGACAATTGAATTTAAAGATATACAATACTAACAACAGAACCCACCACGCCTCTGATTTTTATGCGCAACCCGGTGGGTCTTTTTCTTTTATGGCGTGTTTTTATGGGAGATGATAAGAAACTGCCTGATGAGGTGGGTGGCATGGATACTGTTCTGCCCAAAGAAGCTGCAGATAAAATGAAAGCATTGCTGACAGCGTATAACGCAAAAGAAAAAAAGACTTTTGAAGAAATCTTGGATTTCCATGTCAGGTTTGAGCAGATCCATCTGTTTCAGGATGGTAACGGTCGTGTGGGCAGGCTGATTATGTGCAAGGAATGCTTGAACTATGATACCGTCCCTTTCATGATTGAGGATGACCTGAAGATGTTCTACTGCAGAGGATTGAAGGAGCAGGATAATGAAAAAGGCTGTCTGACAGATACTTGCCTGACTGCACAGGACCGATACAAAGCGTATTTGGATTATTTCAGGATCTCATATTCAGCAAGATGATGTTCAACGCATCAATTTGATGCGTTGGAATAGGAACGATAATGGATCTTGATTTGTTGAGGTAAAGAATAGGAGCGATAAAAAAGTGTAATTTATATGTGACAGATCCTTTTTTTTAGATTGGGACAGAAAATCTTTCATTTACCAAATGCCGATAGGCGCAGAAATAGAGTGCAGATCACACTTTTTTTGAAGTGTTCTGGTAGATGAATTGTTGAAGCTTAACGGATGGAAGCAAACGGAAAATCAATCGTATTTTTTTACGATTGGTTTTCCACTCATTTTTGCGCATAATATAAGCGGCGGACTTGGAAAGGGAGCACGATGTATGCGCGAAAAGAGAACAACAAAGCAAAAGTGAATGATGTGAAAGTTTTGATCCGGGAGAGTCTGAAATGGTCCCTTTGTCAAGGACAAAATTCTGACAGTTGATGCCTGAGGGCCGGGTTTGTCAAGAAAAGTGTGTAAGTTTCTTTGTTAGTTTTTTCACAAGTGCAAATCTATTTTGTTATCTACAGATTTATCATCACCACTTTTAATAGCCAAGGCTGAAATTGCCTTGGCTAT
>ENA-ORSC01001632-ORSC01001632.1-human-gut-metagenome-genome-assembly--contig:-NODE-1632-length-14886-cov-3.125278_pt1 | contig 14886 bp, 8 predicted proteins | sample MGYA00242178_ERZ509140 | MGnify/ENA primary metagenome ERZ509140 (study PRJEB26280, sample SAMEA2338681) | human gut metagenome | biome: human gut; feature: human-associated habitat; material: faeces... | reverse complement strand
CGTTTGCAGCGGCTTTGGACTCACTTGGAACGCCAGGGAGGTGGTTCCGGTGCCGGTGGTGGCAAAGGTTCCGTGGGACTTCGTGGTCCGGGTGAAACACAGCTTGAGATGGACCGCCGTATCATCCTGAACCGTATGTCATTGCTGAAAGACCGTTTGGCGGAGATTGACAAGCAGAAAGCTACCCAGCGTAAGAACCGCGGCCGCCTTATTCGTGTGGCATTGGTAGGATATACCAATGTCGGTAAATCTACTCTGATGACGTTGCTTTCCAAGAGCGAAGTGTTTGCGGAGAATAAGCTGTTTGCCACGTTGGACACTACGGTGCGCAAGGTTATCATCGAGAACCTGCCGTTTCTGCTGTCGGACACGGTAGGCTTTATCCGTAAGTTGCCCACCGATTTGGTAGACTCTTTTAAATCTACGTTGGACGAGGTGCGCGAAGCCGACCTGTTGTTGCACATCGTAGATATTTCCCACCCCGATTTTGAAGAGCAGATAGAAGTGGTGAACAAGACATTGGCGGACATCGGTGCATCCGGTAAGCCCATGATACTTGTATTCAATAAAATAGACGCTTACACCTATGTGGCGAAAGCGGACGACGACCTTACCCCCAGAACCAAAGAAAACTTAACACTCGAAGAACTGATGAAGACGTGGATGGCGAAGTTGGAAGACAATTGCCTTTTCATCTCTGCTCGCGAACGTATCAATGTAGAGGAACTGAAGAGTGTGGTTTACCGGCGTGTAAAAGAGCTGCATGTGCAGAAGTACCCCTATAACGACTTTCTTTATCAGACTTACGATGAAGAGGAAGTTTAATTCAATGAAGAATTGATTCTTCATTTTTAATTTGAATGTTATGACTTACAGAAACTTGACCGAAGACGAAGTTCTTCGGTTGAAGAGCCAGTCGTGTCTGGCAGATGATTGGGGGAAAGTAACCGTTGCAGAAGAGTTTTCAACGGAATTCGTACATCATACCCGTTTTTCGGGTGAGGTGCGTTTGGGGGTATTCCATTCCGAATTTACTTTGCCGGGTGGAATAAAGAAACATTCCGGTTTGCGGCATGTAACGCTTCACAATGTGACGGTGGGTGATAATTGCTGCATCGAGAATATCCAAAACTACATTGCCAATTATGAAATAGGGCATGATACTTTCATTGAGAATGTAGACATTATTCTTGTAGACGGATTGTCCAAGTTCGGTAACAGTGTGGAAGTGTCTGTATTGAACGAGACCGGCGGGCGCGAAGTACTTATCAGTGACAAACTTTCTGCCCATCAGGCTTATATCATGGCGCTGTACCGTCACCGTCCGGAGCTGATTGCGCGGATGAAGGAAATTACCGATTTCTATTCCAATAAGCATGCCTCCGCTACCGGTTCTATCGGCAGCCATGTAATGATACTTAATACCGGTTCTATCAAGAATGTCCGCATTGGCGACTATTGCCACATTTGTGGTACGTGCCGTCTGTACAACGGAAGTGTCAACAGTAACGAGAACGCGCCTGTACATATCGGGCACGGCGTTATTTGCGATAATTTTATCATATCGTCCGGTTCGCATGTGGATGATGGAGCCATGCTTACCCGTTGCTTTGTAGGGCAGGCTTGCAAACTGGGACATAACTACTCTGCCTCAGACTCTTTGTTTTTCAGTAACTGTCAGGGAGAAAACGGTGAAGCGTGTGCCATCTTTGCCGGACCTTATACGGTGACACATCATAAATCCACCTTGCTTATAGCCGGTATGTTTTCCTTTATGAATGCCGGTTCCGGTTCCAATCAAAGTAATCACATGTACAAGCTCGGTCCTATCCATCAGGGTACGTTGGAGCGTGGAGCTAAAACCACTTCCGATTCCTATATCCTGTGGCCCGCAAGGGTAGGGGCGTTCTCTTTGGTTATGGGACGTCACGTCAACCATTCCGATACTTCCAATCTGCCGTTCTCTTATCTGATAGAACAGAACAATACGACATATCTTGTGCCCGGCGTCAATCTGCGAAGTGTGGGTACTATCCGTGATGCGCAAAAATGGCCCCGGCGCGACCAGCGTACCGATACCAACAAACTGGACTTCATTAACTACAATCTGTTGAGTCCCTATACCGTACAGAAGATGTTCAAGGGACGGGAGACTTTGAAGAATCTGCGTTATGCCTCCGGCGAACTTTCCGACATTTATTCTTTTCACAGTGCCAAGATACGCAACTCGGCTCTGGTGAAAGGTATCCGCTTTTATGAGATAGCCATTCACAAGTTTCTTGGCAATTCGGTTATCAAACGTTTGGAAGGTATCGGTTTTCATACCAATGAAGAGATTCGCGCCCGGTTGAAGCCCGATACACCTATCGGTAGCGGCGAATGGGTGGATATTTCCGGACTGATAGCTCCCAAAAGTGAGATTGATGCCTTGATAGACGGCATAGAGTCGGGTGCGATTAACCGTTTGAAGCATATCAATGCCGAGTTTGAGCGGATGCACCGGAATTATTATACCTATGAGTGGACATGGGCTTATGAGAAGTTGGAAGAATTCTATGGCATTGCTCCGGAAAATATGACTGCAGAGGATATAATTCATATTGTCGAGAAATGGAAAGAAGCTGTTGTTGGTCTGGACCGCATGGTTTATGAGGATGCCAAAAAGGAATTTTCTCTGGCTTCCATGACCGGTTTTGGTGCGGATGGTTCACGTCTTGAAAAAGAACTTGATTTCGAGCAGGTACGTGGTGACTTCGAAAACAATCCGTTCGTAACGGCCGTTCTCAAACACATTGAAGTGAAGACCGCATTGGGCGATGAGCTGATAGGACGCATGCAAAAGGTACAATGAAGATGAGGCGGAGGGATGGCAAATCCATTCGTTTTATATGATTAAAATAGAGAAAGCGGGGTTGAAGTATTAGGTTTCAATCTCGTTTTTTCTTTCTAATTAAAGAAATATTTCAAGATTACTTCTTACCTTTGCTGTTACGAAATCACTTTTAAACTAAATGAACAAGTAATTATGGCAACAACACCTCCGTTCAAGTATCAGCCCATGTTCGAAAAGGGTAAGGATACGACTGAGTATTATCTGCTTACCAAAGACTATGTGTCTGTAAGCGAGTTTGAAGGAAAACCTATCCTGAAGATTGAAAAAGAAGGCTTGACTGCAATGGCCAATGCCGCTTTCCGTGACGTTTCGTTCATGTTGCGTCGTTCGCACAACGAGCAGGTTGCTAAAATTCTGAGTGACCCTGAGGCAAGTGACAATGATAAGTACGTGGCGCTGACTTTCCTGCGTAATGCCGAAGTTGCCTCGAAAGGCGTGCTGCCTTTCTGCCAGGATACGGGTACTGCCATTATCCACGGTGAAAAAGGACAGCAGGTATGGACGGGCTATTGTGATGAAGAAGCTCTCTCACTGGGTGTGTACAAGACCTATACCGAAGAGAACCTACGCTATTCTCAAAATGCTCCTCTTACTATGTACGATGAGGTAAATACGAAGTGTAACCTTCCGGCACAGATTGATATCGAGGCTACCGAGGGCATGGAGTACGAGTTCCTTTGTGTGACCAAAGGCGGCGGTTCTGCCAACAAGACTTATCTCTATCAAGAAACGAAAGCTATTCTGAATCCCGGTACACTTGTGCCTTTCCTTATTGAGAAAATCAAAACGTTGGGTACGGCTGCATGTCCGCCTTATCATATCGCATTCGTTATCGGCGGTACATCTGCCGAGAAAAACCTGCTGACTGTGAAACTGGCTTCCACTCATTTCTATGACAACCTGCCGACTACGGGTAACGAATTCGGCCGTGCATTCCGTGATGTAGAGCTGGAGAAAGAAGTGCTGAAAGAAGCTCACAGAATTGGTCTTGGTGCACAGTTCGGAGGTAAGTATCTGGCTCATGATATACGTATTATCCGTCTGCCGCGTCACGGTGCTTCTTGTCCGGTAGGCTTGGGCGTTTCCTGCTCTGCCGACCGTAACATCAAGTGTAAAATCAACAAGGACGGTATCTGGATTGAAAAGCTCGACAGCAATCCGGGTGAACTGATTCCTGCCGAACTCCGTAAAGCCGGTGAGGGTGATGTGGTGAAGATTGATTTGAACCAACCGATGGAAAATATCCTGAAAGAGCTGACTAAGTATCCGGTTTCCACCCGCCTGTCTCTGAACGGCACTATCATCGTGGGTCGTGACATCGCTCATGCCAAGCTGAAAGAACGTTTGGACCGCGGTGAGGATTTGCCGCAGTATATCAAAGACCATCCTATCTACTATGCCGGTCCTGCCAAAACTCCGCAGGGAATGGCTTGCGGTTCGATGGGCCCGACAACGGCCGGACGTATGGACCCGTACGTAGACCTCTTCCAGAGTCATGGCGGAAGCATGATTATGCTTGCCAAAGGTAACCGCAGCCAGCAGGTTACGGATGCCTGCAAGAAGTACGGCGGTTTCTATCTCGGCTCTATCGGCGGTCCTGCCGCTATCTTGGCGCAAAACAATATTAAGAGCATCGAATGTGTGGAATATCCCGAACTCGGTATGGAAGCTATCTGGAAGATTGAAGTGGAAGATTTCCCGGCATTTATCCTGGTGGATGACAAGGGTAATGACTTCTTCAAACAGTTGAAACCGTGGAATTGCAGTAAATAACGGATAATCCCGAATATGATAATAAAAGCCGCTCTGGAAACTCTCCTCGAGCGGCTTTTTGTATGATGACCGGTGGAATATAAGGCAGGTAATGGAATTTCCTTTTTAATGTTGTCGTTAATCTTTTATCTGTTTTTTCCACTGTTCGTACTTTTTCAGCACTTTCAATCCGGCATTGTTATACCAGCTATAGCCGTTGCGGCGCTCATACCCTATCTCGGAAATATCGTACTTCTTCACTCCGTCGCGGTCGCAGAAGAAAGGGCGGTTGTCTTCAAGGGTATAGAAACGTGCCCAAAATACGGGGCAAGGATAGTCATCCTGCGGGCAAGGAACCATCCGGTAGTCTTTCTTGCCTTCACTGTTGGTAAAGTCCTTACGCATGATGCCCGTAATCTTGTTTGCCTTGAACCAACTGACGGCTGCTTCTACAGAAGCGATAATCCGGGGTGAGGGGTCGGGGATGGACATCAGCAGCAGGACGATATTGTCCGATTCGGCGCCGCTGAGCGAGGGAAGTTCGTAGGCGCGTGCCTTGGCAGGGGCAAGGGTGTGTTCATCGTGCTGGGCGCACCACACAGTCAGTTTGCCGTTTTGTTTTACCTGAGTGTTGAGAATACACTCCACACCTTTGTCGAATGCGGTACGGGCGCGTTGGCAAAGGGTATCCGGTACATAGGTGTACGGGGCTTTCTTGCTGTACACATCACGCAACAGGTTCATGACGTTCACCATTGCATTGTCGTTGTAGGTGATGTGGGTATAATAGCCTTTGGGGCGCGGCCAGAACTGAGGCCAGCCGCCGTTGGGGTATTGCGCTTTTAGTATGTAGCGTATGCCTTCTAAGGCAGCGTCTTTGTATTTCTCTATGCCGGTGGCAAGGTAGATGCGGGAAAGGTAGCGTATCTCTGTGCTTGTGGCATTGTTGTCGATGGTGCTTTGGTTGACGTTATCTTTGTCGGCAAGGGCTTTCTGGTACTCATCGGCTGTCAGTTCGGCGGGCATATAGATGTTTTTGGGCCAGCCACCGGTTGTTTGCTGGTAGAGCAGTACGTTGTCGGCAATACGGACAGCTTCGGGAGTCGTGAAGAAGGCATCGTCCAATTTAGGGGCCAGTTTTACCCAATCCTTATAAGGATGTTTCTCTTTGTAGTCGGTTGTTTTCTGTGCATTGGCGCCTGTAAACAAGGCAAGCAATGCACAGAAAAAGATTGTTCGTTTCATATTGGTATTGTTTTTGGTTTCTCTTTACGAACAAAAGTAGGGAAAAGTTTGAAGAGAAGATGGCAATATTTGTTTTTAAGGGAGTAAAAATTGTGATTTATACGGTATGTCTATTCCAAATACTGTTCTACTCTCCCGCTGATTTGCAGCAGGGATATTTCGCACAATTTGGTGTCGTACTCTGCCGATAGGATACGCTCCTCGGCATCCAGCAGACTCTTTTGCGCTTCGCGCATCTCGATGCCGGAGAGGTTGCCGAGCATATAGCGTTCCATGGCAATCTCATGGTTCTCTTTGGCTGCAACGAGGTTCTGTCGTTCCAGCTTCAGCATCTGGAGATTGTTCTGGTAGGCTTGCCACAGATTGCTCAAGTCGGCGCGCAGGGCTTGTTCCAGTTGCTCGCGTTCCAAACGGGCGTTTTGTACGGCAATGCGTGCATTGCGGAGTTCGCGGCGGCGGTTGCCGTCAAAGAGATTGAAACCTACGGTGACGCCGAAGTTCAGCCCGAGGTTGCTGCGGCGGCTGTTGGCGGAAATATCATATTTGTTGAGGGTATAGCCGTAGCCGCCATTCATCTTTACGTACGGGTAGTCGCGAGAACTGGCTTTTTTATAGTCCAGCCGTGCCAGCGTATTGTTCTGTTCGGCTTTCAGTAAGGCGGCGTTGGCTTGCAAGGTGGCATTCCAGAGCTCATCGAAATTCAGTTTGGCGCTGACGTTGATGAGGCTGTCTTCAACGATGAAAGGGCGGTCTACGTCTTCACTTGCCATCAGCTCGTTCAGTTGGATACGCGAGGTATGCAGTAATTCCTGTTGTTTCATGTATTGCGCGCTGTCAGCATTGAAGTCTACTTTGGCCTGCTGGTAGTCCAGGCGGGAGAAGTTACCGATGTGATACCGTTCCTCTACGATGCGCAGGCGCTCTTTGGAGAGCGATACGGCGTAGCGGAAATTTTTCAGACGGATGGTGTGCTGCACGTAGTTGTAGTACTCGGCGGCGATGTTGGCAATGAGGTCTTCGATGGCGATACGGGTGTTGGTTTCGCCCTGGCGTTCCAGCTCTTTCAGCTTTTGGTAGTTGGCGGTGATGTTGAAGCCGTCGAAGATTGTCCAGCTCAGGTTGATGCCGGCATCGACGGTCTGGTCGAACACGCCGTTTTCTTTGGTGGTTTCACCGGTGGTGCGCAGCTTGGTTTCGGTATTGTCCAAAGTACCTTTATAGCCGGCAGACAAGTCGAGCGTGGGCAGGTAGCCGGCATTGGCAAGGGTGGCGTTGTTTTTGCTTACTTGCTGTTCGTTACGGGTGATACGCAGGGAATAGTTGTTCAGCAGTCCCTGTTCCAGACAGGATTTCAGGGTATAGACCGGTGCTGGCTGTGCCTGGACGGCAAGCGCGGTGCACAGAATGATCAGGAAAGATAAAAGCGTACGTTTCATTCGTTCTTCAGTTTACTTCGGTTGGTAGATACATAACTATAAATAGCGGGGACGATGTACATCGTAAGCAATGTAGACACAAGCATACCGCCTACTACGGCCGTACCCATGGCGATGCGTTGGTTACACCCTTCGCCCGTGGCGAATGCCAGCGGTATCAGTCCCAGTACGGTAGAAGCGCTCGTCATCAGGATAGGGCGCAGACGTTGCAGGGCGGCATCCTTGATGGCTTGCATCTTGTCTTCGCCGGTTTCCTGCTTCTGGTTGGCGAACTCTACAATCAGGATACCGTTCTTTGCCACCAGCCCAATCAGCATGATGATACCGATTTGGCTGAATATATTCATCGTGATGCCGCCGAAATACATGAATACCAGTGCGCCCGCAATGGCAAGGGGCACGGTCAGCATGATAATCAGCGGATCCTTGAAACTTTCGAACTGGGCGGCAAGAATCAGGTAGATAAGCAGGATGGCCAGAATGAAAGCGAACATCAGGCTGGAAGAACTTTCGCGGTATTCTTTTGAGTCACCGGTGAGGGCGGTGCGGAAAGTATCGTCCAATGTTTCTTTGGCAATCTTGTCCATTTCGTCCAGACCTTGCCCGATGGTCTTGCCGTCGGCAAGTCCGGCGGAAATAGTAGCGGACACGAAACGGTTATAGCGATACAACTTGGGCGGGGCGATGCCGTTTGTCAGCTCTATCAGGTTGTCGAGCTGTACCATGTCTCCCTTGTCGCTACGGATGTAGATACCTTTCAGGTCGGCAGGCTTGTTGCGTTGCTGACGGTTGATTTCTCCCAATATCTCGTATTGCTTTCCATTCATATAGAAGTAGCCCATACGCTGGCCGCTCAGACCGTATTGCAGTGTCTGGGCGATGTTGCGGGTGCTGACACCCATGATGCTTGCCTTGTCGCGGTTGATGTTGATGCGGGCTTCCGGCTTGCTGAACTTCAGGTCTACGTCCGCCATCTGGAATACCGGATTCTCATATACCTTTGCCATGAACTTGGGCAGCACTTCCTGCAATTTCTCAATGTTGGTGGCTTGCAACACATACTGTACGGGCATACCGCCGCGCCGTCCGCCGAAGGATGAGGACTGTTGTACAAAAGAGCGTGCCATGGTCTTTTTCTGTACAGCTTTCGACAGCTTTTCCGCCACTTCCATTTGCGTGTAGTCACGGTCCTGCATGTCTTTCAGGGTGATGCGTACGTTACCGCTACCGCTAGATACGCGGGCGGTTACCGCTTCGGCATCGGGGACGATGGAGTCGACAAGCTGATTGATATCTTCCGTGTAGTCGCGGATGTATTCGTAGGTAACACCTTCGGCTCCGCGCGTGTTGATGCTGATTTGCGAACGGTCTTCCAGCGGCGCCATTTCTGCAGGGATATGGTTCCAAAGAAAGCCGATAATGAGAATGGTTGCCGCAGTGAAAGGAAGTGCAATCCAGCGTTTGCGCAGGAAGGCTGCCAAAGAACGGCTGTAAAGGTTATTCAATCCTTCAAAGAACGGTTCGGTCTTACGGTAGAACCAGCTTTGCTTCTCTCTCTTTATCAGTAGCTTGGTAGCCAGCATCGGCGTAAAGGTCAGTGCGGCAAAAGAGGAGATGATGACCGAACCGGATACTACGATACTGAACTCACGGAACAGACGTCCCGTCATACCGTCCATAAATACGATGGGAAAGAATACCGCTACCAGCGTAATGGTGGTAGAGATTACGGCAAAGAAGATTTCTTTGGCTCCCTCGATACCGGCCTCTTTCGGGGGCATTCCTTTTTCGATGCGGACGTAGATGTTCTCCGTCATTACAATGGCATCATCAACCACAAGTCCCACGGCAAGTACAATGGCAAGCATGGAGAGTACGTTGATGGAGAATCCTGCCAGGTACATAACGAAGAATGCTCCGATTAATGATACGGGAATTACGATACACGGAACCAGGGTGACGCGCCAGTCGCGAAGGAACAGGAAGATGATGATGATGACAAGGACGAAGGCCTCGTATACGGTCTGCTTTACTTCATCGATGGAGGCACGGATGAATTTGGTGTTGTCAAAGCCGTAGGAGTAATGTACGTCTTCCGGCAGGTCTTTCTTCATATTCTCCATTCGCTCGTACACGGCATCGGCTATCTGGATGTGATTGGCGCCCGGTTGTGGAATCACTACGACGCCTACCATAGGCACGCCGTTCATCTTCATATAGCTTTTGATGTCCGCCGGACCGAGTTCGGCGCGGCCTATGTCGCTGAACCGGACAATACGGTTGCCGTCCTCTTTCAGGATGAGATTATTGAATTCCTCTGCTGTATGCATCAGCCCGAGTGTGCGGATAGTCAGTTCGATGGTGTTTCCCTCGATGCTGCCCGAGGGGAGTTCCACGTTTTCATTGTCTACCGCATTCTTTACGTCGATAGGAGTAATGCCGTAACCGGACATCTTGATAGGGTCGAGCCACAAGCGCATGGAATAACGTTTCTCTCCCCAAATGCTTACACTGCTCACATCGGAGATTGTTTGCAGTTGCTCTTTTACGGTGAGGTCGGCTATTTCGCTGAGTTCCAGCAGCGAGCGTTTGTCGCTTTGCAAAGCAACCATGAGGATAGGCATGGCGTCTGCATCGGCTTTGGATACGGTTGGCGGGTCGCAGTCGCGTGGCAGGTAACGCTGGGCGCGCGACACTTTGTCACGTACATCGTTGGCGGCTGTCTCCAGGTCTACGGAAAGTTCGAATTCTACCGTAATACGTGACGAGCCCTGTTGGCTGACACTGGAGAGTGAACGAATGCCGGGGATACCGTTGATATTCTGCTCCAGCGGTTCTGTAATCTGGTTTTCAATAACGTCGGCGTTTGCTCCGGGGTAGGAGCAGGATACGGAAATGATGGGATTGTCCACCGACGGATACTCGCGGACACCGAGGTAGTTGTACCCGATGAAACCGAAGAGTAGGATAATCAGTGTCAATACCGTAGAGAGTACCGGTCGCCGTATGCTTAATTCGGATATATTCATGATATGAAGCGTAAAGTATGAAGTATTAAGGTATAAAGTGCAAAGTCTGGAATATAAAGTATAATGTACGGATTATGAGTTACATATGCCGGCATAGACTTGCCATAGCTCATACTTTATACCTTATACTTTATAAAATTTCGTACTCAGTTAATGTTGTCCAATGTTACGGGCAGTCCTGTGCGGAGCTGCAAGGTTCCCGAAGTAATGATTGTATCGCCTATGTTCAGGCCTTGCAATACTTGCACTTCGGCTTCCGTCCGAATGCCGGTAGTAATCTCTACCGGTTGTGCTTTTCCTGATTTATAAAGGAAAATCTTATCCTTGCCCATTTCCGGAACGATGGCCTCGGAGGGTACGGCAAGTGCGTTTTGTATTTCGTCCTTATTCAGCTTGATACTGGCATAACGGCCCGGCAGTACGGCGCTGTTGGCATTGGGATAGAGCGCACGGATAGTCAGTGTATGGGTCGTGGGGTCTATCTTTGATTCGCGTGCATAGACGGTGGCATGGAAAGTGTTTAGCTTGCCTTCGAGCGTGAAGTCCAGTCCCGCACCTGTCTTTACGTCATTGGCATAGCGTTCGGGTACTGCAAACTCTACTTTCAGCGGAGAAAGTTTGGTGAGCTTGGCTACAATGGTGGAGGGAGACGCGTATGTCCCGACACTGACCTGCCGCAGACCGATCACTCCGTCAAAGGGAGCGCGAAGTTCGGTTTGTGCAATGTTGGACTCTATCAGGTCGATGTCGGCATTCAGGGTTGCCAGTTCGGTCTTTACCTGTTCGTATGCTTCCTTACTGACGGCATCTCTTTCCAGCAACGCATTTTGACGGAACACGCGGTCTTCCGCCAGTTTCAACTGTGATACCAGCCTTTGTAATTGCGCCTGAAGAGGGCGGTCGTTTACTTTGGCGAGCAATTGCCCTTTCTTCACGAAGCTGCCTTCTTCAAAGTTTATTTCGATAATCTTGCCGGATGTCTCGAATGAAAGGTCTACTTCCTCATCAGGCAGCAGGCTGCCGCTGATTTGTATTTCGTCTTTCAGCAGTTGTGGTTTAATTATTCGGGCATTTACGTTCAGCACCTTTTTGCCGCCACGTTTACCGGTCATTACCTTGTCGGCAGCTGCCAATTCTTCATTTGTCTTGGGAAGCTGGGAATAAATGCCTCCGCCTATCAGTCCGGCACCAATGAATATGATGATGCCCCATTTCACTTTTTTATTCATGTTGTAGTATTAGTAGTATATTTAGCCATAGATTTTGACGGAAAATATACCCGAAGGTTTAAAACGGGAAAAGTTAATAAAAGTGATAGGGTAATAGAACGGTAAGGCAAACCTGCCACTTTATTATTCTCTTAGTATGCTGCCCTGTATTTGCCCTCTTCCTTATCTTCCAGCATGTTCAGGTAAGAGGCGTAGCGGGATTCGCTGATGTAATGTTGCTCTACCGCTTCGCGCACAGCGCAGCCCGGTTCATGGCGGTGGGTACAGTTGTTATAGCGGCAGTCGGCGGAAGCCTTGAATATTTCCGGAAAGTAATGCCCTATTTCTTCTTCCTCCATGTCGAATGTTCCAAAGCCTTTGATGCCCGGTGTGTCGATAATGTAGCCGTCACCCGGCACGGGAAACATCTCGGAAAAAGTAGTGGTGTGCATGCCTTTGTTGTGATAGGCGGAGATTGCACCGGTTTTGATATCCAGTTCCGGAAGGATGGCATTGATAAGGGTGGATTTACCTACTCCGGAATGTCCGGAGAAGAGCGTTATTTTCCCTTTGAGTTTTTCTTTTATAGTGTCGACTCCCTCACCGGTTTTGGCGGATATCTTGAAACAAGGGTAACCGATGGTAGTATAAAGATTGATAAGTCCGTTCAGGTAGCGAAGCTCGTCTTCGTTGTAAGCGTCTGCTTTATTGAAGATGATATTAACGGGTACACGGTATGCCTCGGTCGATGCCAGAAAACGGTCGATGAATGTAGTGGAGGTTTCCGGATAATTCACCGTTACCACCAGCATACACTGGTCGAGGTTGGCAGCAAGGATGTGAGACTGTTTGGACAGGTTGGACGAACGCCGGATAATATAGTTCTTCCGGTCTTCAATTTCGTTGATGAACGCTGTTCCTTCCTGATTCAATATGATTTGCACATGGTCGCCTACTGCCACCGGATTGGTGCTACGGATACCTTTCAGGCGGAAGTTGCCTTTAATTTTGCATTCAACGTATGTCCCCTCGTCGGTCTTTACCAGATACCAACTTCCTGTATTTTTAATTACCAGTCCCCTCAAAATAGTTGAAAGTTGAGAGTTGGGAGTTGAAAGTTGAAAGTAAGGAGTCGTTGGAGAGCGGTCGGTGCCGCACGGTAACTCTCGGCTTTCAATTTTCAACTCTCAACTATATTTATACTGTCATAATCTCTTTATCCTTTGCTGCCAGCATATCGTCAATCTGCTTGATATACTTGTCGTGAATCTTTTGCAGCTTCTCTTCACCGCCTTTTTGGGCGTCTTCCGCCAATCCTTCTTTCACTGATTTCTTAAAGGCGTCGATGGCATCGCGGCGTGCGTTACGTACACTCACTTTGGCGGTTTCGCTTTCGTTCTTACACTGTTTGGCAAGTTGTTTACGGCGTTCTTCCGTCAACGGAGGAATGCCGATGCGGATAATTTCGCCGTTGTTTTCGGGCATGATGCCGAGGTCGGAGTCGATGATTGCCTTTTCAATGATGCGGAACATGCTCTTGTCCCACGGCTTGATGGCGATACTGCGGGCATCCGGAGTGGTTACGGCTGCTACGTTGTTGATGGGAACCATGCTTCCGTAAGAATCGACACGGATTCCGTCCAGCAAACGAACATCGGCTTTTCCGGCACGGATGTGGGCCAATGATTCTTCCAGATACATTACGGCCATATCCATTTTCTCTTGTGCTTCGTCTAAGATGTCTTTTACGTCTTTCATATTTCTATTGTTTGAAGTAGCTTTTAGTTTGAAACTTTGCAAATATAATTGTTTCACGACAGATTACACAGATTTACACAGATTATTTTATCCGATAATCTGTGTAAATCTAAATCCGTATCCATTAATGTAAACCGGCGGATGTACGCCGAGGAATGTCAGTTATGTACCAGCGTCCCTATTTCTTCGCCTTGCATTACTTTCTTCAGGTTGCCTACGGTGTCCATGTCGAAGACGATGATGGGCAGGTTGTTTTCCTTGCACATGCAGGTAGCCGTAAGGTCCATGACTTTCAGACCGCGTTTCAGCACTTCGTCGTAAGTGATGTCGTGGAATTTCGTTGCCGTAGGGTCTTTCTCCGGGTCAGCGGTGTAGATGCCGTCAACGCGTGTGCCTTTCAGCATGACGTCCGCTTCTATTTCGATGCCGCGGAGGCTGGAGCCGGTATCGGTCGTGAAGAACGGGTTGCCCGTTCCGGCAGACATGATAACCACTTCACCTGCTTCCATACACTCGATGGCTTTCCATTTATTGTAGAATTCGCCGATAGGCTCCATGCGGACGGCGGTCAGTACACGTGCCTTTACGCCTGCCGCTACCAGTGCCGAGCTCAGTGCAAGGCTGTTGATAACGGTTGCCAGCATACCCATCTGGTCGCCTTTGACGCGGTCGAAACCTTTGTTGGCGCCGCTCAGTCCGCGGAAGATGTTGCCTCCTCCAATCACGATGGCAATCTCAACTCCGGCTTGCGCCAACTCCTTGATTTGCTCGGCATAATCGCCCACGCGCACGGGGTCGATGCCATAGCCTTGAGCGCCCATCAGCGACTCTCCGCTAAGTTTCAGCAGGATTCTCTTATAACTTGTTCTCATTTATTTTGATTCTTTATTTTGTTCTTCTTCACAAATTTAGTTACTTTGTCGTTAACAACAAATTTTTGGCAACGATTATTGCTATGGACAACAAATTTTTTAGATTTTTACTCGCCGTTGTTTGCGTGATTGTCTTCTCGATGCCGGCGGCGGCAGAGGTGAGTTTGTCGACAATCCGGGAAAAGGCCGACCGATTCTATCAGCATGAGGAATGGGCGAACGCTCTCGCTATGTTTCGCGCCATTCTGGAGCGCGAGCCTACCGACATGCAGACCTACGGACGCTCGGTGACTGTCTATGGCGCAATCAGCAATCCCGAAGAGCAGATGGAGCTGCTCGAGGCAACGCAAAGATACGCGCTGCCGCTCGACAGTCTGTTTGACGAAGTGAGAATATCGGCGTTTGAAATCGGACGCCCCGCCATCCTTGAGGATTTCATGATTCTCGTAAAGGAAAACCAGCCGTGGCTGAAACGCAACATCAACATCCGGCTGGCGCGGCTGTATGATTCGCGCAACAATGCCGAGAAAATGATTGAGATGAGCGACACGCTGCTTGCCGTCAACCCCGACGATCCGTCGATGCTCCGCATCAAGGCGCGCGGATACATGCTGCTCGACCGCTACGATGAGGCGGTGGCTGTCTACAAGCGCATAATCGGTCTCAATCCGAAGGATGTCGACGCGATGCTCA
>ENA-ORSC01001625-ORSC01001625.1-human-gut-metagenome-genome-assembly--contig:-NODE-1625-length-14945-cov-4.121827_pt1 | contig 14945 bp, 13 predicted proteins | sample MGYA00242178_ERZ509140 | MGnify/ENA primary metagenome ERZ509140 (study PRJEB26280, sample SAMEA2338681) | human gut metagenome | biome: human gut; feature: human-associated habitat; material: faeces... | reverse complement strand
CTCCTCCGGATAAATATTCGGATTATAATAAAAGACCGTGATCTGAAAATACTGCGACAGCCACTCCAGCGTGGCGCTGGAACAGGGGGCGCAGCAGCTGTGCAGCAGCAAGGTGGGTACTCGCCCTGCCGCCGTTTGCTGCCGGATCACGGCCATACACATACGATCGTAATTGATTTTGTTCATGTTATTTGCTCAAATAGTAAGTGGGGTTCACCCGGGTGCCATTCAGCCGAATTTCAAAATGGCTGTGAGGCCCGGTGGAATTGCCGGTAGAACCGCTCTTGGCGATCTGCTGACCCTTCTTCACCGTTTGGCCGGTACCCACTAAAATAGACGAATTGTGGGCGTACAGGGTCACCACGCTACGGCCGTGGCTGTCTGTGCCGTGATAGATCATCACATAGTAGCCGTAGCTGTAATCCAGCCGCTTGACGGTAATCACCACCCCGGACTGGGCGGCCACCACCTTGGAGCCTACGCCGCAAGGGAAGTCCAGCCCACCGTGGTACTTGCCGCTGGAGTAATTGGGGAACCCGGCGCTGACAGTATAGTGCCCGGGCACCGGATAAGTCATATTTAGTGCCGCGTCCGAGTGGCTGTAAACCCCTTGGGCCTTGCCCCCGGCGGTGTTGTTTTTAGAGGTGGTGTGCTCCTTGTCCTTTTTGGATAAGGTGGTCACCTCGTCTGCGTTCTTCAAGCCGCTGATCAGGGCGTCGATCTCGCTTTCCACCTGCTGCTGCAGCTTTTCGTCCTCGTTACGGTACTCGGTGTACATTCGGTTCTGCGCTGTCAGCTGCGCCAAGAGTGCGTCGCTCTCCGCCCGATCCTGGGCCAGGGTCACCTTGCTGGCGGCAATGCCCTCCTGGTCCCGCTCAATGGCGGCCTGCTTGGCTTTTAAGGTTTTGTTTTTTTCGTCCAGGTCTTTTTTGACCTTTTGGTACTGCGCTTTTTGCTGGTTCAGGCCGTTTTGCTTGGAACAGATCTCCTCCATCTTGCCATTGACCTCTTGCAGCAGCTCCGTGTCGCTCTTGGACACGGCCTTGATCATCTCGTACCGGGTAAGGAAGCCGGAAATATCCTTGCACCCCAGCAGCGCGGAGATAATGCTGTACTCACCGCTTATGTACATCACACGCAGCCGGTAGCAATAGGCCTGATAGGTGGCCTCAAACCGGTCGTTGAGCTTGTTCAGTTCCTTTTGGCCGGCGTCCACTTCCTTTTGCAGGGCGTCCAGCTGCTTTTTGTTGGCAGCAATCTGGGGCTTTAGCGTGTCAATGGCCTTTTGGCTCTCGTCCACCTGGGCTTGCAGCACCGTCAGTCGGTCGTTCATGGCGCCGATTTTTTGATCTAAAGTGTCCACATAATCCTGGGTCACCTTGGAGCTTTTGCCCAGCTCCGCCAGCTTCTTTTCGCTTTCTTCTATGCTTTTTTGCAGCTCTTTTTGCTGCTGCTCCAGGCTCTTTTTGGCCTGATCCTTTTTGGCGTTCTCCGCCGCCTTGTCCGTGGTGGTCTCCGCCGCCGTGGTACTCTCCGCGGTCTCCGCACCCCAGGCGCTGCCCCCGGGCAGGGCGCACAACAGGGCGCACGCCAGCACCAACGCCAGGAGCTTTTGTCTGTATTTTTTCATATTCTGTTCCATCTCCTTGACGCATTAGGGCAAATAAATTTCCGGGTCCACGCAGTCGTTATACGACGCGGTGGGGGTGCGCACTTCAAAGTGGCAGTGCGGGCCGGTGGAGTTACCGGTGGAGCCGCTGTAAGCAATCAGCTGGCCACGGTGCACATGTGTGCCGGCAGATACCACCCGCCGACTGTTGTGGGCGTACAGGGTATACACCGAATTGCCGACACTGTCCGTCTTGTCGTGGGCGATCACAATGTAGCGTCCATAGCTGCGGTAGCTGCCGTCGCTGTTCGTCAGATCGGCCGACACGATCACCGTGCCGCTCTCTGCCGCCACGACGCGGGAGCCGCTGGCACATGCAAAATCGCAGCCGGAGTGCCCGGCGTAGCCATGAAACGCGGTGGTAATGCGGGTTTGGCTGGGCACCGGATAGGTTAGGCGCAGCCGCTTGCTCTCCGTGGTAGTGTGTTTCTTTGTGGTGGAAGCCGTCGTGCCTGCGCTCTCGCCGTGCTTTGTCGTGGTATGCTTCTTTGTTGTGGTCGTGGTGGTTGTGGTGGTTGTATATTTCTTTGCCGCTTCTGCAATTTGGCGGTCGATCTCATCCAGATCGTTTTGGGTCACATCCCGGTACTCGGTATAGGCCTTGGTCTTATCCGTCAACTGCTTGAGCAGCCGGTTGGCCTCTGTCTGCTGGTCGGTAAGCACCTGTCGCCGGGTGGTCAGATCTTTCTGATCCGCCTGCAAGGTGGTCACCGTCTGTTCCAGCTCCGTTTGGCTGGCGGCCAATGCCGTCTTTTTGGTTTGCAGGTCTTTTTGCCGGGTGGTCAGGTCCGTTTTGGCCTGTTCCAGCCGGGTGCCCTCTGTCTGTACGGACCGGAGCAGCGCCGTGTCCTGCTTAGCAACCCTTGCCACCATCTCGTAGCGGGTGAGCAGCTGGCCGATGTCCGTGCTGCCCAGCAGAAACGCCAGCACATTGGTCTCGCCGCTGATATACATGGCCCGCAGCCGCTGGCAGTAGCGCTGATAGTTCTGCTGAAACTGGGCGTCCAGCACAGTGATCTGCTGCTTGGTGTCTGTAATCTGCTGCTGCAGCGCCGCCTGATCCTGCCGATTTTTCTTCTGCTGCTTTTGCAGCACGGTAATGCGGTTCTCCGCCGTGTCCACCTTTTGCTCCGTCAGCTTTAACTGGCTGCGCAGGTAGCCGATCTTCTGATCCAGGGCGTCCAGGTACGCCTGGGTGTCCTTGCTTTGCTTGCCCAGGGTCTCCAAGGTTTTTTCCGTTTGGCGCAGCTTCATTTCCAGGTAGGATTGCTGCTCCTCCGGCGTCATTTGGCTGTTGAGCCCGGTGTCCGCTGCCGGCACAGCCGCCGGGGTGGAGAACACGGCAGGTAAAAACAGACAGAAAGCCAGCAAAACAGCCAAAACTTGTTTTCCATGTCTTTGCCGCTTCACTGGCTTCACTTCCTTTGTGGTCTATTCTTGTTGTATGGTACGGCGGCAGCCCACGGTGGGGCGCCGTCACCGTTTCTATTTACAGATAATTCAGCGGGTTCACTTGGGAGCCGTTGACGCGCACTTCAAAGTGGCAGTGCGGGCCGGTGGAGTTGCCGGTGGAGCCGCTCTTGGCCACCACCTGACCGGCGCTGACCTTATCGCCCACGCTCACCAAAATTTGGCTGTTATGGGCATACAGGGTGGACAGGCCGTCCCCGTGGTCAATGATCAAATACCGACCGTAGCTGTAATTCAGGTACTTAACCAAAATCACCGTGCCGCTGGCCGCTGCATACACATTGGAGCCGGTGGATACCGGGAAGTCAATACCCCCGTGGTAACGACCGCTGGAGTAGTTGGGATACCCGGCAGAAATGGAGCGACTGTCCGTAGGATAGCGCAACCGACCGTTGCCGGAGCCGTGAGAACCGCTGATGCTGCCGGAGCCGTGAGAACCGGCGGCGGCAATGGCGGCTCTGATATCATTTTGCACCTGCTGCAACTGCTTTTGATCCGTCTCAATGGCTTCCTGATACTCGGAGCTCTGCTTGGAGAGCTTGCGCATTTGGGCATTGCACTCTGCGGCCTCGCTGTCCAGATCCGCCTTGGTGGAAGAAATATCGTTAATATTCTTCTGGAGGGCAGCTTTGTCCGACTCCAGGCTCTTTTTGTCCGCGTTCAGCTGGTTGCGTTTTTCCTCCAGCTTCTGCTTTTGCGCCTCGATCTCCTCCATCTTCTTCATCAGGCTGTCCAAGGTGGCGCTGTCCTGCTGGGAGACGGACTTAATCATCTCCGACCGGGTCAAAAGACTGGACAGGTCAGAGCAGGTGAGCAGCACTTCCAAAGTGGAGGCGCTGCCGCTGATATACATAGCCCGCAGCCGCTGACAATACTCGGCGTATGTAGCGTCAAATTCCTTTTGCTTTTGGTCAATTTGACGCTGGGTTTCCTCAATATCCGCAGCGGTTTTTTCAATCTTCGCCTGGGTGGCGTCAATCTCCGATTGCAGGGCGGACTTGTCGCTCTCCAAATTGGAGATCTTGTCCTGCAACAGGCTTATTTTTTCCTGCAGGGTGTTGATATATTCCTGCGTATCTTTCTTTTGCTTGGACAAGCTGTTCAGCTTGCTTTGGGTGCTGTTGATTCGGGACTGAATTTTGCTCTTTTCGCTCTCCAGCTCCGAGCGGGACTTAGCCTCTGCCACAAAGGCGGAGCTTACCCCGGCGGTCAGCACCAACACAAGGCTGCAAAACAGGCAAAACAGCCGCCGCAACCAAATTTTGGATTTAGACTGCACTAATCTCACTACCTTCCTTATTCAGGTACTTGCGCATGGTGATCATGGAGCCGCCCACACCGCTAATAATACCGATGGCAACAAAGATGCCCAGCATTTGCAGCGCATAGGGGGCAAAGGGCAGCGCAGACAGGGACAGGCTTCTCAGCAGGCCGCCGAACTGGCGCACCGCCAGCTCGTACAGACCCCATACCAGCCCCAGCGACACAGCGCCGGACACGATACCAAGGATCATACCCTCTACCACGAAGGGCAGGCGCACAAAGCTGTTGGTGGCGCCCACGCTCTTCATAATGCTGATCTCCAACCGGCGGGAATACACCGTCAACTTAATGGTGTTGGAGATAATGAACAGAGAGATGGCAAACAGCACGCCGATGATCACAACGGAGATCACCGTAATGCCCTGCCGAATGGACACCAGCTTTTGCGCCAGGTCCTTGTTCTCTCGAATGGTGTCTACATTTTGCAGCCCTTTTAGTCCTTTGACCGTTTGATCAAACTTGCCAAGATCGGCTACCGTCACCTTGTAGGCATTGGGCAGCGGAATATCCGAACTGATCTGGGTAAAGAACTTGGCCTGGGCGTCCTCCATGGTTTCCAGCTGCTGTGCCCACGCCTTTTCCTTGGGCACATACTCCAGCTCCTTCACATTGCCCAGGGCCTTAATTTCCTGACCCATGGTGTCAATGGCGGCCTGGTTTGCGTCATCCTTAATATAGACCATGATCACGTTCTCCTCCTCAATGCGGGAGAGCAGGGAGTCCATATTCAAAAAGATCATAGATGCAGAGCCGATGAGCACCAAACAGCTCATCAATACGCAAATGGACGCGATGGACATCATCCGATTGGTCCAGGTGTTGCGAAAGCCCTCTTTAATTAAATATCTTAAACTTGCGCCGGTCATTCTGCCGCACCTCCGTTCTCATCCTCCGGGGTGGCCGCTGCCTGCGCCGGGGTCTCGTCCGCCAGGGACTCTAAGTTGTCAAACACATCCTCGTCCGTCCGGGCGTCTGCCGTCTTGGACAGGTCAATGGAAGTGCCCTCTTCGTAAAAGAACATATCCGTTTCTTTGCGGGGCTCGCTGCTCTCAAACCGGGCGTGGGTGGGATCCGGGGTGTCGGAGACCACTTCGCCGTTCTTGATCACGATTACCCGCCGCTGGAAAGAGCGCACCAGATCGTGCTCATGGGTCACCATGATCACGGTGGTGCCGGCGTTGTTAATCTTGGTAAGCAGCTCCACGATCTCGTGGCTCATCTCCGGGTCCACATTGCCGGTAGGCTCGTCCGCGATGATGACCTTGGGATTGTTCACCAACGCGCGCGCCAGGGACACACGCTGCTGCTCGCCGCCGGACAGCTCATTGGGCATGGAGCGCGCCTTTTGGCTCAGCCCCACCAGTTGAAGGATATAAGGCACCCGCTTGCGAATGTCCTTCTCCTTAGCGCCGATCACCCGCATGGCAAAGGCCACATTGTCATACACCGTCATCTTGGGGATCAGGCGGAAGTCCTGGAACACAATACCCATGGTGCGGCGGTAATAGGGCACCTGCCGCTTCTTCAAAGTGGCGGAGGAATACTCGTTAAAGATCACCTCGCCCTCCGTGGGCTTTTCCTCGTGCATAATGAGTTTTAAAAAGGTGGACTTGCCGGCGCCGGAGGAGCCTACCACAAACACGAACTCGCCGTCCTCAATCTTAATATTCACATGATTGAGGGCGTGGGTGTCCGTAGAGTCGTACACCTTAGATACATTTCTGAATTCAATCACAATTTTTACCTCTTTTAACTTGGTGCCGCAGGCTAAGGGTAACACTACGGCACTATATAGTTAATTATAATATATAGCAAATCAAGGGATAAATCAACCCCTTACTTGTTATTATTTTGTAAAAGATGTGACAGAATTGTTAAAATTTGGGCGAAACACACCGATCCGATCCACCTATATCGGCCCGCTTTTGTCCAAACAAAAAAGCGGCACCAAAAGGTGCCGCAAATGCAATTAATATTTTATGGGGCTGGAATCCAGATACTTATTAACCATCAGCGCCACTTTGAACACAATGGCGTCGTCAAACTCCCGCAGATCCAAACCGGTGAGCTTTTTGATTTTCTCCAGTCGGTACACCAATGTATTTCGGTGGACAAACAGCTTTCTGGAAGTCTCAGACACATTCAGGTTGTTCTCAAAGAACTTTTGAATGGTAAAGAGGGTTTCCTGATCCAGACTGTCAATGGAGCCCCGCTTGAACACCTCTTTCAGGAACATGTCGCACAAGGTGGTGGGCAGCTGGTAGATCAGCCGGGCAATACCCAAATTCTCATAGCTGATAATGGACTTCTCCGTATCAAACACCTTGCCCACTTCCAGCGCAACCTGGGCCTCCTTAAAGGAATGGGCCAGGTCCTTAATGCCGGTAACCCGGGTGCCAATACCCACAACGGCGTTGCAGTAGAACTCGGTGGAAAGGGTGTCGCAAATGGAGCGCGCCAGCTTTTCCAAATCCTTGCTGTCCACATTGGGGCGCACTTCCTTCACCAAGGCAATGTCCTTCTCGTTAATGTCAATAACCAGATCCTTGGTCTTGTCCGGGAAAAAGTTTTGAATCACATCATAGACGGACACATCCGTATCCTGCGTCACCCGAATGAGAAAGACCACTCGAGAAGCGTCATTATTGAAATGCAGCTCGCGGGATTTGATATAAATATCGCCGGGCAGGATATTGTCCAGGATCACGTTCTTTACAAAATTGGAACGATCGAATTTCTCGTCGTTATTCTGCTTGATTTGGTCCAGCGACACGGCAATAATGTCCGCATAATGCTTGCTCATATCGTCCGTACCGTCCACAAATACCGCATAATCCGGGTGCACGGAGTTGCCAAAGGCCTTATATGTGCAGTTATCCACACAGATTTGTGCCCCGCTGAACACGCCGGCAGAGATAATGCCCTTGCGTGCCTCGCCGATCTGGCCCAGCTCACTGCAAGCGATCACGGTACCGCTCTCGTCCACCACACCGATGGTACGGTCCAGCACCTCACGCATTTGGTTTATAATGCCTTGAAACAGTCTGTTGGGCATCAGGATCCAACCCCTTTGTCAATTCTTTATCAAATAAAAGGGATAAAATTGCACAAATTCAATCACCCTTTATTGGTCATATTATACAATGCCTTTAATCAAATTGCAACCTTTCGACAAAAATTTTTATTATTTTTTGTGCGACTTGCATAAACGGCCGACTTTTTCATACCAAAACCACAATATGTTGTTGCCGCGCAGTTCTTAACACCTATTGTACGGTGCCTTTCGCCAACAGCGCCACCTCCGCCGGGGTCAATGCACGACAGTCCCCCGGCGCCAGCGTTGGATCCAGTTCCAACGCGCCCATGGCGGTGCGGTGCAGGGCAGTGACGGTGCAGCCCACCCGGGCAAACATGCGCTTGACCTGATGATAAATACCCTGCCGCAGCACCACCTGCGCCCGAGGCGGATGGGCAGATAAAATCGTCAGCTGCGCCGGCTGCAGTACCTTGCCGTCCATCTCCATCCCCCCGGCAAAGGCCGCGGCAGCCGTAGGGGGCACCGGTTTGTCCAGAGTGGCGATATAGGTCTTTGGAATATGGCTGCGGGGGCTAAGAATGCGGTGGGCAAAGGCACCGTCGTCTGTCAGCAACACAAAGCCGGTGGTGTCCTTATCCAGCCGCCCGGCAGGGAACAGCCCTTTGCGCATCAGTGCCGAAGGCACCAAATCCAGTACCGTCGGCTCTCCCTTGCCGTCCGTGGCAGAGAGCACCCCTGTGGGTTTGTTGAGCATCAAATACACAAAAGCCCGGCAGGCAATGGGTTCGCCTGCCAGGCAAATCTCTTGGGTGTCCGGGTCTGCCTGCTGTCCGGCGCGAGCCACCACGCCGTCCACAGTCACCTGCCCCTTTTGCAGCAGTGTTTTGACCCGGCTGCGTGGCTCGTTCAACTCTCGGGCCAGTATTTTTTCGATCCGTTCGCTCATTTGCGTTTTTCCAATCCCAGCATAAAGCCGTCCTTGGCAGAGGTGTTGCACAGATCTGCACCGATCACTCTGCCGTTACTGACCAACAGATCCGCCACGATTCCTTGGTCGTAGCCGGTGTAGTTGGTGATCTCATATGTATATAGCTGTACCTGCTTGCCCTTATAGGGGGTCAGGTCGTAGCCCTGCTGCTGTTGCAGGGCGTTGTACTCGGTATAGACCGCGTCCCAGTTGCGCGGCACGGTAATGGTCTTTTGGTTGCTGTCGCCTACTTGCCAACCCATATCGGTCAGCAGCCGGGCACCTGCCTGCACATCCGCACAGGTCAGTCCCGCAGGCTCTGCCGCAGAGGGTGCCGCGTCTCCGGTCTTGACATGATTGGCCAGAAAGGTGAGCAGCACCACCAGCACCCCGGCGGCCACTAAAATCAGGCCGAACACCGTCTTAGGGTTCAGCTTTACCGTCATCACTTTCATACTCTACCACCTCATAACAAAGTATGCGGCGGCAGGGCAAATTAGGACTGTTCTGTTAAATAAAATAGGGGCGCAGTTCTTCCAGCAGCGCCGGGTCGGCCAGCACTTGCAGGCGGGTACCTGCCGGGGTGTAATCCTCTGCCAGCACTTTACCCTCCCGGTGGAGCCGATCCGTCAGGTCGCCCCGATCAAAAGGAATACAAAGCACCGCTCTCGCCCACTGCCCGGGCAGCAACCGGTCAATCTCGGTGAGCAGCTGTGGCAGTCCTTCGCCGGTGCGGGCACTGATTCGCACGCTGGTGCCCAGCAGCGGAAAGCGCTCTTCCTCCGGCACCCGGTCGCATTTGTTCAGCACATGGAGCAGAGGCTTGCCCCCGCAGCCCAAGCTGTCCAGCACCTGGGCAGTCACCTGCATTTGGCTGTTGCAGGCCGGGTCGGAAGCGTCGCACACATCCAGAATGACATCTGCCCAGGCTGCCTCTGCCAAAGTGGAGCGAAAGGCGTCCACCAACTCATGGGGCAACCGCTGCACCAGTCCCACCGTATCCACCAGCATCACTTGACGGCCGGAGGGCAGCACCAGTCGCCGGGCGGTGGGGTCCAAAGTGGCAAACAGTTGATCCGCGACCAGCACGCCCGCGTCCGTTAACGCATTCATCAAAGTGGACTTACCCGCATTGGTATAGCCCACCAGCGCTACCGTCAGCGCCCGGTTCTTTTGGCGGCGCAGATGCATCCGCTCCCGCACGGTCTTTAACTCCCGCTGCAAGGCAGTAATCCGGCGGCGAATATGGCGCCGGTCGCTTTCCAACTTGCTTTCGCCGGGGCCGCGGGTACCGATACCGCCGCCCAATCGAGACAAAGAATTGCCCTGCCCGCCCAACCGGGGCAGCCGGTATTGCAGCTGGGCCAGCTCCACTTGCAGCTTGCCCTCGCTGCTCCGTGCCCGGGCGGCAAAAATATCCAAAATCAATGCGGTACGGTCGATGACAGCCGTGCCCAGTGCCCGCTCCAAATTACGGGCCTGCACCGGGGTCAGGCTGCCGTCCGCCACCGTTAAATCCACTTCGTTCTGCCGGCAAAATTCCGCCAGGCTTTCCACCAGCCCGCTGCCGATGTAGGTAGCGCCCTCCGGCGCCGGGCGCTTTTGCACCGTGTGACCCACTACCAGGCCGCCGGCGGTATCCGTCAGCCGCTCCAGCTCCGCCATAGAGGCCTCTGCGTCATAATCGCCGCAGTCCAGACCGATAAGCAGCACCCGCTCCGGGGCGGCTGCGTCTGTTTTTGTCCACTGGTACGCCACGGTTACTTACTCTCCTTGTCCACCAAGGTACGCAGCACGGAGCCGGCAATGGGACCGGCTGTCTGCGAGCCGGAGCCGCCGTGCTCCACCACTACCACAAAGGCATACGGGTGGTCCGCGTCGTCCATAAAGCCCACAAACCAAGCGGTGTTGTGGTCCGTGTCCTTGTCCACCTCAGCCGTACCGCTTTTGGCGCACAGATGCAAGCCCTTGTAGTTATATTCGCCGTACTGGGCTTTTACATTATTGCGCATCAGCTTCTTCAGCTGGGCGGCAGTCTCCGTGCTCAGCAACTGGGTCTCGTTCTTGGTAATATTCAAATTCAGCGCCTTGCCCGCCTGGGAGGCCAGAGAATTCACCTCGTTAAAGGACACCGCCTTGCCGTCGTTGGCAATGGCCGCCATATAGCGCAGCATGGCAATGGGAGGCAGCAGCGTGTCGCCCTGACCGATGCCCGTCCAACCCACATAATCATCCGGGTCGCTCTTTTCCAAGAAAAAGCGCCCCTGCTCGGAATTCAGCTTGTTGCTGACGGTAACCCGGCTGGTCAGCCCCAAGGTCTCTACGGTGCTTGCCAGCTTCTCCGGCCCCAGTTCAATGGCGATCTGCGCAAAGGTAGCGTTGCAGCTCTTGGCCAGCGCCTGCTTAAAGGTCAGGCGGCCGTGCACGCCGTTGCAGCGAATGGGCTCGCCCTTGCCCGGGTCATACTCCCCGGTGCACTCCCAGGTGCGATCCATCAAGTCCGGAATATTCTCAATGGCACAGGCGGCGGTCACCAGCTTAAAAGTGGAACCGGGAGTATAAAGCCCGGTCATCAGCCGGTTGATATACACGCCCTCATAGGCGGAATTGGTGTTCAGGTCCGACGGCTCGTCCTCCATGTCATAAGAGGGGGTGGACACAGCGCACACAATGTCACCGGTTTTGTAATTGACCACGCCCACGGTGCCCGCCTTGTAGTCGCTAAGCAGACTGTACGCCTTAGCGCACACCCGGCTGTCTATGGTCAGCCGCATGTTGTTGCCCTTGCCGTAGCGCTCAATGGAATACACGCCGAACAGCAGGTTGTAGCCGGTTAAATCGGCCTTGTACACGGACTGAATACCGGAGGAGATAAAGCCCTTGGTGTCGCCCACCGTGTGCAGGGTGGCCTTGCGCACCGTAGGGTCTTCAGCATACACCCGCTTGCCGTCCTGGGTCTCTGCCAACACCGCGCCGTCCGCAGACTTGATGGTGCCGGCGCCGATCAAATCGCCGTTTTTGTAAATATGGGTATTGTAGGTTTTCATCACCCAGGTGTCGCCGTTCTCCACCAGGCTGTAAGTCATAAAGCCCAGCCCAAAGAGAAAGGCAACTGCCAGGATCCACAGGAAAATGCCCCGCTTGGTAATCATCTTCATTTCTTGCGCACACCTCCCAGATAGTTGTATGTCCGCACATCGGAGGCCTTAATAAAGGCCAGCACTGCCCAGCAGGAGATCATGGAAGAACCGCCCTGGCTCACAAAGGGCAGGGTCACACCGGTAAGCGGCAGCACATCGGTAATGCCAAAGATATTCAGCGCCGTTTGGAACAGCAGCAGGCCCGCTGCCGCCACGGCGGCGATGGAGTAGAAAGTGGAGCGGGCGGCAATGCTGTTTACCAGTGCAGACACGGCGATGGCCACAAAGGACAGCACCAGCAGCAGCCCAAAAAGAAAGCCCCATTCCTCGCAGATCACGCCAAAAATCAGGTCTGTGGTCCGCGCCCACACACCGCGGGTGGTGCCGGCGCCGATACCCAGCCCCAGCAGTCCGCCGGAGGCCAGACCCACCAGTACCCGGGTCTGCTGATACCCGCTGTCGTTATAATGCTCCCACACATGGCGGTACACGGAGAAACGGGCGGTCACATAGGATTTGTACTTAATAACGATAAACCCACCCATAGCCGCAGAGGCCAAGGCCAGAAAAATGGTCTTAATATCGCCGGAGTTCATAAAGGCGATAATGAGAAAGGTCACAAAAAAGATCAGCGCCGTACCAAAGTCCTTAATGACAATCAGCGCCCCCACGCACACCAGCGAAAAGGCAATAAAGGCATACAGGTTCTTAGAGGTCTGAATTTTTTCCAACGTGGCAGCGCCCACAAAGATAAAGGCAACCTTTACAAATTCCGAGGGCTGGAAAGTCACACCGAATATGGTAATCCAGTTGCGGGCGCCGTGGGTCACCTTGGCAATGGCAATGTTGACGATCAGCAGCAAAATAGCCGCCACCGCCACCGGCAGGCGCAGGCGCATACACAGGTCCACATCACCCATCAGGAACACCAGCACAATAAAGCCGATGACCCCGGCGATCAGCATCAGCAGCTGCTTAAAGGCGTCGTCCGGCTTAATGCTGCCGATGACGGTAATGCCCACCCCGGATAGGAAAAAGGCAATGAATTCCAACTCAAAATTCCGCCGGTGCATGGCAAAGTAAAACACGCTCACATACAGCCACTCCAGCACGATCAGCGCCAGCGTGCACAGCAGCACCTTGACTTCAAAGGTGCCGGTGCCACCGGCGCCCGCCGTGCCACTGAGCAGCTGAAACACGCTAAGCACCATTAAAAGGGCAAAGTTGTTAATGGGTTTAATACGGGGCAGCTTCTTTTGCTTGGTGGCTGCCGTTTTCTTCTTAGGCATAGGGCTGCTCCTTTCTTATTTTTCGTAAAACAGAAACACCTTGTCCCCAAAGGTGAGCATATCTTCGTCAAAAATCAGCTGGGGCTGCGTAATAAACCGACCGTTGAGCTTGGTGCCGTTGTGGCTGTCCAGGTCATACACCGCCCATCCCTTGGAGGTGCGGCGCAGCCGTGCGTGGTGGGCACTGACCGTGGGGCTGAGCAGCTGAATATCCGCGTCCTCGCCTCGGCCGATAAGCACATCCTGCTTTTTGATATAGACCGGGCGGTGGGTCTCTGCGTCCACCAATACGCCATAGGCCACCGTTTGACCCCGGTTCTGCCGGGCGGCGGTGCGCATTTGACTGCGGTCGTCGGTTGAGATGGCTTCCTTGCACAGGAATTGCAGCGGAATGGTGCCGATCATCAGAATATCCCCATCCGCCAGCGGTGCCCGCTGGTCCACCGGCACGCCGTTCACCTGCACGCCGTTCTTGGAGAAGGTGTCCGTTACCATCCAGCCGTCCTTTTTCTTGGCGATCACCGCGTGAAAGCGGCTGACGCTGGGCAAAGGCAGCACCACATCGTTGGCCTTACTCTTGCCGATAGAGGTCTCCCAGTGGGTAATATCCATCACGGAGCCGTTATTTTGGTCCACCAGCTGGGCCATCTTGTGCACCCGGGGGCGGTTGCGAAACAGAGAGATCACGCACACCGCCAGGATCAGCAGTGCCAGCACCGGCAGCACATACCGCAGCACGCCGGTCAAGAATTGTAAAATCGTATCCATAGGTTCAACATCCTTTTTATCTGCATTTCAAAAGGCAAATTATACTTCTTATTATTAACAGAATACTGATAAAGGGAGAAAAAGTCAAGAAGTATTGCAATTCCCGCCCCTTTCGTTTATACTGAAAATGGAAAAATTGGGCGGCATTTTCGCCCGGCAAGGAGCATTTGTTATGATTGAAAAGACTGTTTTTGGCCATCTGCCCTCCGGGGAGCAAGTGGACCTGTATACCATCACCAACAGCCGGGGCGCCAGCGTATCGCTGCAAACCCTGGGCGCCGGGATCGTGCGCCTGTATATGCCGGACAAGAGCGGCAATTTGGGCGATGTGGTGCTGGGCTTTGACGACCCGGCTCTTTATACAGACCCGGACCTGGGCTACCAGGGACTGGTGGTGGGTCGCTGGGCCAACCGTATTCGCGGCGCCGCCTTTGACTTTCAGGGCCAAACCTACCACACCCCCATGAATCAGGGGCAGTGGACCCTACACAGCGGCGGGCGTATGAGCTTTCACCTGTGGCAGGTGAAGGACACCGCAGAGAACAGCATCACCTTTTCCCGCTTTTCGCCGGATATGGAGGACGGCTTCCCCGGCAACTTCACCTTGCAGGTCACTTATACGCTGACGGAAGAGAACACCCTGCGGCTGGCCTACCGGGTAGACAGTGACCGAGACACGGTAGCCAACCCCACCAACCATGTGTACTTTAATCTGTCCTGCAACCCGGCAAAGACCATTGAGGGGCATGTGCTCACCGTCCACGCCCATCGGTTTACAGAGACGGACGACGACCAACTGCCCACCGGCGAGCTGGGCGACCTGACCGGTACGATGATGGACTTTTCTGCCCCCCACCCCATCGGGGAACGGATCGATGCGCCTTTCCGTGCCGTGATTCCCGGTATCGGCTATGATAACAATTTCTGCCTGACCAAGGCAAACCCCAGAGCCTTTGCAGAAGCGGCGGTGCTGTGGGAGCCGGAGAGCGGACGGCGGCTGTCCGTGTGGACGGACCTGCCCGGTGTGCAGGTCTATTGCGGCGGCTGGCTAAAGAAAGACGGCAACCCGGGCAAGGGCGACTCCAAGGTTACCTACCGCCGGGGCGTAGCGCTGGAAACCCAGTTCTACCCGGACAGCCTTCATTGCCCCAACTTCCCGGTAGAATTCGTCAAAGCCGGCGTGCCCTTCACCACCACCACCGAATTCCGCTTTGATACAAAGTAAACACTTATGGATAACAGAAAGGCCACCCGCTGTGGGTGGTCTTTTTTGTGGCTTTTT
>ENA-ORSC01001624-ORSC01001624.1-human-gut-metagenome-genome-assembly--contig:-NODE-1624-length-14946-cov-3.950574_pt1 | contig 14946 bp, 11 predicted proteins | sample MGYA00242178_ERZ509140 | MGnify/ENA primary metagenome ERZ509140 (study PRJEB26280, sample SAMEA2338681) | human gut metagenome | biome: human gut; feature: human-associated habitat; material: faeces... | reverse complement strand
GCCGAAGAGGCCGCTGCACTGGGGTTCAGCTACCGGAGCGTCCGAAGGGAGAAAGGCATTCACTTAATTATCAGCAATTTAAAATAAACAAAAGAAAGGAGATTTTCAAGATGAAAGACGCTATTATCATTCACTGTTCCGCCACCCGTGCGGAACAGGACATCACCGCCGCCGACATCGAAAGCTGGCACCGTGCCCGCGGATTCTGGACGATCGGTTACCACTATGTCATCCGCCTCGACGGAACAATCGAACCCGGAAGAGACGTCACCCTCGACGGCGCACATTGCATGGGGTGGAACAAACGGGCAATCGGCATCTGCTATGTCGGCGGACTGGAGAAGGACGGTCGCCCCGCCGATACACGCACCGACGCGCAACGCACCGCACTCATCCGACTGGTGAAGGCGCTACGGCTTGTCTTCCCCGGTGTGAAGCAGGTGCTCGGACACCGTGACACCAGCCCCGACCTCAACGGCGACGGCGTTATCTCGCCCAACGAGTACATGAAAGCCTGTCCGTGCTTCGATGTTCAGAAAGAGGGATTCTGAACTGAGTCGTACACATCGGTGTCCTCTGCGATGAAATTCAGGGTGCCGCACCCACGAAACCCGAACTAATCATTAATTTTTAATTCAATCCAAATGGCCCGTATTTCCAAATCCGGTTTAGATTATTTTCCACTCGACGTCAATTTCCTGCAAGACAGAAAGGTACGACGTATCTCTAGCCGTCACCACGCAGCAGGGATTGCCGCGCTCACTTCACTGTTCTGCCTCATCTACAAAGAAAAAGGATATTATGTCCCGTGGAATCAGGACACATTGTTCGACGTTGCACAGGAAGCCTGTTGCGAGGAGGCGGAAATGCAGGCCATTATCGACGACTGTCTGGCGGTGGGATTATTCGACCCTCATATATATAAGGTGTATAGCGTACTCACTTCACAAGTTATTCAGGAACAATATCACAAAATTATCACCGACAGCCGGAGAAAATACAAATTACCGTTGGAACATTTCTGGCTAATCACGGACGGAGAAACGGAGCAACAAAAGGACGAATACGGAAAGGAAAACAGCATAGCAAAAAGTGAAAACGAAAATAGAAACGAAAATAGAAACGGAAACCGAGCGGGAACCGGAAACGGAACTGTCAGTGATGCAGCAGTAAATGATATCTATGCTACAAAAACAGGAATTAATGCAGCAAAATCTCCCGAAATTGCTACAACAATCCCACAAACAAAAGAGGAAACAGACACCAAAGGTAAACAGGAAACGGAGAAGGAAAGAGATAGGGGAACTGAAACCAAAGCGGAAAGAGATAGAGAGAAAGAGATAGAAAAAGACAAAGAGACAGAGAATAGGCGGAAAGCCGGAAAAGAGACAGAGAATGAAATGCCGCCCGTGCCGTCAAACGGCGTTTTTCAGGCTCCGCCTGTCGTTGTAAGTGGTTTGTCTTTTGGAAATTTCGGAAATTCTTCTGAAATAAAAGAATGTTATTCTGAAGAAAAGGGAACTTATCCTGAAGTAATAGAGAATCCTTCCGGAGAAAAAGGGAATCCCCAAAGAGATAACGGAAGAAACAGCATTCCCCCCCAAGGAGTAACCGCCGGAGGCAGCTCCGAAACTCTCCTGCACATGAACCTTCAAACAATCGGCATCCGGAAAGAACAGACCGTGAACGCAATCACCGCCCTCGCCCGACGCAAAGAACTGGGCGGACCGGGAGGTACTTTATGGAAGATTCTCAGCAACGAATACCGCCCCACCCTGCTCAAAAAAAACGAACCGGGAGATTACATCCTCTGGGCCCTTAATCATCCGACGGAATTTGAGAACACCTACAACGGGACATTGAAGAAACTGGTGAGAGGAAGGTGACGCGGGTACAACCGCAATCACCTCAACGTTCCGAAGCCCCCTGTGCTATGAAAAAATCGGTTCTTCTTCAAATTTGGTGGTTATTTAGCCAGTCGGTGGTATCTCCATTCCCCTCCTTCGGGGAAGGAGGGGTGGCTGAAAGCCGGGGTGGTAGGTGGATACACAATGCTGATAATAACCGACTTACGCATTCACCTACCACCTCCCCCTACGGGGACTCCTCCTTCCTGAAGGAGGAGAATGTTGAATACTATCGACTATCAAATTATTATTTTCTTAATTAATTTTACCACCAAATTTGAAGAAGAATCAGTTTTTTGTTTTCATTTCTCATATTCTCATAACCTAGTGGCTAAATGTAAGATTATTAGTAAGATACCGATATGAGAAATGTTTTTTGAATTGGTATTTCTCATGCATTTCTCATAGTTTTCTCTTCAAATTCCTTCATTTCTCATACTATTTTCTCTTATTTCTCATAGGGTAATAAATCCTTTCGGTAGTATTTAACCAAGCTTATTGTATCTGGAGGATACCTATTGTTTTCATATAAAACATTAAGTAATAACTAATTATTCACTAACTAATGTCATGTCTTTTAAGTGATATCTTATTCGTTCTACTTTAGTGAACAGGCTTGTTTACTGGAGTGGCAGGATTTATCTACTGGAGTGCATAGATCTGTCTACTTGAGTGGAACGATAGAAGATGAGATAAGAACATAAATGGATGAAGACGAGATATGATAAGGATGTAGGTAACGTAATATATAAATATCTATTGCTTTACGCGATGTATGTGTAGTCGCTGTCTTTACTATAAATATGTTTTTCTTTTACTTGGATTTTAATACTTTTATATAGAATGTGGAGCTATATTAATGTTATCTTAAAGATACGTATTTTATGTAGCGAATTTATTCGTCCTACCGGATATATTGAACCTTGTTTTTCTTATATTTGCAGCACATGATTTCTAAACAATAATTAAATTATTCATTCTTATGAAAAAGATTCTGGTATTATTCGCTTTAACAGCGATAGCTATGGTGAGTGTAAATGCGCAGGACAACTTGAAATGGGGTGTTATGGCAGGTATGAATGTGAGTAAATATACTTTTACCGGTTTTGACAACAGGGTAGGCTTTCATGCAGGTGTCAAAGCTGAGTTGGGGTTATCGCAGGAAGCAAGTGGGGCATACATGGATTTTGCTGCGTTACTGACGTTGAAAGGTGCTAAAATTGATGGAGGATCAATTGCAACCGTTAAATTTAATCCGTATTATTTGGAGATACCGGTGCATGTTGGTTATAAATATGCTGTAAATGAAAACTTTGCGCTGTTTGGTAGCGTAGGTCCTTATTTGGCTGTCGGTCTGTTTGGAAAAGCAAAATTGAACATAGGCAATGCGATTGGTGATTGGGCTGATATAGAAGGTATGGAAAGTGTAGGAGGCCTGGAAGGTAAATCTGTATCTGAAGATATATTTGGCGATGACGGGTTCAAACGATTCGACTTCGGCCTCGGATTGAAAGCCGGTGTTGAGTTCAACAAAAAATATCAGGTTGCTTTGAGTTATGATTTCGGGTTGATTGACGTGCAGAAAGATTTGGGTATGAAAAACAGGAACCTGATGATATCATTTGGTTATATGTTCTAAAACGGACTTTGCAACTTTGTTGCACGAATCATTCGTTACCTTTGCAACAGATAAAAAACGAATGAATATGGGACATTGTTGTTGCGGTGCACATTCATGCACGACAGAAAATAAAAAGAATGCCAGTACTTCGATAGTTCACGAATACTGGAAAGTAGGGCTTTCATTTATACTTCTGATAGGAGGTATTATAATGAATGCCCTGAATTTTGCCTTTTTCCTTGGAGAGTATGTTGCTTTAATATGGTATATCCTGGCTTATCTTCCGGTAGGAATACCAGTGATGAAAGAGGCTTGGGAGGGTATCAGGGAAAAAGACTACTTCAGCGAGTTTACACTGATGATTGTTGCTACGCTGGGAGCCTTTTATATTGGTGAGTATCCGGAAGGAGTCGCTGTAATGCTGTTTTATACGATAGGAGAGTTGTTTCAGAATAAAGCGGTAGACAGGGCGAAACGTAATATCGGTGCTTTGCTGGATGTGAGACCTGAGAAAGCCTTGGTGCTTAGGGAGGATAATCTTGTGGTAGAAAGTCCTCAAAATGTAAAAGTAGGAGAGGTCATTGAAATAAAGGCGGGTGGGAGAGTTCCTTTGGACGGAGTGATGTTGAATGAAATCGCTGCTTTTAATACGGCCGCGTTGACGGGAGAAAGTGTTCCCCGTGACATCAGAAAAGGAGAGGAAGTCCTTGCGGGGATGATTGTGACGGATAAAGTAATCAGGATTAAAGTAGAAAGACCTTTCGATAAAAGTGCGCTTGCACGGATATTGGAACTCGTTCAGAATGCTTCGGAACGGAAAGCACCGGCAGAATTGTTTATCCGTAAGTTTGCCCGTATCTATACTCCTATTGTCATAGCACTGGCGGTATTGATTGTGCTACTCCCGTTCGGCTATTCATTGATAGACCCTCAATTCGTGTTTACATTTAATGATTGGTTATACAGAGCTTTGGTTTTTCTGGTAATTTCGTGTCCATGTGCGCTGGTAGTAAGTATTCCATTAGGTTATTTCGGTGGTATCGGAGCAGCTTCCCGATTGGGGATTCTGTTTAAAGGCGGCAATTATCTGGATGCAGTCACTAAAATCAATACAGTCGTATTCGATAAAACGGGAACGCTGACCAAAGGAACATTTGAGGTGCAGGATTGTAAGTGTGTATCCGGGATTTCGGAGAAGGAACTGGTGAGGATGATTGCTTCAGTAGAAAGTGACAGTACACATCCGATCGCTAAAGCGATTGTGAACTATGCAAAGCTGCAGGATATAGGGCTTGCGGTTGTCACCAATACTAAAGAATTTGCAGGTCTCGGTTTGGAGGCAATAATAGACGGGACTTCGGTGCTCGTTGGAAATAGTCGGTTACTGTCTAAGTTTAGCATAAAATATCCGGCAGAATTGCAGAGTGTTACCGATACGATTGTAGTTTGTGCTATTGGAGGCAGTTATGCGGGTTATCTCTTGTTGGCGGACGCATTGAAGGATGACGCGAAGACGGCGATTGATAACTTAAAAGCATTAAACATTGAAAACATTCAGATATTATCCGGTGATAAACAGAGTATTGTTACTAACTTTGCAGAGAAGCTCGGTATATCAAAGGCTTATGGCGATCTGCTTCCTGACGGTAAAGTGAAACATCTGGAGGAATTGCGGAAGAATGAAGCAAATCAGATTGCCTTTGTCGGTGACGGGATGAACGACGCTCCTGTGCTTGCGTTGAGCCATGTCGGTATTGCTATGGGTGGATTGGGCAGTGATGCGGCGATTGAAACAGCTGATGTCGTGATACAAACAGATCAACCGTCGAAAGTGGCCGAAGCCATTAAAGTAGGAAAGCTGACTCGCCGGATTATCTGGCAGAACGTGTCGCTGGCATTTGGAGTGAAACTGCTGGTACTTATTTTGGGAGCCGGCGGACTGGCTACACTTTGGGAAGCTGTCTTTGCGGATGTCGGCGTTGCATTGCTTGCCATTATGAATGCAGTAAGAATACAGAAGATGATAAAATAAAAAGAATATGGAAGAGAATGTTTATTTGGATAAGCTGGAAAGACGGGATATCAAACCGACAGCAATAAGGCTTCTCATATTGAAAAATATGTTGGAAGTTGGACGGGCCGTATCGTTACTGGATCTGGAAACTCTCCTGGATACGGTAGACAAATCGACCATATCCAGGACAATAGCTCTCTTTCTGTCTCATCACCTGATACATAGCATAGATGATGGAAGCGGTTCGTTGAAGTATGCCGTTTGCGACAACTCCTGTAACTGCGTGGTGCAGGATTTACACTCGCATTTCTATTGTGAGAAATGTCATCGGACTTTTTGTCTGGAAGGTACACATATTCCGGTTATTGATTTGCCTAAAGGATTCACGTTACATAGCATTAATTATGTTCTCAAGGGGATTTGTCCGGAATGTACTTCTCATTCAAAGAATGAATAAATAGAAAAAGCCGGAACTCAGACCAATAGAAATATCGGTAGAGTTCCGGCTTTTTATCAATATGCTTGTTTAATCGATGTTTGGATTCAATGAATGCCAGTCTTTGATGGCAGGTATGATTCCCATTTCAATAACTTCATCACGGAGCTTGCACAAGTGTTCGTAGCTCTTTTCCAGTTCAGCCTGTTCGGCAGGAGTTCCGGCTACTTCCTTATAAGTGACACCGTTTTTGGTGATTGAAGTTTCCATTGCCATCATGATATGATCGAATTTTCCATTGGAGACATACGTTCCGGCAGGCCAGCGGAAAGGTTGTCCGCCCATAGCGGCAGCGATCATCTCGATAGAAAGATAGGCGGGGCTTTGGAAAGAAGAACGGCCGCGCAGATCGATGATGTGCTTTCCACCTTGGATAACACGTACTTTCAGTTCTTCCCATTCGGTTAATGGGAGACGGGTCGTACCAATGAAATCAGTCAACGGTTCTCCTTTCACTTTAGTGGTAGAAGCAAATACGGCCATTTGTTCGCCATGACCGCCGTATGTGCGGCAGTTCTGAATTTCAGAAGCCGGGATATGGAAGTATTTCACCAGTTCGTTTTGCAGACGGGTGCTGTCCAATGCTGCCAGCGTAGAAACCTGAGACGGTTTCAGTCCGGAATACAGTAAGGTAATCAAACCGGTAATGTCGGCCGGATTGAAAATGACAACAATATGTTTTACGTTCGGGCAATATTGGCGGACGTCTTTACCGAATTGAGCGGCGATTTCTGCATTTCCTTTCAGCAAGTCCTCACGGGTCATACCTGCTTTGCGGGCTGCACCACCGGAAGAAACGATGTAAGATGCTCCGGTCAACGCTTCTTTGATATCAGAAGTATAAGTAAGGTTGACACCTTCGAAGCCGCAGTGGAACAGCTCTTCGGCCACACCTTCCAGTGCGGGTGCATATGGGTCATACAGGCAGATGTTAGGGGTAAGTTTCATCATCATGGCAGTTTGAGCCATATTGGAGCCAATCATTCCGGCTGCTCCTACAATTGTAAGTTTCTCGTTGGTTAAAAATTCCATAAAGCTATCTATTTAAAGGTGAATAATCTGTTATTTCTTTTTGTCGCTACAAAGTTAACACTTTATTGACCTGATTGTTCATTGAAAATAGTTTTATCAGATAACGAAAAGTTATAGCTGGCTGATTGAAGGATCTGTCTAAAATAGATTATCTTTGTATCCTATATTATATAAATGGATAAATATGAGCATCGAATTAGGAAAATTCAATCAGCTTGAAGTTGTAAAGGAAGTCGATTTCGGGGTGTATCTCGACGGAGGAGAGGAGGGGGAGATTTTGTTGCCCACCCGTTATGTGCCCGAAGACTGTAAAATAGGAGACTTTTTGAATGTCTTTCTTTATCTGGATATGGATGAGAGATTGATTGCCACTACGCTGACTCCGTTGGTGCAGGTAGGGCAGTTTGCCTGTCTGGAAGTGGCATGGGTGAATCAGTTTGGAGCTTTCTTGAACTGGGGGTTGATGAAGGACCTGTTTGTGCCGTTCAGTGAGCAGAAGATGAAGATGCAGGTTGGACGGAAGTACGTGATTCATGCACATTTGGATGATGAAAGTTATCGCATTGTGGCTTCGGCAAAGGTGGAACGCTATCTGTCGAAAGACAGGCCGGAGTATGCTTCGGGGGATGAAGTGAATATTCTCATTTGGCAGAAAACGGATTTGGGCTTCAAGGCAATCATAGACAATAAGTATAGCGGTTTGCTTTACGAAAACGAGATATTTTCTACATTGCAGACAGGTATGGAGATGAAGGCTTTTGTGAAACAGGTGCGCGAAGACGGCAAGGTGGATTTGATCCTTCAGAAACCAGGCTTTGAGAAGATAGATGATTTCTCGAAAACCTTGCTGAATTATATCAGGGAGAATGACGGAAGGATCAGACTGAATGATAAAAGTCCTGCGGAAGATATTTATGCTACATTTGGTGTCAGCAAGAAGACCTTTAAGAAAGGAGTGGGTGACTTATATAAGAAACACCTGATAACCTTGCACGAAGATGGCATCACTTTGGCAGACTCCTAATCAGAATAGGGAAATCCCTATGTATGAATAGAGAGAATCACTGGGGTGGGGAGTTTCCTCGCCCTATTTTTGTAGTATCAGATTAAATAAAGAAGTAATAATAAAAACTAGATAAGTTATGCGTAAGATAATAATAAGTTTCTGCATCCTGTTATCCGCTCTCTCTTTACAAGCGCAGTCCGTCAGCGGAATCCGTATTGACGGTGGTAATACCCCTATTCTTGTTTACTTTGGTGGAAACCAGATGTGCTTGCCGACTACCACTTGCTTTGTAGCTAACCTGGATCGGGGATATTACACGGTTGAGGTTTATGCTACCCGTTTCACCCGTCCGGGAGAGCGTGTTTGGAAAGGGGAGAGGTTGTACAACGAACGTATTTACTTCGACGGAAGAGGTGTGAAAGATATTTTTGTAGATGACCGTCATGCCAATGTCCGTCCGGGCAGACCGGGACAAGGAGAACACCGTCCGAATTATGACCGTCACGACAGGGTGATGAACGATCAGCTTTTTAAAACGTTCTATAATAATCTGAAAAAAGAACCGTTTGAGGATGATCGCATGGCATTGCTTAATACTGCATTGGCAAATTCAGATTTTACGTCTGCCCAATGTCTCCAAGTGACAAAGCTCTATACTTTTGATGATGACCGAATGGCAATCATGAAAAAGATGTATCCCCGGATTGTTGACAAGGAGGCTTTCTTTACGGTGATTGCTACACTGACGTTTTCTTCCAATAAGGATGAAATGAATAAGTTTGTGCAGAACTATGGCAGACGCTGATACTAACTATTAAAACTATATGGCTATGAAAAAGATACATATCATCCTACTGTTGGCATTGGGACTGGGAGTCAGCAGCTGTTTTACCAGCTATATTTCTAACAAGCAGGTTATGGGTGTACAGCAAGGGATGACTCAAAGAGATGTTGAAAGTATTTTGGGAAAACCAGATTACCGACGTTTCGACGGTGATATGGAAGAATGGGAATTTCATCGTGATAACGGGACGCCTGTTTTGACTTCGGAGCCCATGACAATCATTGTTCAGTTTGCCAATAAAAAGGTGATCAGTATGGATACATTCAAAGGCTATGGCAGACCTTCGCCGCATCCGGTCGTAGTACCTCCTCCTACTGTCACTACTGTTGAAGTTGTTCCCGGTCACCAGCCGGAAGAAATTCGTCTGATGACGGATACTGAGTTTAATAACTTCATCGAAAAGTTGAAATTCACAATTATGAGTGATGACCAGAAGAGGTTGATCGGACAGATGTTGGACAAGCATGATGTCACTTCAAGCCAATGTGTGAGAATTGTAAAAGAGATTTCTTATACGCCCGATCAGGTTGAGATGATGAAGAAACTTTATCCTTATGTAAGGGATAAGCAGAATTTTAATAAGGTGATTGATAGCTTGTTTTCCACTGTGTATAAAGATGAAATGTACAAGTTTATCAAAGAATATCATCAAACAAATAAATGATAGGAGATTAAATTATGAAGCGAATATTATTTTTACTCTTTGCTATCGGGCTGACTGTCGGTACGACAGCGATGGCTGGAATGAGCACTAGCAAAGTGCGTAAGGAAACACGCTTTCTTACTGATAAAATGGCATACGAATTGAGTTTGAGCACTCAGCAATATAATGATGCGTATGAGATTAATTACGACTTTATTTATTCTGTTCGTAATATCATGGATTATGTGGCCCGTGGCTATGAATGGGCATTAGATGATTATTATGAAGCTTTGGATATTCGTAATGATGACCTCCGGTGGGTATTGAGTGACGCACAGTATCGTCGGTTTCTGGGAGCTGATTATTTCTACCGCCCGATTTATATTACCGGCGGAAGATGGAGTTTCCGGGTTTATGTGAATTATCCGAATCGTAGTTTGTTCTACTTCGGTCTGCCTTATCATTATCGGACTTACTGTGGAGCACATTATCGCCCGCACCTTCATCACGTAAGTTTCTATCGGGACAGATATAATTTCAGACATTATCCTACTCCGTATCGGGTAAGAGAGCAGAGATCTTTCCATTCTTATCGTCGTTCGGATTTTGGTTCGGTTCATTTCCGCCCGAATTCTTCCGTCCGTCCGCACAATGCACCGACTCGTCCGGGGGTAACGGGACGTCCAAGTCCATCACAGCGTCCGAGTCATAATTCACGACCGGGAACATCAACTCGTCCCGGAACGGCAACGCGACCTGGAACGACAACGCGGCCTGGCAGTTCTTCACGGCCCTCAACATCAGTTCGTCCTGAATCAGATCGTAGACCGACGGGAGGTAGCAGTACGACAGCAAGCCGTCCTAATCGTGAGAGTAGTAGCTCGAGTACAAGTAGAAGAAATGATAGTCGTCCGTCCGGTAGCGGCAGTAGCTCTTCGTCCGGTCGAAATAATCGTTCCGATAGAAGTAACACTTCCACTAGCCGGGGCAGCAGTTCCGGTCGCAGTAGCAGTACTTCCGGTCCGAGCCGTAGCAGTAGTTCTAACCGGAGCAATGTTTCCGGTGGAAAAACGGAAAGACGTTCCTCTTCCGAAAGTACGAGAAGCAGCAGTCGAAGTTTTTCTTCCCGTTCTTCAGAGCGAGACACCAATTCAAGAAGATAACCTATTCCTTTAATTATTTATATCATTGCTCCTCAGCGGTAGGAGAGCTAGACTCCGGTGTTTTGCCGGCTAGACTATTCAGGGCATCGCCCGTAACTTGGATTTCGGGGCGGATAGTATCCGCCTCGATTTCACTTATCAAACCTTTTTGGGCAAGACGTCTGGCAATGAGTTTATAATATCCTTCCATGCTCTCTTTCAGTTTTCCGTTTTCTGTGAAAGAACTGCGGAAATGTTTGGGCTTCGGGATGATAGAAGCCAGGAAGATACTTTCTTCCGTAGTCAGTTGGGAAGGACGTTTGTTGAAGTAGTAGGCGGAAGCCTCCTGGATGCCGTAGATTAGCGGGCCCCATTCCGCAATATTCAGATATACCTCATACATCCGTTCTTTCGAAGTCAGTCTCTTTGTTTCTATGATCCATACAATCAATGCTTCTTCCAGTTTGCGGGCAAAGTTTTTATTTTTGTTCAGAAATACATTCTTCACTAATTGCATTGTGATAGTGCTTCCGCCACGTGCAAAACGTTTGACTTGCAAATCGTAAATCAACGCTTCGCGGAGTGCATCGGGCAGGAAACCATGATGATAATAAAACGCCCCGTCTTCACTTTGCATCACAGACATTTGCAGGATCGGTGAAATGCTGTCAAGTGGGGTGAAATGTTCCCAGGAAGGGCCGACGGGGAAAGTGCGTACTGGCATTCCATTTTCATATGCTGTGTAGACAAACTCGCCTGACATCTTGGACAGTTGGGTATCGCCATATTCTACAATTTCGAAATTCCTCTCTTTCAACTCTGATTCTAATTTGAGACTATCCAATTGTGCAAAATCAATATCCAACAGGAAATGATAAGCTAACTCACCACTTGTTTTGATACTTTCCAGGTTGTTGAACAGGCCTTTGGGCAGAGAACTGAACAGCTCGTCTGCCGGAAACCATGATTTGTCAACGGCTGCAGTGAAATGCCATAAATCTTTTTTCTTTTCGGCTCGTAGATAAGGATGAACCTGAATTTTATTGAATATAACCGTAGTGGTGCTATCCAATTCAAAAGAATGGTCGCTAATGTTCATTTGATATCCTAAATGTCCGCGGTCGAGATGAATCACTTCGGGAGACAGTACTTTGTGGAATATATCAAGTCCGTTTACTTTCGCTTTTCCGTTGAGATATAGCTGGTTTTTTCCATTACTTTCTTTGGTCATGCTATAAGATAAGGTGTCAAAAGTGACTTTCGCACCAAAACGGCGGGTAATATAAGGTATAGAAACTTTTGTGGAATCGGCAGAGTATAGCTTTGCCATTAATGTATTGGCAGATTGTTTCAGTTCGCCATCAGCTATCCAATGCCGGGTTAGTGTATCTTCGTGTATCTCAATGGTTGACCGGAACTTGTTCTCTTTGATGATAAAAGAAGGGAATACCATAGAAACGAAGTTGCTGTCTTTTCGTTCAGTGATATAAATCTGTTTTAATTGTCCGTTTTCAGGTAGAAAACCGTAGCATAAATTGAGTAGCTTGTTTATTCTTTCCGCATAATTGATTTCCGTTACGGTTTGACCGGATGTTTGTGATGGAACTTTCCGGTCTTTTTTAAAGAGAAAATCATAATTGGCGATGGAGTCTTGCTTTGTAAATGTGAGTCTGATATCTTCTGCTGCTATGTAGCTTACTTCTATTTTCTTGGTGAGTAATTTCCAAAAATTCAGCTTGATGCGGGTTGATGCTAATGTGAATAGTGTATCCCGTTGTTCGGGGATAACCGAAAGGCCTTGGAGAGATATTTCATTTAAACCATTCATCTCCAGTTTGTCGTAATGAATGCATAACCCGTGTGTCTGCTCGATACGGGATGTGTGTCGGTTGACTATGCTCCGTAGAAGAACGCTGCGACCTGAGTAGATACAAATGAGGCAGATGAGTATTCCTCCACTGAGAGCTAGCGGAAGAATACGCTTTTGGCTATTTGTTTTCATCATTTACCTTTTAATTATCGGATGCAAAGGTAGGTAAAAAAATGCATTAAACGCGATGGACAGCCTTTGAAGGACAGTCCGCCGTTCTTTTTTTATTTGATAAGCGGTAAGTATTCTCCGTAGCCTTCCTCTTTCATTTTTTCTTTCGGAATAAAACGAAGAGAAGCACTATTGATACAGTAACGTAATCCTCCTTTTTCTTTCGGACCATCCGTAAATACATGTCCTAGGTGGGCGTCTCCGGTTTTACTGCGTACTTCGGTACGTGTCATTCCATAAGAAGTATCTTTCTTCTCTGTAATCAAGTCCTTTTGAATCGGTTGGGAGAAACTAGGCCAGCCACAACCGGAATCGAACTTGTCGGTCGAAACAAATAGGGGTTCTCCGGTGGTGATATCTACGTAGATACCGGGACGGTACTCGTCCCAGTATTCATTCCGGAAAGCAGGTTCCGTAGCATTTTTCTGGGTGACGGCATATTGCTCTGCCGATAATTGTTGGCGAAGGACTGTGTCATCCGGTTTTTGATAAACTTTGGACTTGGGAGCATTGGCTTTGCGTGCCATTTCAAATAAAGCCGGGTTGATATGGCAATAGCCGTTCGGATTTTTATCCAGATAATCCTGATGATAGTTTTCTGCCGGATAGAAATTTGTCAATGGTTTTACTTCTATGGCAATGGGATTTTTATATTGATCCGCTAATGCCCGGACAGCCTGATTGATAATAGCGATATCCGCTTTATTAGTATAATAAATCCCCGTTCTATATTGCGTACCGCGATCATTTCCCTGCCGGTTGAGGCTGGTAGGATCAATCGTTTTAAAATACAGATCAAGAAGCAGACTTAAATTAACTGTTTCGGGGTCATAGACTACTTTCACCGTTTCAGCTGCATTGGTTTCTCCCGAACATACCTGTTGATAGGTCGGCTGATTGATAATACTGTTGGCATAGCCTACCTCGGTACTTTCTACTCCTCTGATTTGTTTTAGGAAATGTTCTGTTCCCCAGAAACATCCTCCTGCAAGATAAATTTCTGCTGCGATGATAAAGTGTTTCATATCCGTTGGTTCTTTCTATAGTAACGAATGAACCGGCGGATATGTTTGAAGTATTTCTTGTAAAAAACTCAATGGCGTTTTCTATTCTATGATTTCTCCTTTATAGAAATCCAGAATTTTAGTACGGAATAGATAATCATATTTAGCTTGTAACTTGTCAGAGAGTGCTTTAGTCAGATTCAACTTTGACTCATTATATTCCACGAAAGTTGCTTTACCGTTATTGAATTTCTCGCTCATTAACCGGAAAGATTCTTCATTGGCTTTCACTGCCACTTCACTGGAGTTATATTTACTTTCTGCTGCCAGAGCATTGTACCAGGCTTGTTGGATTTCTTTGTAAAGAATCTTTTTGGTATTATCTAGTTGTAAACTGAGATTTGCTTGTTGTAACCGGGCGGTTCGTACACGGTTTCGTGTAGCAAAACGGTTAAAGATAGGGACACTAAGATTAAATCCGATATATTTGTTGAGGTTATTTTTCATTTGGCTGCTGAAACTTCCCTCTGATTTACCACTCACTGTATAATAGTTGCTTCCGAGTCCGGCACTGAAAGATAATTGCGGATAAAAATTACTTTGAGCGATACGGATGTTCTTCTGACTACCTTGCAAGCGATATTCCGCTGCTTTAATGCTAGGTTTGTAGGCAAGCGCTTGTGTATATATATCATCCGGCGGAGTTAGCGCTTCGAATTCCAGTTCTTCTTTCGGATTTTCGAGAATGAAACCTTCGGGAGTCGGTAACTCAAGCAGTTGGCTGAGGTCTAGCAATGATAATTTATATGTATTGTCCGCTTGTACGGAAGTCATTTCATCTTGTGCCACACGTGCTTGTGCTTCAGCCACTTCCGATGGTGAGGCTTTACCTACTTCGAAGAGTCCTTTGATGCGTTTCAACTGATCTTTGCTCAAGTTCGTCTGATTAAAGGCGACTTTGCTTAACTCCAGGTTAAATAGAACTTGCAGATAAGCAGAGGTAACGTTGATGGCTATATCTTCTTTAGCTTTGTTCAGGTCCTCGATAGCGGCCCTAAGATTCAACTTGGCTAATGAATATTGATTTGATAACTGTAAACCTGTAAAAATCGGTACATTGGTCCCTAAGCTGAGGCTCGTATTCGCGCTGTTGATATCACTGTAGGAGTTATCTACCGGCGAGGCACTACGTCCCC
>ENA-ORSC01001590-ORSC01001590.1-human-gut-metagenome-genome-assembly--contig:-NODE-1590-length-15179-cov-4.927400_pt1 | contig 15179 bp, 10 predicted proteins | sample MGYA00242178_ERZ509140 | MGnify/ENA primary metagenome ERZ509140 (study PRJEB26280, sample SAMEA2338681) | human gut metagenome | biome: human gut; feature: human-associated habitat; material: faeces... | reverse complement strand
TGTAGTGTAGTGTAGTGTAGTGTAGTGTAGTGTAGTGTAGTGTAGTGTAGTGTAGCGACAAACTAAACATATAAAATCTCCACCTTATTTTTTAATGAATAAATTATAGCATATTTAATAAAAAATGTCAATAGTTAAAATTTTATTATTCTTATTAATTAATTTTTTACCAAATGCTTTTATTAGGTTTTCTCAATTCTGGCTCGTCATTGCTTGGAATAACTTTTTTTAATTCGTTATATAATCTCTTCTCTTCTGAAGACAATTTTTTATTAACATCGATATTGACGATTACAAGCAAATCGCCCCGAACTCCTCTATTTAAGTTTGTAGCTCCGCCGCCTTTTAATTTGAAAACCTGTCCGCTATTCGTTCCCGCTGGAATTTTTATTTTTACTTTTTTCTTATCCAAAGTTTCTATAAGTATATCTGCTCCTAAAGTCGCTTGAACTATATTAATTCCTACTTCGGTTATCAAATCAATTCCGTCTCTTATAAAATATCTATGAGGCAAAACATTAATATACAAATACAAATCGCCGGGAATTCCGCCCGCAATCGCTTCTCCTTCCTTTGAAACTCTAAGTTGAGTATTATCGTCTATGCCTTTCGGAATATTTACCGAAATTGTTTTAGGTTTTTTAATCGTTCCAGCTCCTCTGCAATTTTTACAAGCCGTTGTCACTATCGAACCACTTCCATGACATCTACTGCAAGTTCTTCTAACGCTAAAAAATCCTTGCGAACTTCTTATCTCTCCGCTTCCTCCACAAGTCGGGCAAGTTGTGGTTTTTGTTCCTGGCTCAGCTCCGCTTCCATGACAAACATCGCAAATATCGTTTTTATCAAGTTTAATTTCCATTTTCTTGCCAAATACCGCATCTTCCAAAGAAAGATTAATATCGTATCTTATATCGTTTCCTCTTCTCTGCCTTGTAGAACTTCTGCTTCCAAATCCGCTGCCGAAGAAAGAATTAAATATATCGTCTAAATCGCCAAATCCTCCGCCTCCAAACATTGAAGAAAAATCAAAACCGCCTCTTCCATAAGCGTCCGCAAAATCGCTATGAACTCCTTGAAATCCAAATTTATCGTATTGAGAGCGTTTTTTTTCGTCCGATAATATTTCGTAAGCTTCCGTAGCTTCTTTAAATTTTTCTTCCGCTTCTTTATTTCCAGGGTTTCTGTCGGGGTGATATTGCATAGCCAATTTTCTGTAGGCTTTCTTTATCTCATCCACATTGGCAGTTTTTGAAACTCCCAAAACCTCGTAGTAATCTCTTTTATCAGCCATTTATAAATATCCTTTTTAACTTAAATTAAATAAAAATATAATTATACTTTAAATATTCAAAAAAATCTTTTAAAAATTTCAAACTTCTTCAAAAAACATAAAACTATTTACAAACATTAAAACTCCCGCAGCAATCCAAACCGATTTAGTTCCAAATTTATTCGTAAATAAAGAGCCTAAATAAGCGCCTAAAGTAAAAGACAAAATTATAGTTAAATATATAAATCCGTTTTTTACGCTTTTAATATGTTCTTCTTTTCTATTTTTATTTTTTCTAAATAAATAATCAAATAAATGCTCCGAAGCAGAACGCAAATTTCCCGTGCACATAGTCGAAACATAGGAAAGCCCTTCTACTTTATTAAAAGTTGTCATATGAACTGCAGATATAAAAGAGACAGAACTAACCATTAAAGCGTTTGGGAAACTTCTTGAAAACATTCCAACCATAAAAAGTATAATCGTATTGATTAATAAAATAATATAACCCCATTCTATTATATGCTTTTCGTTTGTAATTTTTTTTATAAATTGAGCGAACCAAATTCCGCATATAAAAGACAATATTGGAAACAGACAATTTATAGCGTCATAAAATTTGCCTTTCGCTAAATTCATTGCAAGAAATATTATATTTCCCGTTTGAGCGTATGCAAAAATTCCGTCTTTCGTTATATAAGTATAAGCGTCCACATAACCGCAAACCATAGAAAGCATTGAGGCTATATATATAGTTTCCAAAGTATGAATTTCTTTCTTCTTTTTTAGAAAAGATAAAATATTTTTTTTAGATTTACTTTTTTTTGAAATATTCTTTTTTAATAATTTATTAATCAAAATCAAAACCTTTATAATTGATTTGTATAATTATATATCAAAGAACAATATAATCAAATAGGCGGCTAAAATTATTTATTATTTTTTAACCGCCAAATGCTTTATATTCAACTTTTACTTTTTATCATTATCATCCACAACCTCGTAATCGGCGTCTACAACGGATTCGTCTTTTCTTCCCGCATCTTCCGTAGTTTCATTTGCCTGACTTTGTTGTTCGGTTTGTCCTCCCGCTTGCTGTCCTTGTTTATAAAGAGTTTCTGACGCTTTACTCCAAGAAGCCTGAAGTTCATCCGTAGACTTTTTAATATTATCCGTATTATTTGATTCTATTGCCGATTTTAAAGCCGACACTTTAGATTCAATTTCGGATTTATCCGAAGGCTGTAATTTATCTCCCGATTCTTTTAATAATTTTTCCGTTTGATAAATCATATGGTCCGCGTTATTTTTAGCTTCAACTTCTTCTTTTTTCTTTTTATCCTCTTCCGCATGTTTTTCAGCGTCTTGCACCATTCTGTTAATTTCTTCTTCACTCAATCCGCTTGAAGATTCTATTCTTATTTTCTGCTCTTTTCCCGTTCCCAAATCTTTAGCCGATACATGCACTATTCCGTTAGCGTCAATATCAAAAGAAACATCTATTTGAGGAACTCCTCTCGGCGCTGGCGGTATTCCAACCAAATCAAATCTGCCAAGCTCTCTATTATCGTTTGCCATTTTTCTTTCGCCTTGTAAAACTCTTATAGTTACCGAAGGCTGATTATCCGCCGCCGTTGAAAATACCTGATTCTTATGCGTAGGAATCGTTGTATTTCTATTTATTAAAACAGTCATTACACTTCCTTCCGTTTCAATTCCTAAAGAAAGAGGAGTTACATCCAAAAGAAGAACATCTTTAACATCGCCTCTTATTATTCCGCCTTGAACTGCCGCTCCCATTGCAACCGCTTCGTCAGGATTTACGCTTTTATTCGGCTCTTTATTAAATACATTTTTAACGGTTTCTTGAACTAAAGGAATTCTCGTAGAACCTCCAACCAATATAACCTCGTCTATATCGTTTAAAGTTAAGCCCGCATCTTGCATAGCTTTTTCGCAAGGAATTCTCGTTTTTTCAACTAAATCTCTTATAAGCTCTTCAAATTTAGACCTAGTCAAAGACACATTCAAATGTTTAGGACCTGATGCATCCGCTGTCAAATAAGGCAAATTAATATCGGTTTGTAATGAGCTTGAAAGTTCTTTTTTCGCTTTTTCTGCGGCTTCTTTTAATCTCTGTAAAGCCATTTTATCGTTATTTAAATCTATGCCTTGTTCTTTTTTGAATTCGCTTATAAGCCAATCTATTACCGCATGGTCGAAATCATCTCCTCCCAAATGCGTATCTCCGTTTGTGCTTTTTACTTCAAATAAACCGTCAGCCAATTCCAATATAGATATATCGAAAGTTCCGCCTCCCAAATCGTAAACGGCTATTTTTTCGTCTTTCTTTTTTTCTATTCCATAAGCCAAAGCGGCTGCGGTAGGTTCGTTAATTATTCTCAAAACATTAAGCCCCGCAATTCTACCCGCGTCTTTTGTAGATTGTCTTTGACTATCATTAAAATAAGCTGGCACGGTAATGATAGCATCCGTTACCGTTTCGCCTAAATATTCTTCCGCCGTTTGTTTCATTTTTTGAAGTATTCTCGCGCTTATCTCTTGAGGAGTAAAATTGCCTTCTAAAGTTTTTATTTTTACTTTTCCGTCTTCTTCTAAAACGGTATAAGGCATTCTCGAACGCTCTTCGGTTACTTCATTATAAGTGTTTCCCATAAATCTTTTTATTGAAAATATAGTATTTTCGGGATTCGTTACCATTTGGTTTTTAGCTGGTTGTCCGACTAAAACCTCGCCTTTATTGGTAAAAGCGACTATTGAAGGAGTAGTTCTATTTCCTTCGCTGTTTGTTATAACTACGGGTTTTCCGCCTTCCATTATGGATACGCATGAATTCGTAGTTCCTAAATCTATTCCTATTATTTTACTCATTGTATTATCTCCTTAATTAATAAATTTTAAATTTTGCATTCTAAACTAAAATTAAAACTAATCTTTTGTCAGAACGCTTACAATATATTCTGTGTGACCGTTTCCTAAATGAGAAGTATTAAGGTCAACATTTATTACTTCCCTATTTTCAATATGCTTATTAATTTTATCCGTTAAATCTTGCAAAACGGTATTAATATGCTGTCTGTCCGCAGCTTTCGGCTCGTAATAAGCCCTAAAAAGTTGAATATGCGCCATAAAATCTCCTATTTTTTAATTTTTTATTTTTATTATTTATTTTAATTTTTTACAATTTTAATTTTATTCTTTAGCTTTCGGTTTTCCGACTATAACTTTAGCCGTTCTCAAAAGCTCATCGTTTAATTTATATCCTTTAGCATAAACTTCTACAATTTTTTCATGCTCGCAATCGGGAACTTCAATCACAGTCAAAGCCTCATGAAGATTAGGATTAAATTCTTCTCCCAAACATTCTATTTCCTCGACTCCGTTATCATGAATAAAATCTATAAACTGTTTATGTATCAATTCTATTCCTTTATAATATTCGCTATTTTGTATATCGTTATTATTTTCTCCCGCTTTTATTGCTCGCTCAAAATTATCCATAAAATTCAAAAGAGATAATAATAAATCTTTATTCGCTCTTTTAATAGTGTCAATTTTTTCTTTCGCCGCTCTCTTTCTAATATTTTCAGTTTCCGCCATAGCTCGCATATATTTATCTTTCAAATCGGCGTTTTGATTTTCCAATTCTTCAATTTTTTTATTTAATTCGTTTTTTTCATTATTATTATCTTCGTTCGCTGTTTCTTTATTTTCTTTATTATTTTTTAATTCTTCTTCGGTTTCAATATTTTTATATTTTTCGATAGCTTCGTTTACTTCTTGCAATTCTTCGCTATTTTCCATTTTTGAATCTTCCATTTAATAGCAAAATCTCCTTTCAATTACTTTATTTAACTTATTTATTTTTTTAAATTTTTATTTTATCAAATCCTTTGCTATATTAATATGCAAAAAATATGCCAATTATTTTTGAAAGTTTGAATAAAATTACATAGAATAAGATATATTTTTTAATAAAATTATGTTAATTATTAAACATTAAAATTTAGTATGTATCATTATTAAACATTAAAATATATATTAATTGTATTATTTTTTAACAATATTTAATCTATATTTGTAGAATATAAAATAAAAAAATATCCCACTGAGAATAACCGCAGTGGGAAAATAAGGAGGTTCTAAAAAATCTATATCAATATCATAAGTTGCAAATTAATGTATAAATTATAAATAAATCTATATAAAAAGTCAATACCTCATACTAAAAAAATTAAGAAAAATAAAAAATATTATTAAATTTTACAATTTTATAAATCTCTATTTCTTCAAAAAACCGAATTCGTAAATCTTCGGCTCAATCTTTTTAGCTAAAATTTTCATTCTCTCTCTTAAATTTCCAATCAATTTATTATAAGTTTCGTCAATACTTTTATTATTCATTCTTCCGCTTTTTGAATCGACTCCTTGAAAAAATTTCCTAATATCATAATATGACGCGTTAATATTAATCAAATCATGCTTATGATAATATTTCCATAACTCTCTGCCCGCTTCAAAAATATCTTTCGCTTCTTTTGAAAATTTTATTGGCTTTAGGCTTCTGCGTTCCGTTAAAAGTTCTTTCGTCTCTTTTGGTTTTATTTTTCCGTCTATAAAATCTTTCATAAAATGCGATTCAAAATTATTTTTCGCTTCAACTTCCGCCTCGCTAAAAGGTATCCAATGATTAATTCCTTCTTCGCTTGTAATTCTATTTTGTCCATGAAATAAAGTAAAAGCCAAACAATCGCTTTGAAATTCTAAATCTTCTTTCAATTTATCGTTTGGATATAAAAATAAATCTCTATCGTTTATCCAAGTCGCTTCAATACAATGTCTAACAGCAATATACATACAAGATTGAATTAAATTATTTACGGTTATTATATGAGTATGATTAAAATTATTATCAGAAGAAATATAACAAAAATTATTATGTTGAAAATCATTACCTATTACATGCAATATTCCAATTTCTTTACTTTGTTTATCATGGTATTGTCTAAACCAATCATTTATAACTTTATGTTTTGAATAAGAATATACATTTTTATTACCTATAAAACATCCATTTTCATCGTATATATCACAATTAATATCTCTAATAATTTCTTTTTTAGAAGTATCCCAAATAAAAAAACCGATTGGAAATTTCCCTTTAACATTATCAAAAGTATTTGCAGGAGTTATAAAACATTTTATTAATTTTGCCTTAAATACATTTTTAAAACTTTCAAAATTTGACGCTTGAATAATTTTTAATTTTGAAAATTGCGCTAAAATACAATTTGGAATTTCTTTATAAATTCTAATAAAAAATTGAGCGAAAATTTCATTATTCGCCTTTCCCAAAATATCTTTATAATCTTCGCTTATTTTATTTCCTCTTGCAACCAAACTTTTATTTTCTCCCGTTCCCGTTGAAGACGCTTCCGCATAAGGAGGATTAATATAAATAATAAGTTTTTCGGGCTTTTCGTCAATAATATTTTTCAATTCTTTCGGTAATTTAGAAAAATCATCGTTCAAAAAATCAAACTTAAATATATGGCTTTTCAAAAGATTAGCTCCATTGTCGACTCGCTCAAGCATTATATCAACATCCGCTTGGTCGATTGTCGAAGCGAAAATATTATATTTGTTTACAAGTCCTGCAAGCAAATTGCCCGTTCCCGCCGCCAAATCCCAAATATAATATTCGTCTTGCCAACTCTCGCCCAAAACTTCCGCTATATAATCCTGCGATTTTTCAACCCAAATTTGAGGCGTAAAAAATGAACCCTTCCGCTCTCTTATATCTTGAGGAACAAGTAAATCTCGCCTGTTTATAATATAATCCCAATATTCTTTTTTCGGCGGTCTATGATATCTCTTCCAAAATTCTTTATGCGCTTTTTGATTATCATAAAAATGTGATTGCTTGCTCGTAATAAGTCCCATATCGTCTATTTTTCTGTCAAGCTCGTAATGGTCGGTTTTCAAAATAACAAAAAGTTTTTTTATTAATGTTAAATTATTTTCGCTTAATAAATCAGCCAAATAAAAATCGGCGTCTATTATTCCGTTCTTTTTAGCCATATCCCAATCTACAGAAATAGAATTTTTTACCGAAACAAGCCATTTTGAATAAATATTAACAAAATTATTTTTATCAATTTGAGTCTTCGATAAATTATTTTCAACTCCCGCCTTGCCAAAATTATTTTTAATAAAATCTTCAATCTCTTTGTCGTCTTTTCCAAACTTAAAAATAAAACTCTCTTCTTCCAAAGTATTTTTTACCATTTCGTAAAGTTGCTTAAACTCTTTCGTATTATGATTTGAAGGCGTCACATTCCAATTAAAATCGTTTTGAGAGAAAACATCCATTATTTTATGATACGGCAAAAAAGCTATTTGCTCGGCGTCAAACTCTCCCAAAAATGCGGGTGGCAAATGTTTATCGTAGATTCTTCCCTTTCCGATTGTTAGAATTAATTGAACAAAAGATTCAATAAAGTCATGCTTATTTCCTTTTTTAGCTTCCGCCCATAAATAATATTCCGCTTCAAACTCTTTATCGTTAAAGTTATTTTGAGTTTTTAAATATTTATCTTTTTTATTAATTTTCTTCGCTATACAAAAATCAATCTTTCCTATTATTTGAGTGGAATCAAAATTTTTTGTCGTAAAATAATCGCTTGCAACCTTATTCTTTAATTCTTCTTCGGCTATTTTTTTATCGTATCCCATTTTTATAACCTCTATAAAATTTAATCAATTCAAAATTCAATTTATAATTTAATATTATATTTATCTACTAATATTAAAACTTGATATTATTTGGTCAATCTCTACCGATAAATGAGTATTTGCCTTTAATTCTTCTTTAACTTTATCTCTTGCATGAATTACGGAAGCATGGTCTCTATTAAAATCTAATCCAATTTCTGTAACCGATTTTTTAGAATATTCGCATGCCAAATACATTGCAATATGTCTCGCTTTCGATATAAATTTGGTTCTGTCCTTGCTGTCAAGTAAAGAAATTTCTATTTCATAATAATCGGAAACTCGCTTTTTTATTTCTCTAATAGTGGCGTTTTGTAATTTCGGTTTGCTTGTAAAATAATCTTTAAAAATATTCATCTCTTCGCATTGTTCGATATTTGGAGTTATTTTCATTATATCTCTAACCGACAAATAGCTTCTTATAGCGCCTTCGATTTTTCTAACATCGGTTGTAATATTTTCCGCCATATATTTCATAATCTTTTCGTCAATTGAAGTATTTAAATCGTTAATTTTTCTCTCTATAATTGCAAGTCTCGTTTCATATTGCGGAGGCTCTATCGACAATATTAAACTTTTTTCAAATCTATTTTTAAGTCTCGCTTCAATATTTCTCAATTCTTTCGGCGGTTTATCGCTTACAAAAACCATTTGTTTTCCCGCATTATCCAAAACCTGAAAAATTTCAAAAAGCTCTTTTGAAGTTTCTTGAGCGCTTTCAAGAAGTTGTAAATCGTCAAGCAAAAACATATCAAGAGATTTATACTTTCTTTTGAAAATATCGGGCTTTTTAATTTGAAGTCCATGAATATATTCGTCTCTAAAACCGCTTCCGTCAATATAACAAACTTTAGCGTTAGGTTTAATTTCCAAATAATTATTTCCTATCGCTTGAAGTATATGAGTTTTACCAATTCCAACGCTTCCGTAAATATAAAGCGGATTATATTCTATTCCAGGTTTTGAAGATACTAATTTGGCAGCTTCAAAAACATATTTATTATTATTTCCTTGAATAAAATTATCAAAACGAAATTTTTTATTTAAATTAGATTTTTCAATATTTTTTTCTATGTTTATATTATTAGATTTAATAATATTTTCATTTGTAATTTTTTCATCAATAATAATTTCTTCTTCAATGTTATTTTCTTTAACAAATTTTGCATCGACTATAACATTTATATCTATATTATCTCCGCATTTATCTTTAAAAAAATCCTCAATTCTTTTAAGAAAATTTATTTTAATATGAGAGGCTGCAAAATCTCCCGAGCATACTATAGTCGGTTTATTATTTGTGTCTATCGTAAATGCCGAACCTTTAAGCAACGCTACGGCTTTGTATTCTTCGTTTCTTCCGAGAATTTCTAAAAATTCATTATAACAAGTTTTAAGTCTTTCCATTTTATTAAAAATCCGATATTTAAGGCTTATAAATAAATTTAATTAAGATATTATAGATTATATACTAAAAAGTCTAAAATATCAATAATATTGTATAATGTAATGTGTAAATATATAGTTTTATACTATAGATTAAATTAATTCAAAATTAAATTTAGAATTTTTTATAGTTTAGTATTTAAATATTAATTTTTTTAATTTATAATACTAATTGTAGTAAAATAGAATAAATAGTATAATATCTTTCAGTTTATATTCGGAGAAATAATGAATTTTAATTTAACTATTCCATACGAAAATGAAATAAAAACCGAAGATAAAAATATAATACGAAAATTTATAATAAATAATATAAAAGAGTATGAAAATAATTCTTCAAAATTAACCGAGCTTATAATAGAAGCCGTAACATCTTTAAACGCGGGAAAATCGAGAACCGACTTTATAGCCGAACAAGGATTTTTTAAAAATCTTCTGTATTCGATAACGGGACAAAATAAAAAAATAAGAGGCGAGATTGATTATAATTATGCGATTGTAAAAAATGCGTCCGTTAGAATGATAGAATATTTGGCAGGGCAGAATAAAATAACTTACGAAGGCTTGATTTATTTAAATAATAAACTTAATAATATTGAAAAAGATTTGGAAGAAGAGATTATAACTATATGCAAAAATATAAGAGAATCTTTTAATTATATTTTAAATAAAATTAACGAAGAATCTAAAAGAATCGATTCTATAGAAAAGAAAGTTAATTTACTAGAGTTTAAAGCGAAAGCAAAATTGCTTGAATTTAATAATATAAAATATTCGGATATGGACGAAATAGAAAAAATAATATGTTTAAGCGCGGATTTATTTTTAGAAACTTACAACTCAAATTTGTCCGATTTATTAAAAGAAAATATCTATATTATAAAATCTATACTTTTAGATTTCAATATCGATATAAATAAAAGCGTTAGAATTATAGATATATATTCAAAACTAATAGAAAAGCCCGAGTTTATAGATAAATTATTTTTTAATGAAAATTATAATTATAATATTTCAGAATATATTATTCCAATATTGAGCGGAGCAAATAAAATAAAAAAATTAAATAATGAAGAAAATTATATATTATCTTCGCTTAAAAATATTAATCATAATATAGACGATATAAAAATAAATTTGATAAACGAATACGGAATAAATATTTCAAACTTCGATTATAATTTGGAAATTAATAATTACGAATTAATAATAATGATAATAAACGAATTAAAAATGCTTTCAAATGAAAATAATAATTCTATTGAAAATATAAGTTTAGAAGAAAGAGAAAAACTTATGCATAAATATTATTCTTCAAAACAATATATAAAAGCTATTATTGAATCGAATAATATTTTAACAAAAGAAAAAAAGAATATTGAAGCGCATAATATAAAAACGGAAAGCATTTATAAACTTCTTATAAGCGAAATGAAAAATAATAATAAAGCGACTTATTATAGAGATATTGCGAAAATATATTTGATAAGAGAAGATTACGATAACGCTTTTAAATATTTAAATAAATATTTTGATATTTATTCAAATAATAAAGATATAAACAGATTAAAAAAGAAATTAAAAGAACAGTGTAATAAAATAAAAAAATATAAAGAAAAAGTCGATAAAAAAATTATTAAAGAAACTAATAAAGATAAAAAAGAATATTTGGAGTTTATAAACGATTTTTGGGCTTTATATTTAAATAAAATTTGATTTGGAGATTTTATGTCAAAATTCGGCTTATCGCTTGCTGGAGGCGGCGGACTTGGAAGCTATCAAATCGGAGTTTGGAAAGCATTAAGAGAATACGAAATAGATAAAAGAATAGACGCATTATCGGGAACTTCGGTTGGAATTCTTAACGCTTGCTTAATCGCTCAAAACGATTACGATATAGCGGAATATATTTGGAAAAATGAAATTGAAAATAATATTCTCTCAAAGAAAAAAATGAGCATGAAAAATAATTCTATATCTTCAAATGGAATTTTTACTAGAGAAGGGCTTCTTGAAATAATGGATAAATATTTGGATTTGGATATAATATCAAATTGTAAATTTCCGATTTATGCGGCAGCGGTTAATTTAAAAACTATCGATGTAGTTTATTTTAAGTTAAACGGAAAAAGCCATTCTGAAATAAAAGAGATAATGATGGCAAGCAGCGCAATTCCAATTATATTCGGAAGACAAAAAATAGAAGGAATAAATTATGTCGATGGCGGAGTTGAAATTTTAAACGGAGACAATTTACCGTTAAAACCTTTATATGATGAAGGATGCTCTCAAATAATAGCGATAAGTATGTATAAAGAAACCGTTATAGAAAAAAACGATAAATGCAAAGTTTACGAAATTATACCGAGTAAAAATTTGGGAGATTTTAGAACGGGTGCTATGGATTTTTCGCTTAAAGGAGCTAAAATTAGACTTGAAGAAGGCTATAAAGATACGATTAAAATATTAAAACCTATTTTTAAAATGGGAAAAATGCAAGCCAAATCTTTATTTTTAAATAAAAAAATGTATAGAGATGAAATTAAAAACGATATAAATAAAAAAGCGCTTAAAAATGAATTGCATAAAGCTATAGAAGATTTGAAAATCAATAATTAAACGCTTGACATATTTTTTTAAATATTGTATAATTCGTTCATTAAAAATTAAGGTAGGAATTATATATGTTTAGTTTGTCACTACACTACACTACACTACACTACACTACACTACACTACACTACACGTCGCATTATAAATTTTTCGGCGATTTTTTTATTGCAAAATTAAAAGATTATTTTGGACATTTAAACGCTTTCTTTGGCGTGAAAAATTATCTACTCCGATTTATTCTATAGCGGAGTTTTCATTATGATTAAATTCTTTCAAAAATCCGAAACTGATAAATATATAATAATAAAAATTCTATTTATAAAAATCTCTATTAGAAAGAATAGAAAGAAAAGTTCAAAATCTGATATTGATTCTATAGCGCAGTGGATTCCATTTAGAAGTTTAAGAGACGCTATAAAAAACATTTATTATCAATCTATAAATTTAGGCACTGAAATACAAAAAGAAATTTATATATCGAGGCAGTTATATTCAAAATTATTAATTGAAAATAAATTTAATAATTCAAATAATTTGCCTTTGGTATCTATTATAATTCCCGTTTACAATATTGGCGAAAAATATTTAAGGCAATGTTTAGAAAGCGTTATAAATCAAAGTTATAAAAATATTGAAATTATTATTGTTAATGATTGTTCGGTTTTTGAAGAGGACGAGAAAATCATTTTGGAATATGCAAGCAAAGATAACAGAATAAAATATATAAAGCATAAAGAAAATATGGGAGATGGAGCTGCGAGAATGACGGGGCTTAAAGAAGCTAAAGGTTATTCGGTTTTATTTGCAGACGGAAACGATTATATGTCGTTAGACTTAATAGAGATTGCTATATTTGAAATGATAAAGAATAATGTTGATATAGTTTGTTATAATTTCTTTATTGTGAGAGAAGAAAATAATAAAATAGAGTTTAATAATTCGTATTATAAAAATATTCCTTATCAAGTTTTATACGGTGAATCTTTTATAGAATTATTTTGTAATTTAAATAACAATATTGGCCGGAGTCTTTGGAATAAATTATTTAAAAGAGAGATTTTATTAGAATTAGGATTTAATAATATTCCATTAACATATAGAGGAAAAGATTTAACTTATTTCTTCAAAATACTTTCAAAATCAAAAAGTATGGTATATATTCCTTTAAATTTATATTTTTATATAGAGAGTAGAAATAACAGTATAACAAATATAAATAAATTAAAAGACAATTATTTTACTGATATATATTATATTTTTTTAGATATGTTTGATTTTTTGAATAAAGAGCAAAATGAACAAATAACAAAATTATTTGCTATGAATCTTATATATTTATATTACAATGCTTTAGATTTTGATAGAAGAGAAGTGAGAGAAGAAAATCATTTTATCAATATATTTAAGAAAGTGATTTTAAATTTAATAGATTATGGAGCTATAAATAAAAATCAATTATTAGAAAATGTAAAAAATATTACTAACGATAAAAATTTAATTAATTGGTTAGCTAATATAAAAAATAATAATATTGATGCATTACAAAAAAGTTATGGAATTAAAATAATTAATTTTACAAATAAATCGTATAATGAAAAAACAATAGCTTTATATTTTGACGCGGGAATTGGCGATTACTTAATACTTCGTCCTTTATTGCCGTTTATAAGAGAATATTATAAAAATTGTAAATTAATTTTTATTGGCAATAATAGATTTAAAGATGTGCTTTCTTATTTTGATAAAGATTATATAGACGAATATATATATTATGATGGTGATATTAAATACGAATACAATACAAGAAAAGATTTCTTTAAAAATATTTGTTATGATGTTCTAATCTCTCCATATTTTTTAGTAACCGAATATCTTCAAAATAACCTTTCATTAATAAAAGCAAAAGAAAAAATTGCATCTTTCGGAGGCTTGCTCACTATGTCTCAAAGGCAGAGAGTGAAAACCGCTCAAAATTATACAAAAATTATATATCCGAATGAAAAAGATATGTTTGAATTGTATAGAAATATAGAATTTTTTGAACAGTTATTTAATCAAAGAATTACAATAAATGATATTTCGATTAATTTGAAGGAAGAAGATTTTAAGAATGTAGATTTTAATTTTAACGAAAGATATGCGATAATTTTTCCGAGCGCTACGGATATAAACAGACAATGGGACTATAAAAAATTTCAATTTGTTTGCGAACATATTTACAAAAAATATAAAATGACTTCGTATATAGTCGGAGGCGAAGACGATAAAGAATTAGCGAATAAAATAATCGGAAATAGAAAATATATAATTTCTATCTGCGGTAAATATAAATTGCATGAAGTATTTTATATTTTTAATAAATCAAAAATAGTTGTAACTAACGATTCGGGAGGCTATCATATTGCAATGTCGGTTAGAGATAATGTTATAGTTATTTCTTCTGGAGCAAATTTTATTCGATTTATCGATTATCCAAAACAATTTAAAGAAAATAAAATAATATCTACGCCGATACCCGATAAAGCAAAAGAATTTAAATATATTGAATATTACTACGACAGAGATTTTTTGAATACTATTTCGGCAAAGAGTATTTGCGATTTGATAGATGAAAAACATTATGCTAAATTAATGTAATTTATGAATTTTAATAATTAGAGAGGAAACAATAATGAAAAATTATAATATTTGTAAAGTTCCATTTGGTTTTATCGAAATATTTGCGAACGGAGATGTTTATACTTGTTGCAAATCATTAATTAAAAATGGATGCATTGGAAATATATTTCATCAATCTTTTGAAGAAATTTTTAATTCAGATAGAGCCAAAACTATTAGACGAAATTGTTTAAATAACGATTATAGTATGTGCATTAATAATTTGTGTTCGCCGAATAAAGACGCTTTTGCATTTTTACTTGATAGCAAATATGTCGGTGAAATAGAATATAGCGAAGAAATTAAATATCCTAAAATCGTTAAATTTAGTTATGATTTAGATTGTAATGTAAATTGTAAAAGTTGCCGTGAGAAAATATATAGGAATTCAAAAG
>ENA-ORSC01001578-ORSC01001578.1-human-gut-metagenome-genome-assembly--contig:-NODE-1578-length-15287-cov-4.838301_pt1 | contig 15287 bp, 16 predicted proteins | sample MGYA00242178_ERZ509140 | MGnify/ENA primary metagenome ERZ509140 (study PRJEB26280, sample SAMEA2338681) | human gut metagenome | biome: human gut; feature: human-associated habitat; material: faeces... | reverse complement strand
AAAAGTTCTGCAATTACGGTCACTTCACCCATGCGGACGCGCCCTGGGAGCGCACGGACATGACAGAAGTGCTGGAATGTGCCTGTCGTGCCAAGGACATGGGCGTATCGGACCGATAACAGAAAAGGCCCGCGAGAGATCGTCTCTCGCGGGCGTGTTATCACTGCACGGAATCCTTGAACGCCTTGCCGGGTTTGAAAGCCGGCGCCTTGGAAGCGGGGATTTCAATGGTGGCTCCGGTGGCGGGATTCTTGCCGGTGCGGGCGGCGCGCTCTTTCACCTCGAAGGTGCCAAAGCCCAGCAGCTGTACCTTGTCACCGGACTTCAACGCAGTCTGCAGCGTGTCGACAAACGCATTCAGAGCGGTGTCACAGTCCTTCTTGGTCAGGCCGCTGGCTTCCGCCATAGCGGTGATCAGTTCTGTTTTATTCATCGTATTTCGTCTCCTTCATATCTAAAATGACTGGAAATGATATGCGCTATTATAGCAGACTCCCCACCTGCTGACAATACTGACAGCAAAAACAGAATCAGAGAGGATGATCATGATTTCAAAAGAAAAGAAGAACACCCTGCATATTGCATCCTGCTCCTTCGGCAAAGACAGCCTTGCCACGATCCTGCTGGCGCTGGAGCACGGGGAACCGCTGGATGAAGCGGTCTACTGTGAGGTGATGTTCGATAAAAGGACCTCCGGCGAGGTGCCGGAGCATCGGGCATTCATCTATGAGACTGCGCTCCCCAGACTGGAACGGTTGGGCATCCCGGTCCGTGTGCTGCGTTCGGATAAGACCTATCTGGACCTGTTTGCCGGAGCCATTACCCGCGGTCCGAAAAAAGGACTTCGACGCGGATTCCCTCTGTGCGGGCATTGCTACGTTCAGCGGGACTGTAAGCTCCGTCCCATCCGCCGGTATAACAGGACTCTGACGCCGGATACTGTGCAGTATGTGGGCATCGCCAGCGATGAGCCGGTGCGCTTGCGCCGCTTGCAGAAAAATCAGGTGTCCCTGCTGGAAAAATATCACTACACCGAAGAGGATGCAAAGCAGCTCTGCCAAATGGCAGGGCTGCTTTCACCTGTCTATGCGTTCACAGACCGTGGCGGCTGCTGGTTCTGCCCGAATGCCAAGCGGAAGGAACTGCGGCACCTTTATGACCACCATCCGGAGCTGTGGGCGAAAATGCTGGAGCTGCAGGCCATGCCGGGAAAGGTGTCCGAGAAATTCAACCGCACGGAGCGCTTTTCCGACATCGATGCGGCATTCCGAAAAGAAGATGCCCTGTGCCAAAAAGCGGCATAAAAAAGGAAAAGGAGATGAGAACCATCAGCAATCAAAAATATGAGATCACAGACATTGCCCATGAGGAATATCCGTTCCTGCACCGCATCCGCGCGCTGCGGGACATCTGCGGTGAGATTTGCGCAGGCGACATAGGTGGCTTCGTGGAAAGCGAAAGCAACCTGTCCGCGGAGCCGGGAGACTGCGCGTGGATCTTCGATGACGCCATTGCAGCGGGTGACGCCTATGTGGATCGGGATGCCTGTCTGCGGGGCGACGCCATTGCCTGTGGCAGCGCCTATGTTTCCAAAGGCAGCGTGATGAGCGGCCACAGCCGCGCCGAGGACAACGCCTATCTCCGCGGGGCCTCCATGACCGGAAAAGCGCTGGCTTCCGGAAACGCGCAGATCATTCACGATCCCCATACGATGGGAACTCCCATCCTGTCCGGCAACTGCAAGGTGTATGGCACGGTGCAGGGGGATATCCGCATCACCGGTTCTGCCGTGATCCTGCCCTGCGAGGAAGTCCGCAACGATACAAGGGATACCTTTGTCCTGAGCGGCAAGAGCCGCAGCGTGATCCGCGGTATCGGGCGTGAGACCTTGAAACCTCTGCAAAAAGAAGTAAGTCCCATGAAAACAAAAACGCCAAAGAAACGAGGTGTGGAGCGATGACCGTGTATGAGCAGGAGCTGCGAAAGCTGTTTGAACACAGCAATCTCGTGGATCGGCCTCAATTCTCCGGGCGTGTGTGCGTGGGAGATCTCGGAAAGGACCTGCGTGTACGGGCGGAGTTTCTCTCTACCCATATCTCCAGCCAATATGACGCCATCCGCCTCACGGTGCTCAACCGCACGGAGGGCGTGGTGGACCGGACGCTGCTGCGCTTTCAGGATGTCTGGGGTAAAAAGCAGGTGCCGAACAATCCCAACTTCCGCAGCGGCGTCATTCCCCACCTGTGGGATGACTACGGAAAAGTGGAGTGGTACGCCTATCACCCCACTGCCGCAGACTATGCCGCTCTGCGGGATGCCGTCGGTCAGTATCTGTCCGCATTCCGGGAGCGCACGCCGGAGCTGGAACGGAGCGGCCCCAAGCTGGTCTATATCTGTGCTCCGCTGCGGGGCGATGTGACAAACAATGTGGAGTTTGCGCGGCAGAAAGCGCAGGAGGTATTTGTGGAGGGAAATATCCCTATCTGTCCGCATCTGCTGTTCCCGCCTGTCGCAGATCCCGACGATCCCGCCCAGGATGAAAAAGCCAGGGCGATGGGACTGCGCCTGCTGGAATCCTGCCAGCAGATGAATGTGTACGGTCCGGTCTGGACGGATGGGATGTGGCAGGAGATCTATAAAGCCGGTGAGCTGGGCATCCCCGTGATGACGGATCAGAAAACCATTGGCCGGACGCCGCCTGCACGGCATCCCAAAAGAAAGGAGAGATAAATGCCAATTGAGAGGATCACTGCGGACGATCTGCGGGATATGGAGCATCAGGAGGGACTGGTGCTGCAGGGCTGCGGCGGAGAGGCGCAGGAGTGGCTGGATGGCATCAATGACCTGCTGACGCAGGACGGCATCCTGCAGAATGGCAGCCGCTTTGAGACGGTCAAGGTTTTTCAGCACGATGGGCTCAACAATCTGCTGTTCCCCTTCGAGAACATTCAGGTGGATATGGGGAAGCTGGCGATGTGGCGTTTGCAGACCCACGGCGCATTCGGCGGCACATGGCTGTCCGACTATGTTCCCAACAGGCTGGGCGGGTTTCGCTCCGCCCGGCAGGAGAACCCCCGCCCTCTCTGCCCTCTGCTGGGGCAGGACGGCAACATCTTCCATCTGATGGGTATTGCCGCCAGAGTTCTTCGGCAGAATGGCATGGCGGCAGAAGCAAAGGAAATGCAGACCCGCATCATGGGCGGAGCGTGCCACAGCTACGAGGAAGCACTGGGAATCATCAGCGAATATGTGGAGACGGAGCTGTCTCCGCCCCGCGAAAATCGAACGAAAAAGAAGGAGAAGCATGAGCATGAGCGATAATCAGAAATGGAGCATCCTCCAGGGTGATGCCCTGAAGGTGCTGGGGACCTTTGCCCCCAACACCTTTGACGCTGTCATCACCGATCCGCCCTATGCGTCCGGTGGGCGCACCCAGACGGAGAAAAACAAATCCACAGCCAGGAAGTATTCCAGCATGGGCGAGAACGCACCGCCCCCTTTCGATGGGGACGCCAAGGACCAGCGCTCCTGGACCCGCTGGGCGGCGGAGTGGTTGTATGAAGCGCGAAAGGTATGCAAGAGCGGTGCGCCGGTATGTATGTTCATCGACTGGCGGCAGCTTCCCGCGGCGACAGACGCTCTCCAGTGGGCCGGTTGGATCTGGCGCGGCACCGCAGTTTGGGATAAGGGCAACAGCCGCCCGCAGAAGGGGCGCTTCCGTCAGCAGGCGGAGTATATCGTCTGGGGCTCCAACGGCGATATGCCCATCAGCCGTCCGGTCCCGTGTCTGCCGGGGGTGTTCAAATACGGCAATCCCCAGAGCCGCATCCATCTGACAGAGAAGCCGCTGCAGCTGATGCGGGACATTGTGAAGATCACGGAACCGGGCGGGCATATTCTGGACCCCTTTGCCGGCAGCGGTACCACGGTGCTGGCGGCTGTGCAGGAGGGCTATACCGCCACCGGCATCGAAGTCACAGACACCTATGCGGAGCTGGCACGGGAACGTATTCGGAAGGAACTGGCGTGCGCCGCCTGAGCCTGCGCTGTGTGGCAACAGCACTTGCTATGCGCCTCTTGCGGCATTCTTTGTAGAGGAACAGACGAGCTATTATCAACAGGTAGAAGGATTCGTCCTTCCCTTCGGCGCAGCTCGAACTACTGCACGAAACAGCAGGCAGAAAACGGAAGAGATCGAGCGTTGAGTCAATATTTGAACGGGCAGGGTGTCTTGATGACACCCTGCCGTTTCCATTTTGGGTGTTACATTGACACCCTGTGCGGAAGGACCCTGCGAAACCGGATGTCTGGCGCTGCTGCCAGACATTTCTTTTTTTCTGGAAAAGGTGCGGACCGTGTCCGCCTGTATTGGAATCAACCTACCTCTCAAAAAACGCCCCGCCGACGGCGGGGAACAGCCAACGCCGCCGTGGGCGGCGCTGGCGCAAGCATCGCGCAAATGTACATTTGCACAGCTTGCCGAGGATACCCCGGTCCCCAATGCCGCCTGCGGGCGGAAAACTTGCGGCTATACGCCGCAGGAAGGAGAAAAATGTGAATGAGAACAAGAAAGAACACCATCTGCACATCGTACTGACAACACAGCAGTATCAGCTGCTGTGCTGTCAGGCCAAAGAGTGCAGGCTGACAAAACGGGCATATCTTGCACGGCTTATTGAGGGACGACCGGTCAAAGCCCGCCCCACAAAAGAAATTAAAGAGCTCCGGACGGAAATACATCATATCGGCAACAACATCAACCAGATCGCCCGCAGCGTCAATGCCGGAATTGCGAAGCCGGAGGATGCCGAACGGGGACTCTATCTTCTGGATCAGGTATATGAGCTTATGTTCCGGATAGCGAATAAGTAATGGCTGTTACGAAAATCCTGCCCCGTAACGGCGGCTTAAAAGAAGCCATTGATTATGTTCTGAACGGTGACAAAACGGATGGGCATATTTTAACGGCACATTTTAATTGTGATCCAGGGAGAGAGTACCGCGAGATGATGAAAACAAAGCTGGAAACCGGACGATTGGATAAGCGTCAATGCTATCACATCATTCAATCGTTCAAGCCTGGTGAAATCACACCTGAACTTGCTTTAGAAATTGCTAAAGCATTCGCGCAGGAACACTTGGACGGCTTTGAGGTTGTGATTGGGACCCATGTAGACCGGCATCATATCCATTCGCATATTGTATTTAATTCGGTGAATGCAGATACCGGCGAAAAGTATCACAGTACGCAGCAAAGCTACTACCAGCAGATTCGTGCCATTTCAGACCGGCTCTGCCGGGAGCATGGATTGTCCGTCATCGTGCAGGGCGCGCCTGCCAGGTCGGTCAGCTACATTGAGTGGCTGCGCCAGTCCAGGGGGCAGCCCACCTTCCGTTCCATGCTGGAGGCAGATCTGCATGACGCCATCCGGGACGCCAACGACCTCGGCTACTTCTTCCTGCTCATGGAGCATAAGGGGTATGAGATCCATCATGGCGGCAGGCTCGGTTTCCGCCTGCGTGGACAGGAGCGATTTCAGTACCCCGGCAGGCGAGATCCGCTGTTCACAGAGGACGGAATCCGTGCTGCCATCCAGGGCAACCTGGAACAGATCGAAGCGGGACTGCGGCCTGTCTTGCCTGCGCGGCTGGCATATCAGCCGTACCGGAAGCATCCCAGATACAGCGGTTTTCTCGCCCTCTATGTCCATTATCTCTATCTGCTGGGCAAAATCGAAAAGCGGCAGTATCCGCCCCGCATGACGCCGCATCTGCGGCAGGCGGTCATGCGCTTTGAACGGTATCAGGCACAGTTCGCGTTCCTGCGGGAAAATGACATCACAACGCCTGCTGACATGGCGGCATTCGAACATCGCACAGAGGAAACGCTGGGCAGATTGACAAGGCAGCGGACCCTCCTCAATGTGCGGAAGAAGAAACGCCAGCCGCTCTACGCGGCGCTGGCAGACGCGGAGGCGCTGGAACCCAGCAGGGCGTTATACGAGGAAGGGCTCACCGGCATGGAGCAGGAGTTTGAGCAGTATATGAAAGCCGTGAAGCTGCTGGAGGACAGCGGCATTCCGCGGGAGGTGCTGAAGAAAGAAAAGGCAGAAGTGTATGAACAGCTCTCAGAGGTGAATCGGGAGATCCGGGCAGAGCGGGAAAAGCGGAAGCTCTGCCGGGAGATCTGCCAGCAGACGCCTGTAATGGAGCAGGACATCCAGAAAACAGAAGAACACCAGAAGGAGGTGCGGGAACATGAACATCGGAGGCGGTGAAGCGGCGGACCAGCTGGTACGCATGATGCTCTCCGGCAGCGAGGTCGCTGTCCGGCTGAGCGGCTCCGCCATTAAAAATGTGCTGGCGCTCACCATGGCGCTGGCGAAAAAACACAAGACCATTTCCGGCAAAGTCAATCTGGCAAAGATGCTGAAGGAGACCCGCGATGTGCGGCGATTTTCCATGTCACCGGAACAGTATCAGCAATTCAGGCAGCGGGCAGGAAAACAGAAGATCCTGTTCTCTGCCATCCGTGATTCGGATAACAAGGGAAAAGTCGTGGATGTGATCATGCCGGTAACGGAGATCGACCGCGCCAATATGATCTTTGAGCGCATCCGATATACCGGGCAGCCGGAGCAGGCGCGGCAGGATGCCCCCTCTAAGGAGCAGGAAGCCCGTGTGGGACAGGAGGCGCCGCAGCGCGAGCAGCAACGCCCCCGGCAGGGGGAAACGCCTGTGACACCGCCTGTGGGCAAGCGGCAGGAGGTGACGCCAAAAAAAGGATTTCGGTCGGGAACAGACTTGCCAGATACCAAAGGCAGATCGACCTCATCCAGCGGCAGGGAAACGGCTGCCGGGACGATGACGAGTGAGCGGCCTTCGGTTCTGGAACGGCTGAAAGGCTATCAGGCGCAGCTGGACCAGCAGCAGAAGTCTGCCCCGGCCAAGGAAAAGGTCCGTCAAAAAGTACGACCGGACAGAACAAAGTAAGAAAGCCGTTTCGTCAGCGAGGCCGGCAGAGTATTCCGCTCTGCCGGCCTCGCATTTTTTACGCAGGAGGTGATGCGGCTGAAAAAGACATCCCAAACAACGAATCTGGTACTTGCCCTGTTCCTCTATATCCCTGTGGTATGGGCGGCGCTGCTGATCGCCCAATCCCTTGGCGGCGGTCTGCCGGAGCTGCTATCAAACTTAACTGCCGCACTGGAACAACCCTTCCAGATCCAATGGACAGACAAGAGCCTGTTGTCCATTCTTGTCTGCACCGGCGCGTATCTCATGGGGCTGTGTCTCTATGCTTCCGGACAGGGCAGAACACGGGACGGTGAGGAACACGGCTCCGCCGCATGGGGCTCTCCCCGGCAGCTCAACGCGCAGTTCCGGCAGAAGCAGAACAAGATCCTCACCCGCCATGTGCGGCTGGGGCTGGATACCCACAAGCACCGGCGCTCACTGAATGTGCTGGTCATTGGCGGCAGCGGCGCCAAAACCCGCGGCTATGTCAAGCCCAACATTCTGGAAGCAAACAGCAACTATGTGATCACGGACCCGAAGATGGAGGTGCTGACCGCCACCGGAGGGTATCTGAAACGGCAGGGATACGACATCCGAGTGCTGAATCTGGTAGATCTGTCGCAGTCGGACGGCTATAACCCGTTCCGCTACCTGCGGGATGAAAAGGACGCGCTGAAGCTGGTGAACACGCTGATCCAGGCAACGACGCCCAAGGGCAGTCACGAGTCCGATCCGTTCTGGTCGAAGTCCGAGACAGCACTGCTGCAGGCCATCATCCTCATGCTGTTCCAGGAAGCGCCGGAATATGAGCAGAATTTTTCAATGGTGCTGCGTGTGCTGGAATATGCCGAAGTGAAGGAGGACGATGACGAGTATGTCTCCCCGTTGGATCTGCTGTTCCGGGCAATGGAGTATGAGAACCCGGAAAGTGTTGCCCTGCGGCAATATAAGGTTTTCAAGCAGGCGGCGGGCAAGACGGCAAAATCGATTCTGGTGTCTGCCGCTGTGCGGCTGGCGCCCTTCAATCTGCCGCAGATCAAGGCAATCACGGACCATGACGATATGGACCTGTACACACTGGGCGAGAAAAAATGCGCCCTCTATGCCGTGATCCCGGACAATGATACGACCTTCAATTTCCTCGTCAGCCTGCTGTACTCCCAGATCTTCCAGACCCTTTACTACTGCGCAGACCAGATCCATCACGGAGCCTTGCCCTGCCATGTGCATTTCATCTTGGATGAAGCGCCATCGGTCAATCTGCCGGGGCTGCCGCGGGAGCTTGCGACCATGCGCTCCCGCAACATCTCCTGCAGCACCATCATCCAGAACATGGCGCAGATCAAGGAGCTGTATAAGGACTCGTGGGAAACCATCCCCGGCAACTCGGACACGCTGCTCTATCTGGGCGGCAACGAGGCAAGCACCCACAAGTACATTTCCGAGGCACTGGGTAAGTCCACCATCGACACCAAGACCCACGGGCAGACCAAAGGGCGGTCCGGGTCTTACTCCACCAACTTCCAGATGAGCGGACGGGAACTGCTGACGCCGGACGAGGTGCGGATGCTGGATAACCGGTATTGCATCCTGTTCATCCGCGGCACACGGCCGGTGATGGACGAAAAGTATGAGCTCATGGAACATCCCGCCATCCGCTATACGATGGATGGCGGCGGACCGCCCTACATCCACCACGGGACGGCGGAGCCTCCTATTACAGGAGAGCCGCTGTTCCAGATTGATTTTGACAATGAAAAGGAGAATGCTGCAGCATGAAACATGATTTGAACAACAAAAATTTCGAGAGAAAAGCAAAGCGCGTCTATTCCGTGTTTGCCTGCGTTGCCCTGCTTCTGGTCGCCACCGCAGTGCCTGCGCTGGCGGCAGATGACCCGCTGACGGTGGTCAACAACCTGTCTGATTTCATTTTCTCGCTGATCCGCGCCATTGGCCTCATCCTGCTGGGCTTCGGTATTTTGCAGGTGGGCCTGTCTCTCAAGAGCCATGACCCCTCCCAGCGCGCCAACGGTATGCTGACGGTGGCAGGCGGTATCGTCATTACCTTTACTAAGGAGATCCTCTCCCTCATCACCGGCTGAAAAACGCGGCAGGGTGAACGGCATGATACCGTTCACCCTGTTCTTCCCGTAGGAGGTGATTTTGAATGGGAAGTGGAAACTGGATCGTAGACAACTTAAACTCCGCGCTGGAAATGTGGAACGGAAGGCTGGCAGAGATCTGGCAGCTCATCAGCACCTCGCCGGAAAACTTCAAGGGTGGCGGTGTCTGGAATGTCATCGTGAATATCAACGATGGATTGAAGGCTGTGGGGTATGCGCTGCTGGTGCTGTTTTTCGTAATGGGCGTGGTCAAGACCTGCGGCAGCTTCACCGAGATGAAAAAGCCGGAGGTGGCCTTCAAATGCTTCATCCGCTTTGTGCTGGCGCAGGCGGCGGTGTCGTGGGGCATGGAGCTGATGACCGGCGCGTTCCGCGTTGCCCAGGGCATGGTGACAACCATCATGGATTCCTCCGGGCTGACGGCGATGACTGCCACCACATTACCGGATGAGCTGGTGAGTGTCATCGAGGATGTGGGTTTTATCGACTCCATCCCTCTTTGGGCGGTGACGCTGCTGGGCTCGCTCTTTATCTGGGTGCTCTCCCTTGTCATGATACTGACAGTGTATAGTCGCTTTTTTAAGCTCTACATCGCGACGGCTATCGCACCTGTGCCGCTGGCCAGCTTCGCAGGACAGCCCTCCAGCAGTATCGGCGTAGCCTTTTTGAAAAGCTATGCCGCCATCTGCATGGAGGGCTGTGTCATCGTATTGGCCTGTGTGATCTTCTCTGCCTTTGCCTCGTCCCCGCCCGCCATCGCGGACGATACGCTGGCGGCAGCCACCATCGTGTGGAACTATGTGGGCGAGCTGATCTTCAATATGCTGGTGCTGGTAGGCGCGATCAAGATGAGCGACCGCATCATCCGGGAGCTGATGGGCCTTGGCTGATTCAGCGCCACAGACCCTCTGTGCTGACGGTGTCTTCGCCGTTCTCCCGTGCTTTGCGAACACGGTAGGAGAAATACTCCATAGCGGCAGCGTCATCCCGTGCCTGCATAACAAGATCGCAGACAAAGCGGATCAGCGAAAGCAGCCAGGACAGCACCACCAGCCCTACAAGGGCGAACAGGATGCGGTCTGCCAGCACGGTATGGGTGCGATACCAGCCGTGGAACACCGTCAGCATGGACACGGTGTACAAAAGCGGGATGGTCATCCGCGTCAGCGCGGCCAGCCGGGAGAGAAGTGCCAGGACGCCAAGCCCGGCGATCATCAGAAAAGCGATCATGTGTCACGACCTCCTTCATCGGGTTTGTGGCATAGTACCATGACTGCACAGACAAAGCAAGAGTCTGTTCAGCAAAACTCAGAAAAAACTCGGAGGTGATCCATTGGAGGTCCGCATCAACAAAGAAGTACGAAATTACCAGGAGAGTCTATTCTTCGGGCTGTCCCTGCGGCAGTTGCTGTTCGCACTGCTGGCGGTCGCCGTGGCAGTGGGCGTATATTTCGGCCTGCGCCCTGTGCTGGGGAATGGGGAGATCGGCTGGGTCTGCGTGCTTGCAGCCTTTCCCTTTGCCCTGGGCGGCTTTTTTCAGTATAACGGCATGACGCTGGAACGCTTTCTGCTCGCGTATATCCGCTCGGAATTCCTGTTTCCCCGCAGGCTCGTGTTCAAATCGGACAACATATACGCCAAAGCTCTGGAAAATTCAACGATAAAGGAGGCTCTCAAACTTGATTAAAACTCTGCAAAATACACTGAAGCAGGACAAAGAAAGATTTACGGTTCCGAGATCTGTACAGGACATCATCCCCATCCGCCGCATCTGGCCGGATGGGGTCTTTCAATTTGGCAGCAAGTATTCTAAAACACTGCGTTTTAGCGACATCAACTACGCCATCGCCTCGAAAGAGGATAAGACGGCGATGTTTCTCAGCTATTCCGAGCTGCTGAACGCACTGGACACCGGCTCCACCACGAAGATCACCATCAACAATAAGCGCCTGGACCGGCGCAATTTTGAGCAGGAGATCCTCATCCCGCCCAAGGGAGATGATCTGGACGGCGGACGCAAGGAATACAACGCCATGCTGCTGGATAAGGTTACCGATTCATCCAACAGCGTGGTGCAGGAGCGCTACATCACCCTGTCCGTCCACAAGAAAAATGTAGAGGAGGCCCGCGCATTTTTTGACCGCACGGTCCATGACGCCTCTTCCCGTCTGAACCACATGGACTCCCACTGCGAGGAGATGGATGCGGCAGACCGCCTCCACATCCTGCATGATTTCTACCGTGTGGGTGAGGAAAGCGAGTTCCGCTTTGACCTCCGGGAGAACATGAAGAACGGGCGTTCCTTCAAGGACGCCATCTGCCCGGACAGCATGGAATTCAAAAAGGATCATTTTATCATGGGCGGTAAGTATGGCCGGGTACTGTTTCTGAAGGAGTATGCCAGCTATATCAAAGACTCCATGATCAATGAGCTTACCAGCCTGAACCGCAGTCTTATGCTGTCCATCGACATCATCCCGGTGCCCACGGACGAAGCGGTACGGGAGATGCAGAACCGCCTGCTGGGTGTGGAGACCAATGTGACCAACTGGCAGCGCCGGCAGAACGCTAACAATAACTTTTCTGCCGTTGTCCCCTACGATCTGGAGCAGCAGCGCAAGGAGACCCGTGAGATGCTGGACGATCTCACCACCCGCGACCAGCGGATGATGTTTGCCGTGGTGACGCTGGTGCATCTGGCAGACAGCAAGGAAGAACTGGACAGTGATACGGAAACGCTCCAGTCCATTGCCCGCAAGCACCTCTGTCAGCTCACGACACTGAACTGGCAGCAGGCGGACGGGCTGGTGACGGCGCTGCCGCTGGGCCTGCGCCGCATCGATGCTCTGCGTACTCTGACCACGGAAGCGCTGGCTGTTCTCATGCCCTTTAAGGCCCAGGAGATCCGGGACCGGGGCGGCGTGTACTACGGGCAGAACGCCATCAGCAAAAATCTCATCGTGGCGGACCGCAGGCAGCTTCTCAACGGCAACGCATTCATTCTCGGCGTCTCCGGCTCCGGTAAATCCTTCAGCGCCAAGAAGGAGATGGTGTCACTGGCGCTGTCCACGCAGGACGATATCATCGTCATCGATCCGGAATCGGAGTACCGCCCCCTCATCGAAGGACTGGGCGGCCAGGTCATCAATATCTCCGCCACCTCACCCAACCATATCAACGCCATGGATATGGAGCAGGGCTACGGTGACGGCGAGAATCCTGTGGTGCTGAAATCTGAATTTCTGCTTTCCCTCTGTGAGCAGCTCATCGGGGCGGGCAAGCTGTCTGCCAAGGAAAAGTCCATCATTGACCGCTGCACCGCCCAGGTCTATCGGGACTACATCCGCGGCGGGTATCAGGGGCAGGCCCCGACCCTGCAGGACTTCCACGCCGAGCTGCTCCGCCAGCCGGAAAAGGAAGCACAGGATGTGGCGCTGGCCATTGAGCTGTTTACAGACGGCAGTCTCAACACCTTTGCCAAGCCCACCAATGTGGACACCAATGCCCGCATCCTCTGTTACGATATCCGGGATCTTGGCAAGCAGCTTCTGCCGGTGGGGATGCTGGTGGTGCTGGACAGCATCTTCAACCGCATCATCCGCAACCGTGGGCTGAAGCGCAACACCTGGATCTATATTGATGAGATCTACCTGCTGTTCCAGCATGAGTACAGCGCCAATTTCCTGTTCACCCTGTGGAAACGAATGCGAAAATACCAGGCTTGCGGAACGGGGATCAGTCAGAATATCGAAGACCTGCTGCAGTCCCACACGGCCCGCACCATGCTGGCAAACAGTGAATTCCTCATCATGCTGAACCAGGCGGCCACAGACCGGGAGGAACTGGCGCGCCTGCTGAACATCTCGGATAATCAGCTCTCCTACATCACCAATGTGGACTCCGGGCGTGGGCTCATCAAATGTGGCAGCGCCATCGTGCCTTTCGTGGATCATTTCCCCAAGAACAAGCTCTACCGCTTAATGACCACAAAGCCCTCGGACCTGGCTGCGTGATAGCCCATGGAGAAAATTAAAGAAAAACCCACGCTGGGTGAGCGTGTCAAAGAGAAAGCTGTATCCGCGCCAAAGGAACTTTTGCGCAAGGGGCTGGATGACGGCTCGGAGCGTCTGCGGACTCAGCTCCGGGATACCGCCCAGCAGGGGCGGCGGGATGAATATGGCGGCGACGCCATTGAGGACACCGCCGCCAGCGGCCTGCACCGCGCCGAAAAGAAACTGCTGAAGCAGCGCAAGAAGAAAAACGCGGAGCAGAGCGCGTCACCCCGGGGTGACGCCTCTGTTCCCAATTTTGAAAGCGATGCGCCGCCTGTCATCCGCACCAGAGAGACTGACGCGGCGAGGGCAAGAGCGCCCTCACCACCAGTGCGGGAGCAGGCACGGCAGGCGCCTATGAAGCAGGCAGTCAAGACGAAGAATGCCTATATCAGTACACAGCGGAAAACGGTCATGACGGCAGCACCGGAGCCGCAGCGGCAGGGTCAGCAGGCGTTCATTCAAGAGCAGGGTCGCAAAGCATCCCGCCAGCAGGCGCAGCGCAGGCGGGCAGAGCGGCGGTTCCGGCATCAGGATGATCTGCGTGGTGATTCGCTGTGTTCGGAAGGTTTCGAGCCAACCAGCAGGGGCAGAATCAAAGAGCGCGGCGGCATCCAGCCGCCGAAGAAGCGCCAGTTCCCCGAACCGAAAACACCGAATCACGTTGCGGGGATCGTGCCAAAAGCGCGTGAGGGCAGCAAATCTGCTGTGCTGTCCTCTGAACAGGCCATGCACTCAACCACCGTCCATGCGACTGCGGCTGGAACACACGTTGCCAGAGAAGCGGCCATGCAGATGGCCAAGCGGCAGCAGATGACAAAACCGGCAGAAACCGCGGTGCAAAAAACTGCGCAGACGGCGGGCCGCGCGCTGCGCGCTATCATTGCCGCTGCCCAGAGCTTACTTGCGGCAATAGCGGCTGGTGGGAGCACAGTTGTAGCCATGGTGCTGGTGATTTGTCTGATTGGACTTCTGATCGTGTCGCCTTTTGGGATCTTTTTCTCCGGAGAGGACAGCGGCACCGGCTACACCATGCCGGATGCTGTCAGCATGCTGAACAGCGAGTTTGCTGCCCGAATCGAGCATATTAAGGCCGAGAACCCCTACGATGAACTGGACATGGACAACGCTGGCAGCGCCGCCATGATCTCCAACTGGCGGGATGTGCTGGCTGTTTATGCTGTGCGGACCACCACGGACAACGCTTCGCCGGATGAGGTCGCTACGCTGACCGAAGAAAAAATGGAGATCCTTCGTGAAATCTTCTGGGACATGAACGCCATCACTTATTGGACGGAAATAGTACCAGGCGGCAAAGATGAAGCGGATACGGTCATTTTGCATATCATCGTCACAATAAAAACGCACCTGCAAATGGCGGATGAATACCAATTCAACACGGAACAGCGCAGATTGTTAGAGGAACTCATGCAGCCGAAATATCAGGAACTGTTCATGGCTTTGACGGGAAGTTATCAGAATATCGAACTCAGCCCGGAGAATGTGGCGAAAATTATGGAGAATCTCCCCGCCGACCTTAGTGCGGAACGTAGGCAAGTTGTGCTGACGGCGTATCAACTCTTGGGCAAAGTCCATTATTTCTGGGGAGGAAAGTCATTGATTATTGGCTGGGACAGCCGCTGGGGAATGCCGATGAAAGTTACAGCCGTGGGCAGTTCCACCACTGGCACCGTGCGGCCCTTCGGACTGGATTGTTCGGGAATGGTGGATTGGGTATTCTACAACCAGAGCGGTGGACAATACGTCATTGGGCATGGCGGCGGGGCCACTGCGCAGCACAGCTACTGTACGCCTATTGCTTGGAGTGACGCCCAGCCGGGAGACCTTGTCTTTTATCCGGGTGACAGCCATGTCGGCATTGTTTGCGGCTTTGACAGCGGCGGTAATATCATGATCATCCACTGCGCCAGTGGCGAGAATAATGTGGTGGTGACTGGGAAGATCGGCTTCACCTCGATTGGCAGGCCCGAGTATTTTGCGGATTGAGAAATGTGCGCATGGAGATGTGTTCATAGTTGATTGCTACGGGTGAGCAAGTAAACAAGAGCAAATAAGAGCAGCCCCACTTGGTGGG
>ENA-ORSC01001575-ORSC01001575.1-human-gut-metagenome-genome-assembly--contig:-NODE-1575-length-15299-cov-7.301758_pt1 | contig 15299 bp, 14 predicted proteins | sample MGYA00242178_ERZ509140 | MGnify/ENA primary metagenome ERZ509140 (study PRJEB26280, sample SAMEA2338681) | human gut metagenome | biome: human gut; feature: human-associated habitat; material: faeces... | reverse complement strand
GGCATTTGGTGTAACCTCCTTTCCCAATTCTGAAACTTCCGCGTATTCCTTGCGGATATAATATTTCTCGCCGCCCTCAACGTGCGCCATGTTCCAAACGTCCATAACGCCGTTGCGGTTCAGCAAGCCGCGGTCAAATAACTGTGTGCTGATATTCAGCTTCGTTTGATTGCTTGCGTATTGTAAGCGGTTCGCGGTAAACGTGATCGCGTTCCCGAAGGACAATTCCCGCGCCGTGTACGTCATATTCGACATAACAAGCGAAAGCTGGATCGCGAAAGGCTCGATCTTGCCTTCGTAATACGCGTTCCATTCGTCCTCCGTGTATTTGTTTTGCAGAATGCCCGCATTCGTGCCGAAGTAGTTAAACACGTTTTCGTTGATCTGCGCCATCTGCGCGGCGTTGACCGTGAACGGCTTGCTTTCGATCGGCTTCACGTCAGCAAACTTCGCGTCGTAGATCACCATTCCCGACTGATTTTCCGCCGAAAGGTTATCCGCCGTGAAGCGCTTGCGCTCCTTCGTGATGTCCTCCGGCTTCAACATATTTGCAACCTTCGCCAAGAAGCGAATAGAAGCCGAATTTTTAACGCCGTTGATAATTCCTTGATTTTGTGTATGGATCAACTGCATTGTAGGACGAAGCGCGGCGTTACTCTCGCCGAAGAAATCGTCGGTATATTGAAACTGCGTCATTACGCCGACGCGTTCAAACTCGATCGCGGCTTTCTGCCCGCTCCCGAACGTATAACGCAAAAACGGCGCGCCGTTGTACTCGACAACTTCGCACCGTTGAGGAAGCAGGGGATAATACCCGATCAGTCCGCCGAATTCATCTTCGATCGGAACAATGAAGCAAGTATTATTCACCGAAAGGATCGTCGCGATCCTGTAAATGAACTTCGATGTATCCATGAACGGATTAGGCTTGAACTGCAACGTCCGTTCAAGGTTCTTTTGCGCCGTGCCGCTGATCTCCGGTTTCAGCTTTGAAGCGAAGGACGCGAACGAATGTATCGCCGCGCGCGTAAGCTCCATTTCGTAAATACTTTCCGGCGCGTTGCTGAAAACGGGCGTGTACCCGTTTAACATTTTGAAATAGCCTTCCGCCTTCAAGTCGGCTTTCGGCTTCCGGAAGATAGTTTCAAAAACTCCCATGTTTTTATCACCCCGCATTTTTGAGCATTTCGCCGATTTCGTTATAATATTTCTGCCGCACGGTCAGCGCGTCGATCACGGAAACAAAGCCGTCAATTCTCGCCCGCTGTTCGATCTTCACGGGACGGAACTTCCGCGTTTCCATGTTGTGCTTCAATGCGACGTTGAGGAAGTGCGCCTTCAACAAGTTATTGTCGGCAATTTTGAAATTGCCGTCCTTGATAACGCCTTCAAACTCGCGGATCACGGGCGCAAGGTTTTCACCCTGCCATACGTCGTCCGTCTGCCAGCCCGCGTTCTTCAAGTCGTCGATCAGATATTGCGCGGAATAGCGGTCGTACCCGATCTTCAAGATACCTTATTAGTTCTACTTTGTTGCCGTCAATTCGCTTTAAATAAGCAACCCGAGCTTTTTTCAGCCGCTTATTATAATATTTGTCCTTGATCTTTTTTGCGATGATTACAACTAAAAACACTACCAAAATTGATGTCGATACAACAAATACAATTCCAATTGCAAATCCGTATTTGTCGCGGAAACTTGTCATATACAGTTTCTCTATTATTACATTCGGAAGAAAAAGCAGCAATCCGCTTGCAACCGATAAAGCACCAAGTATGCGCGGGGGCAACTTCAAAAAATCAACAATATTTTTCATATAACCATCCTTATTTCACAACCAAGAAGCAAATCAGCTCAAAATTATCGAGTCCCGAAACCGCACTGAGCAGCGCAGTTGTTCCGCCGCTTTTGAACAGGCTGTCAATATCATTTTCTTCTTTCGCGTCAATAATGGAATTGATCGCCTCGCTCAGCAGCTCAGAGATTTCACCCATTTTGCGTCCGTCATCCGTCTCGTCATTGAAAAGCCTGCAAAGCTCCGCACAAGGCTCACCCTTGCCACGGCAGAGCAGACGCATGGTGTCGAGCAATCTCTTCGGATTGAGATAATCGCAGACAATTTCGCCCTCTTCACTGATGTAAACCATGTAGAAGGGGTGAATGCGGTTCCGATTGTCAATGTTCACGCTGTCATTGATATTTCTGAGGACGAAAATCACACCGGCAGGAGAATCTTCTGTCTGCGCAACAACGGTGTGCAGTCCCTTCGGCGCGGTTTCAATGTCCTCATGCCGTTTCATGTATTCGAGCAGATCAAGCCGGAACTCGTTAAGTCCCAAATCCATGATGGAAATGCCGCTGGTCATGTCTTCAATGTCCACGACTTCCTCTTGCAGCCGCTTGAGCTGTGCGCGGCGGTATTCAAGATCGCCTTTTTCTTCGGCATTGATCAGATCATCGTCGCCGGTGGAGGTCATGACCGAAATCTTCATGCGGGTTTCCACACGGCTTTTCAGGTTGATATACTCGTCGAGGTCCATATCCGGCCAGAAGTTTACGAGCTGGATATGGTCGTTTCTGCTTCCGATACGGTCAATTCGTCCGAACCGCTGGATAATGCGCACAGGGTTCCAATGAATGTCATAGTTGATGAGGTAGTCGCAGTCCTGCAAGTTCTGACCTTCGGAAATACAGTCGGTTGCAATCAGAATATCAAGCTCATCGGTACTTCCGGGCAGGAGTACCGACTTTCCTTTGGAAACGGGTGAGAAACAGGTTAGAACCGTGTTGAGGTCTGACCGGAGTTTTTGGATGGTGGTCTTGCCGTCAACGGTTCCCGTAATTTCCGCCGTTTCCAGTCCGAAATTCTCTTTTGCGAACTTGCTGACGTTCGCAAAAAGATAATCCGCAGTATCAGAAAATGCAGTAAAGATAATGATTTTCCTATTGCCTGGATTGATGGGATGTTCGATTTTCTGGCGAATCAGGCTGAACAGTGTTTGCAGCTTTGTATCATGTTCCGGCGTAATGTCGGCAATCATCAGAGACAATAGCTCCAGGTTTTCCGCATCTTTTTCAAGCTCCCGCATCCACGAAATATGGTCCATGTCCGCAAGGTCGATTTTGACTTTTTCACCAACGGTGAAGAAATCGGTATTTTGATCGTCATAATCAAAATCATCCGTATCAGAAGCCTCGGTCAAATCCAGGACGCAGTTTCCCGACTGATAGTTTTTGATTGTCTTGATTGTGTCATCAATCAGCTGCTTCATGCGGTCAATCGTCAGGCGGAAAGAGGCAACAGAGCTTTCCAACCGCTTGAGGAGGTTGATGCTCATAAGATGGCGAATACCTTCCTCTCGGCCCCGCTGGGTCAAGCTGCTTCCCTTGTGATGCGTCATGTCTACATATTTCGTCAACTTCGATGGCATGATGTAATTGGACGGCGTATAAATCGTCAAATTCAAGGACATGAGCAGGCCGTATATTTCATTATAGTTGATTGCGCCACTCAAGTCCGTCAGGCAGGGACGGACAGAAATCGGCGGAAGGCGCTCCGGGAATTTTCCAATATCAGAGGTATTGTAGTATTTCTCAATATGCTTTCTGGAACGCGCAATGGTCACACTGTCCAGTAGCTCAAAGAAATCAAAGTCCAGATTCCGCAGAAGCTCGTCTGTCGTACGCTCGCCATTGGGAAGCTTGCTCCATACATTGAATGCCTTTTGCGCCTGCCGAAAAATTTCATCGATGCTCTTGGTTGTACTGAGCTTTTGATTCATCTGCGCGGCATCACCTTCATAAGCAAGCGCCAGCTGATTTTTTAGGTCAATAAATTTGTTATTGACCGGTGTAGCCGAAAGCATCAGGACCTTGGTTTTCACGCCGGTACGGATGATCCTGTTCATCAGCTTCAGATAACGGTTTTCCCTTGCATCTTCCCCCGACACTTCCCCGCCATTGCGGAAATTATGGCTCTCATCAATTACCACAAGATCGTAATTTCCCCAATTCAGACGGTCCAGGTCAATACCGTTGGACTGTCCATGTTCACGGGAAAGGTCCGTGTGGTAGAGGACATCATAGCGCAGCCTGTCAGCCGCAATAGGGTTATTAATGTAGTTGCCCTTATATGTGTTCCAGTTCTCTGCCAGTTTTTTCGGGCAGAGAACCAGCACAGACTTGTTTCGATTCTCATAGTATTTGATCACCGCAAGGGCCGTAAATGTTTTGCCCAGGCCTACGCTGTCCGCCAGAATACAGCCATTGAACTTCTCCAGCTTGCTGATAATGGCAAGGACGGCATCTCGCTGGAAATTGTAAAGCATTCCCCAAATTTTGCTGTTTTTGAACCCAGTTGCTTCATTCGGCAGTTCATCTTCTGAAATATCGTCCAGGAATTCTTTGAAAATATTGTAGAGCGCAACGAAATAAATATACTCCGGCGCATTCTCACGATAGGCGGCAGAGATATTTTCGATCACAATATCCGTGACCTCTTGCAGCTTTTTCTTGTCATTCCATAGCTGTTCAAAGAGCTTGATGTAGTGGTTTGTGTTCTCCAAGCTCTCTGTCTTCATCACTGTATAATAAGCGTTGTTGCCGCGCTCACAGCCAAGATCGACGGTAGTAAAACCACTGATGGGCGCATAAGTACTCTCATCGACCGTCATAAAGCCCATCATCTGCTCCTGTGTGACGTTCGACTTGAAAACCACCTTGCGCCGAATCCAGTCTGCACACTCTTTCGCAATCGCTTTTTGCGTCAGCTCATTGCGGAGCTTTACTTCAAACTCGGTGCCGTACAGGCTGCTCTCTCTTGAAATTCGTGGGATGTAAAACTCCCGCTGCGCCTTTGACGCTTTCTCGGTTATAAATGTCGGGGAAGTGAAAATGAAACGCAGTTCATCAATGCCTTCAAGCTGCTTTTTAAGTTCCTGATACGCATAGATTGAGAAGCAAGCGGCGGCAACGGACATTTTACTGCCTTTGTGAATACCCGCTTTCAGATCGTCCTTGACGGTCTTGTTAATGTTGTCTATAATCTGCATTCCATCACCTCATTGTTCCGTTCCGGCTGATATTATATTGTCTGCTCTCAGTTGCACTTTTGCTATGTCTCCGAATGAGCATGACCCGGAGTTTTTTATAACTTATTTTCATGATGACACTCCTTTATTAAGCGACCGTATCAGATGACCGGCAAGCACCTTCGGCATCTGCGGCCGCGTCTTGAAGACATGATGCCGCAGTCTCGTAATTTTGTCATATTTATTGTTCGTGCGCATCCGACCACTCCCTTCTCGCGCAAAGTAAAGACGTTAATCGATCTGTACCGCAACAGCAGTACATTTCCCGCCGTTCGTATCACATTCCGAAACACTGCAAGCCGAAACCCCTAATACACAATCCGTCAGCGCCCGCAGCACGATCTTATCACCTGCTTCAGGAAGGGGACGATTGATTGTGATTTTCCCGTCCGAAGCAATCCGTGTATTCATAAAAAGGTTGACGGGGTGAATGATTGTTCTCTGCGTTCCAAGAGCAGCATTGATGTTATCAAGGCAATTTGGATGATCCGAGCCGTTCTGATAAAAGAAATCATACATCATCTTGAATAACCTCAAACATGGCGTGATACAGATTGGAGTAAAGAATTGAACCGACGCCAATACGAAGCGACTCGTTGCAATCAATCGTTACGAATAGAGAAAGATATTCTTCATGTGTTCCTTTGACTTCCGCAAAGAAATTCGCAACCTGCCCACCGTCGACATCGACAACGGTAATTGTTTGCCCGTTGCTGACCTCGATTCTTCCACCATGCTTCGGCTGTATAATATACTCTTTCACGTGAATAACCTCTTTGAAACAGATTTCGTTTCACCAATTTTCCGCATTTTATTTTCGGCAATCTGTGCGCGCAACAATTTTGGGCGTTCGTGCCCTCCTTGCTTCGGAATGTTTCCTGCAAAAACGCGTACATAACATAAAATCCTGTTTTAACGCTTTGCAAAGTTCGATTTGCATTTTTCAAATCGGGACTTTTTTTCGACCGCCACAGCATTGCACAGTCCTTTTCCCCGACGGCTTCATCCAGCCCCTCGTTTAGGATTTCAAAGCCTTCCCGTTGATAGAAACGGATCGCCCGCGTATTCTTCCGGTACACGTTCAAGCGCAATTCAGTTTTTTTCGTCTTGATAAAATCGAGAAGGAGCCTGCCTATACCCTGCGACCGCATTTCACCGGAAACAAAAATGCCCTCGATCTGTTCACCGTTAAGCCCGACAAATCCCTGTATGTTGCGAGCATCCTCATACACATAAACCTCCGCTTGCGGAAGCATTGCTTTCACCAAATCGAAATTCCCCATCCAATATTGCGGAGAGATGAAGGAATGCGCTTGCAGATTGGCATTCAGCCATATTTCAGCAACCCTTTTTATATCGGTTTTCCGTAATTCTCGAATCATGCGACGGTTCTCCCTGTAGTTTTCATTGTTACGCCTTATGCCCGCCAGCCAATCTGCGGCATTGCGGTCTTTAGCTGTTGCACCCTATTCAAGATTCATCGTCTTGAGGATGGCGTTCTTCCCATACTTCTTTCTAATCGTAATCGCGGCGTCTTGTATCTTTCGTTCTCGTTCCAATGCAGTTTCCTCGTTTTTTCGCTTTTCCTATTCGGAGTCGTAATCGTTGAATATGTCCGGGCATACGGCATAGTCGTTTTTCTTCGGGGCATCGGTCTCTGACATAACGCTATTTGTGGTAACGTACATACAGCGACCATGAAGATTCCTGTCCGTAATCCGGTCAAACGCGACGACTCGGTTTATGCCCGGAGAATCCAAGCCGCATTCCCTGCACACAACAAGCAATTCAGATCAGGAAAGAAACGGTGATGCAGTCTATAGCAGTCGATATCGTGAATGCATGCAATGCATAGTCTAATTGCACGCTTGTTCTATTTGGAACTTAACTTTTTCCATCATAAATTTTGCCTGATAAACGCCATGTTGCAAAGCCTTTTTGTAGCATATTACTGCCTTGTCCATGTCTGTTTCGCATCCTCTTCCGAAGAAATATAAATTTCCTAATACAAATTCTCCTGTTGGATCCCCGGTTGCAGCACCCTTCTGTGCCCATTCGTATGCCTTCTGGTAATTTCTGCATTCTGGCTCCTGATATAGCTGTGCCAATTCAACCATACTAATAACGTGTCCTTTTTCTGCGGCTCTCTCATAATAGTATATAGCCTCCTCTATATTTCTGTGCCCGCCAAGCCCAAACGTGCACATCCATGCATAATCATAATTTGCTGCACTATGTCCTTGCTCTGCCGCACGCTTAAAGATAATTCTCGCTTTTATTAAATCCTGTCTATATCCATTTGTCCCGCGAAAGTAAACCAACCATAGTTCATGAAGCGCTTCCATATGTCCCATTTCGGATGCATTTCTAAAATGTTCAATCGCACGGTACATATCTGGCTTTGGCGGTTCGCACTGGACACCGCGTTGATAAAGCATTCCTAGGCAATATTCCGCATCAGCAAATGGGGTTCCAATGCTTTCCAAAATATCTATGGCGTTTTGAAACTGCCCATAGTCAATATAAAACTTCGCCATATTGTACTTTGCTATTACTGAGCAATTTTCTTTGATGTTTTCATATATTTTAACGATCTCACTATAATCAAATTCAACTCCAAAACCCTCGCTAAGCATAAATCCAACTTTATCCTGATATCCAAGGTGTGACGAATGTTTTGCTGCCTTTTCATAATACTCCATTGCTTTTTTAAAAGATTGCTCTTCATATGGCATTTGCCCTCGATAATAGAGATTCCCAATCAAAGCATAAATGTAAGGCCTCAAATAAGTATTGTTTTCTTCCGCTCTTTGGAACCATTTTGCAGCTTCAGAATAATTTGTTTTCCCGTTACAATCATTTTTGTTAGCAAAACCATGATAATACATGCATCCAATCTCAAACATTGCTTCCGTATCGCCAGCTTCAGCCTTTTTTAATGTTTCAATAAAATCTTTATGTAAATCATATTCTTTGTTGCTATTTGCAATATCCCTATATATTTCTTTTGATGGTTTTGACACAAATTTAGAGAGCAAATCCGATATCGGTGATATTTCAAACCGTTCAGGTAAATAAACTGATTGCAAAGAAAACAAAAATCGAATTTCATTCGGGTAGTCCTTCCACACATCAGAGTTAGGAACGTCAGCTTTTCCAATATATACCGGTGTTATTCTTTTTCCGATTTTATACGCATAAAGAACTTCTGCCCTAACCCAATCCGTCTCTCGTCTAGTTTTCAATCCATCCAAGCACCCATGCGATACAATTAATACAAAATCTATACATTTTTCTATAGCTTCTTTTAGTCTGTCCGGAAAGCTGCCGCTATGCTGTTCATTTGAATTAAAGTATACACTATAGTTTTTTGAACTCAGCGTTTCAAATAATCTCGCAGCAAAGTTGTTCCCCTCTCCGTCATTGCGGTATGATATAAAGATGTCGTTGCATTTTTTTGACTTACCATTTGTGTTATCGAATTCATTCTTACTCTTTTTATACATTTCATTTAATCCTGCCATGTCATTTTCTCCGTTACCATTCATATATCAATTGTTTGTATTTTTTAATTATACTACATGCGATTCGAGTTAGACTTCGCAACTGCATCAGCGACGCATTACTAGCACCATCAGGTATTAAGTTCAAAGATGAACTTATTGATAATAGTATCAACTCATATTACTCTCATTGTGCAATTCTAACGTTTTTTTCTTTCAGCATATTGTATCTTTTAATGCCTGTACCATGCTTTGTTCATTTCAAGTATAATGTTTGTAATCGTGTAGTATTTTTACACATACTGCACTATGACGTCCAAATCGCCGAAGGTTGATGCTTGCTTTGTACGACACACTGCTCGGAAACATCATTGTTTTTTCAAAGTACTCTCATCAGCGTCTAACCCTCCCTGCTGAGTAAAACATCAATTGCAATACAAGAGAATTCTTTGAATTCACGCGTTGTCGCTCATTGTCTTAGTTATTATATCACAGTAATAGCTAAATGTACATGCCTATCACTTAGTTCCAACGCTTTCGAAGCGTGATGCATTAAACAAGCGGCCTGAGCGGCTCAATCATTTTGAACATAAAAATCCGTCAAAAACGCTTCTGCGAAGCAACACAGCTTCCGACGCCAAGACCTCCCGCAAGGGAGCGAGCGACCTCCGGATAGCTATAACAGCCGGATTTGCTGTGCAAATCATGTGGTGACGGCTGCTTGCGACGATGCAGATGACGGGTATAATGATACTTCCGCCTTTTCTCTGAAAAGGCGGCTCGGAGCGTTCCTCGGAGGGGTGAGAGTCCCATGATACCGATTGACCATGTCGTTTCCATCGTCCGCACCTAGAAATATCAGTCCTGTTCTTTCAAAGAATGCCCCTATTCCTCCGAAAAACTCTCCACCCAATGTTCTGAACAAAATTCCGCAAAGGAGAGTTGAGCACAGTGGCAGTCTATCGCATAAACAAAAATTGCGGCTATACGGTCATGGCGGACTTTCACCTTCGAGACAAAAGTACCCGACAAATCCCGGCTGTCCATCCGTCTGCAACCGCCCATGAGCGAGGAACGCAGACGGAAAGCAAGCGAGAACGCCAAGCAAACCGGATTCAGGAGCCGGACGGAATAATGTAGCGTTTAGGGGTGATATGCGATCAAAATGTCGGGTCTGTACTCGATGTTTTGACCGCTATTGCATAGCAAGGTATAGTTCTATCGTTTTTCTCATTTTTAAGGCTATACAGATTCAAAATGATTAAATCAAGACATTTCATCCCGACTGCTTGAAAAATTCACATTATCGTGATACAATAGACAAGGATATTCTTAAATCGGGAGGGTACTATGGCTGTTACGTATAAAAAACTATTTCATCTGTTAATCGACCGTGGTATTGCAACGGCTGAATTGACAGAACAGGCAGGCTTTAGTGCCAACATTTTAACCCGACTTAGAAGAGACCAATATGTTTCATTGGAGAGCATTGAAAAGCTATGTTTTGCCCTCGATTGCGGCGTTGACGATATTCTGGAATTTATACCGAACGAAAAGGAGAACGGAAACAATGATTGATACAAAGAAAGAGCAGGAGCGTGACGAGCTGCACCGTGCGATATGGGCAATCGCTGATGAACTTCGTGGTGCCGTTGACGGCTGGGATTTTAAGAACTATGTTCTTGGCACGATGTTTTATCGATACATTTCTGAAAACCTGACAAGCTATGTCAATTCCGGTGAACAGGAAGCCGGAAACAACGCTTTTGACTATGCAAAAATGCCGGATGCCGAAGCTGAGGAAGCTCGTGACGGCTTGGTAGAAGAAAAGGGCTTCTTTATTCTTCCGTCCGAGCTGTTTTGCAATGTCAATCTCAGAGCCGACAACGATGAAAACCTGAACGAAACTTTGGAGCGTGTATTCAACCACATTGAAAGCTCTGCAAAAGGCTCATCTTCCGAAAGCAGCTTTGCCGGGCTGTTCGATGATTTTGACGTGAACAGCAACAAACTCGGCTCTACCGTTGCAAAGAGAAACGAACGCCTTGCAAAACTCCTGCACGGCGTAGCCAACATGAACCTCGGCGATGTAAAGGATCACGATATTGATGCCTTTGGCGATGCCTATGAATATCTGATGACCATGTACGCATCCGGGGCGGGAAAATCCGGCGGCGAGTTCTTTACCCCTGCGGATGTTTCCGAGCTGCTGACCCGTCTCGGCACAGTGGGCAAAACTGAAATCAACAAAGTTTATGAAAGCAAAGTGCAGAGTTTGATACAATTCAGCGATAGCCTTGCCGCCTGAAATTCGAGGGGTGCAAATCCATTTTAGGGGGGTACATTTCACAGGTAGGGGTGCAAGGTGAAAGTCGCACCAGCTTAGATATAATATCAGTGAACTGGAGATGAGTAAAATGGCAGGAATTAAAAACTATTTGTCTCAAAATATTAAGAGCCTACGTATGGCATATGGTGAATCACAGATGGATCTTGCCTTTGCAATAGGATTGGATTCCCCAAGCGCAATATCAAATTATGAAAAGGGTATCCGAAATCCAAAGCCCGAGGTGAGAAAGAAGTTAGCAGAACACTTCCGCATTACCGAAGAACAACTTATGCATGTTGATTTGTCAGGGATACGTAACACATCTTTTAATTTTTTGAGTGACATACACAAAGCGCAAGAACTTACATTCGCAGCGTTTCCTGTTGTATGTTCAGAAACGGCTATGAAGAATGCATCCTTTGCCGCCGGGTATAATGCTCATATGAGGATTAAAGAGTGTATGCTATCCGGGCAAGAACCCGATGACAAGGATTACGATATTTGCTTTGATTCATATGATAGCGCCTTTGAGAAGGATGCGGTTCCGGAAGCGGCAGGCAACATGCTCTGGTGGTTGTTGCAATTAGAATATATTGTATTAAATCAGCAGATATCACAAGGCGCACAGCACATGATGGAGAACAAGATATCAGGTGCAGAATTCCTTCAGCAATACTATTTGAAAAATTTTGATTTTGAAAGCGAAGATGGCGGAGACGAAGTTTTTGAGGATACTGAAAGCCTGGAATTCTATAAAGACATAGAAGAAATTGTGCAAGACCTTCTGAAAAAAGTTAAATCATCACAGCTTTCAGATCTCGCTTATTATTACACGGCAGTTCGTTATGCATATGGACTTGTGCGAAACGAATATTCTCAAGAAACGAACCAGGCTATGGGACATGAAATGCTGTGGGCTATGAGTGAACTCGGGAATAAGTATGCTAAGAAGTTCTTGCAGATCGCGATTTCTGTAACATCATAACTTCACGGAGCGTGAGCGAAAGCTTGCTCGGCATTTGATATAATAACTATAAACCTCAAGGAAAGGTCAATATGCAGAGGAGGAATCGCACATGAGCTGGGATTATTCGGATTTATCTCACCAAGCAAAGCAAGCCGGAGGACCGGAAAAATTCGTAAAAAATCTTGAGGCATTCAACTACAACAACGGTTTAAAAGACGGAAAATCAGAACAGGCAATTGTGGATCTTGCAATTGCCGGTATAGCCGCTGGTGGTTATGCCTTATATAAAATTATTCGTAAGCGAATCGAAAAGTCTAAAGAGCCTAAGATATCAGCTGAACAAGCAGAACTGTCGAGACAACAGCTTATTCAGGGCATCAAAGATGCGGAAATAGCAGAGCCAGCCGCCGATGATGTATCAGAGGACGAAATTGATACAGAGGGAGGTGAAGAAAATGGCGAAATGTGTTAGGTGCGGCAGAGAGTTCGATTTGTCTTATGCACGTCGAAGTATCGGACATAGCTATGGGGCGGGATCATACAACGATTATTATCCCGATGGCGATGTGTGTGAATACTGTGCCACAGAAGAAATCAGTGCTGATTATAATGCAGGTGCAGAATTAAGAGAACTGATGGGTACAGGATGGGATGACGATTAAACCGGAAGGAGAAAAACGTATGAGTGAAAGGTTTCCTGGCATTGACTGGTATTGTGATCGTTGCAACGCTTATCTGAATGACCAGCCCGGATTCGATGACCACCATTATGTGTGGAAATGCACTGAATGCGGTCACAAGAACAGTATTTCCGCGGATGACATTTACGAGTCAGAAGAAGATTTCAGAAATCCAGATAACTAAGGAGGTGTCCTTATGGGGAAAAATAAGCTTGATGCCGTCACATTCTGCAAGCTTTTTGATATGTTTGGCGAAGATGCTGCGAGAGATACCTTGAACGATGTTAACGAAGGAAGAGTGAGAGCTTCTACCATCGAGAAGTATCTTTATACAGATGAAACTAAAGAAGAGTACTCCCAACGTCTTAAGGCGGAGTACAAGGATTTTGAATAATCAGTTGAAAAAGTCAAGCGTCTAATATTGATAAAAATGATTTAGGCGGAAGGAAAAGAAATATGACACGAGAAGAATTGAAAGAACAAATTTACGAATTGATGCGTCAGTATGCTGATGAAGAAATTGATGGAGCTACTTATGCTCAAAAAATGATGGAATTAACCACATCTGCAAGGGGTGAAATCGACGAAGAGGAATAAGCAATATTAAATTCCCGGCCATTGGAAATCAACCCGATAGCCGGGAATTTTTTTCTGCTCATTTAAATTCGGATTTCCGTCCCATCCTTCATGGTGAAGCGGATGTCGTCCCTGCCGTAGACCGTCACGAATTCCACCATGCCGTGCCAGAGGGTAGCGTCGTACTCCGTGACGGCATCCTTGCGTTCTTCCAAAAGGGCAAGGTAATGCTCGATGGACTTGCGACGGGAATTCTTGTCGTGAATTTCTGCCTCCACCTCGTCAAGGCGGCTCTTTGCCTTTTCATACCGGGCGGCGAGGCTTTCGTATTCCTTGTTGTAGTCCGCCTGGTTCTGCGCCACATGGGCGTTCTGGTAGATGCCGTCCTGAATCAGCCGTGCGACGACGTTCAGTTCATCAGTCAGTTCTGTCCGTTCCTGTTCGAGGGCGGAGGTGTCAAAGACTGAATCCCGGATAAGGCGGAAAGTCTCGATGACGGTGTCCTTGTCGGCGAGCACCCTGTTCGCCGCTGATACGAACGCTGCCTTTATCTCATCGTCGGTCAGGTGCGGCGTGGAGCATTTTTCTCCGCCGTACTTGTGGTTGCACCGCCAGATGACCTTGCGGTACTTGTCGGTGCTGTGCCAGACCTTTGAGCCGCACTCACCGCACTTTATCTTGCCGGAGAAGTCGTGGACTCCGCTGTGCCTGTTCTTCCCGGAGCAGCGTTTCTCAAGCTCTATCTGTACGCGGTCGAAAACGGCGGGATCGATGATTGCCTCGTGATCGCCCTCGACGTAGTACTGATGAATCTCACCGTTATTGACATTTGTCTTTTTAGTGAGGTAGTCCACGGTGTATGTTTTCTGTAGGAGGGCGTCGCCCTTGTACTTTTCGTTGGAAAGTATCCGCTTGACCGTGGGGGCGTTCCACTTCGGCTTGTGGGAGGGACTGAGGTCGCCGTCCGCTTCAAGCTGTCGGCTGATGCCGTATGGCGTCATGCCCTCAAGGAAAAGCCTGTAGATTTTCTTGACCGTTTCAGCCTCCGCGGGGTGACCATCCTTCCGTCCGGTCCCTTGTCGTAGCCGAGGAACCGGCTGTATGCCACGCTGACCTTGCCGTCGGCGAAACGTTTCCGTTGTCCCCACGTCACATTGTCCGATATGGAGCGGCTCGCTTCCTGCGCAAGCGATGACATTATAGAGATCAGAAGCTCACCTTTGCCGTCGAATGTCCATATGTTCTCTTTTTCAAAATAAACCTCCACGCCGTGGCTCTTGAGGTCGCGGATCGTTGTAAGACTGTCGACCGTGTTTCTTGCGAAGCGGCTGACGCTCTTTGTCACGATCAGATCGATATTCCCGGCAAGAGCGTCGGCGATCATCCTGTTGAAGCCCTCCCTGTGCCGGGTGTTGAGGCCGGAAATGCCTTCGTCGGCTGCTGTACAGAAAGGACTAATAATTTCACGCCGTGCAGGACTCCCGGCGCAAGGTTTCCATCAGAGCTTTGATCTCATCGACAAGGTTCAGCCGAATGTCCATGCGCCCGTCCGGGTAGATGGTGACGGAGTGCAGCAGATCGATTGAGATTTCCCTGGTCAGCGCCGTAATCCCGGCATAGCTTTTGAAATGCTCGATTACAGCATTGCTGCCGTCGTCGCTGCCGCTTATTTTGTGCTCCAGCTCCAAGACCGTGCGGGAGATTTCCTCTGCCTGCGCCGTCAGAGCTTTCTTCTGCGCCGCGAAGCTCTCGCGGGATATCCCGCCCTCCACCAGCCTTTCATAGAGGTCTTGCAGCCGCTCGTCAAGCCGGGCTTTCCGGCTCTGGAGGGTCTGCAACTGTCGCTGCGCCTGTTTGCGATCAAGCTGCCGCTGTGCCTGCCTTGTTTGCAGGAGACGGTCTATGCTGACGGCGTATTGGGCATAGACCTGTATGGTGTCGATCACCGCTTCCAGAATATCAGGCTCAGGGATTCTATCCTCTGAGCAGTCAAAGCCGGTATTCAGCCGTTTCATGACGCAGCGGTAGGAGCCGTTCTTCTTATTGTCCCGCTGCATGGCATGACCGCATACGCCGCAGATCACCTTGCGCTTCAGCGGATTCCCGCCGCCCGTCATGACTTCTCGCTCCCTGTATTCCCGCATACAAGCCTG
>ENA-ORSC01001569-ORSC01001569.1-human-gut-metagenome-genome-assembly--contig:-NODE-1569-length-15333-cov-9.202972_pt1 | contig 15333 bp, 11 predicted proteins | sample MGYA00242178_ERZ509140 | MGnify/ENA primary metagenome ERZ509140 (study PRJEB26280, sample SAMEA2338681) | human gut metagenome | biome: human gut; feature: human-associated habitat; material: faeces... | reverse complement strand
GAATTCTGCGGCGATGCGCCCGACGGCGAGTTGGCGCTGCCGCAGATCCGCAAGCTGCGCCCGGACATTCTGATTACGGATATCAAAATGCCGTTTATGGACGGGCTGGCACTCAGCAAGCTTGTCTGCGCAGAACTGCCGGAGACAAGAATTATTCTCATCAGCGGACACAACGACTTTGAGTTTGCGCAGGAGGCCATTGAGATCGGCGTGGAGCAGTATCTGCTTAAGCCTGTGACAAGGACGTCGCTTCTGAAAACGCTGGAGGATGTCAGCCGGAAAATCGACGAGGAGCGGGAGCAGAAAGCCTATCTGCGTCAGTTTCAGCAGGAAGGGCAGGAATATGAGCAGTATGCCCGCCGCAAGTTCTTTGAACAGATCACCTCCGGCACGCTGCGCGTTTCCGAGATCTACGAGCAGGCAAAGAAGCTGCAGATCGACATTGACGCCGAGGGTTATAACGTGATTTTGCTGACCCTGCAGAGCAAGGGCACGGCAGAGTATTCCCAGACGCTGGCCGAGCGGCTGGAGGAACTGATGGCGTATCTTCTGCGCTATGGCGAATATCTGCTGTTTCGGTGCAACCTTATGACCTACTGCGTCATTGTAAAGGGCAGCGCCGCGGGGCTGGACGCCGCCGTGCACCGTTGCCTGGAAAATATTCAGCGCCGCTGCGGCGGGGACGAAGCGCTTGCGTGGTACGCGGCGGTCAGCGAACCGGTCGCCCGTCTGAGTGAACTTCCCAGCTGCTACGCCAAGGCGCATACGATCCTTTCCTACCGGCATCTTTTGCCGGAACGGCATGTCCTGACAGCAGACGTGCTGCAAAAGCCGCAGCGCGGAGCGCTCCCGGCGCTCGACGAGGTCGATGCCAGCAAGGCGGATCCCGCTATTATCCGCAATTTCTTACAGACCGGCATGCGCGAGGAAATTCCGGACTTTGTATCGGAATACCTTGCATCCTTCGGAAACGCGCTGGATTCGATGCTCTTCCGGCAGTATGTGCTGCTGGAACTGCGCTTCAGCGCCATCCGCGCAGCCAAAGGCTTCGGCTACTCGCAGGAGGAATTCCTGCGTCCGCTGGGCTCCAGGCAAATGCTTACGACAGATGTTGACCGTGATTCGCTGCAAAAAAACTGCGCCGCGCTTCTGCGCCGCGCCATTGATCTGCGCGAGGAGGAATCCGGCAATCAATATAAATCCATGCTCAAGCGTGCGCTGCGCTACATCGACCAGAACTATACCGACGAAAATCTCTCGCTCAATACGGTGGCGAAGGCTGCCAATATCAGCCCAAACTATTTTTCCGGCGTGTTCAGCCAGGAGATGGGGCAGACGTTCGTTGAATATCTGACGGAAAAGCGGATGGAGCGCGCGAAGGAACTGCTGCGCTATTCCGGCAAGCGGTCGAGCGAGGTTGCGTATGAGGTCGGCTACCGCGACCCGCGCTACTTCAGCTTCCTGTTCAAAAAAACGCAGGGCTGCACACCGAGCAGCTACCGCGCGGGAAACGGAGACGGGCATGAAGCGAAATGAGCCGCATCCGTCGCTGGACGGAAGGCTGCGGCGGCTGCTGTGGAGCATGCTGCTGCTCGTCTGCGTGATTCTGGTGGCAACGCTGGCAATTTTGCTGCTGCATAACCATCAGTATTCCATTGTCACCGCGAATATCGTCAGAGCCTCCCAGTTCAACCAGAACTTCAAGGAGGACGTCGATCTTAAAATGTACTACTATGTCATTGACAGCAGTTACGGCGAAACGCTGCCGCTGCAGGAGGTCGATGAGGCAAAGACGCTCGGCCAGGAACTCCTGTCCGGCACGCAGGACCGGCAGAGCCGCAAGGCCATCACGAGCGCGATCAATCTGTGCGAAAATCTGCGCGAACGCATCGTGCAGATCACCGAAACGGACGGTTACGAGGCCAGAATGGAACTGCTGGAGTCCAATATCTATATTCTCACAGAATTGATCCAGCAGTATTTTTATACCTATCTCTACCATGAGGCTGGCTATCTGGATTCTTTGCAGGCTGCACTGACGGCCCGGCTCTGGTTGGAACTGGGGCTGGTCGCCGTCGGCGCGCTGATTCTTGTGATTGTGCTGATGCGCCGCTCGGCGGCAATCAGCCGCAGCATCACACAGCCGATTTATGCGCTGCGCGAGCGCGCCCAGTCGATTGGCCGGGGCGATCTTGCCGCGCGGGAGCCTGTCGTTGCCGAGGATGAGACGCTGCAGGCGCTCAGCAGCAGTCTGGAACAGATGGCCCAGCATCTGCAGCAGCAGATGGAACTCAACCGGCAGGAGCAGGACAAGCTGCGCGCGATGGAACTGGCGCTGCTGCAAAGCCAGATCAACCCGCATTTTCTTTATAATACACTCGATACGATCATCTGGCTTGTGGAAACAGGAAAGAACGAACAGGCTGTCGAGATGGTCACAAGCCTGTCAAATTTTTTCCGCAGTTCTCTGAGCAAGGGCCGCGATATTATTACGCTTGGCGAGGAAGAGATTCATGTGCGTAGCTATCTGGAGATCCAACAGGTGCGCTACCGGGATATCCTGCACTATGAGATCTGCGTCCGGCCGGAACTGCGCGGCTGTGTGTTGCCAAAGCTGACCTTGCAGCCGCTGGTGGAAAACGCGCTCTATCACGGCATCAAGCTGCGCCGCGGCATGGGCCATATTCTCATCGATGCCGCGCAGGAGAACGGACATGTCCGAATCTGCGTGCGCGATGACGGTGCGGGCATGGCGCCCGAGCGCCTGCAGCAGCTGCGGCAGAGTCTGGATACGGAGGAACAGGTTGGCTTCGGCTTGCGGACGGTCTACCGGCGGCTTCGGCTGTTGTACGGCGCGCAGTGCTCCATGGAACTGGAAAGCGAGCCAAACGTCGGAACGACAGTCACGCTGCGCTTTCCAATTAGAGAGGAGGCGGAGGCATGAAACGGCTGATTCTTTTGCTTCTCCTTCCGGCGCTTCTGCTGCTTGGGGGCTGTATGCCCTATGTCCGGCAGACGCCGGAGGAGGGGACGACGCTCATTACCGTCGGCTTTTCGCAGGTCGGTGCAGAATCGGACTGGCGCGTGGCCAACACCGAGTCTATGCGCGAGAGCCTGAGCGAGGAAAACGGCTTTGAATTGCTGTTTGACAATGCCCGGCAGAAGCAGGAAAACCAGTTCAAGGCCATCCGCACCTTCATCCAGCAGGATGTGGACTACATCGTGCTTGCGCCGGTTACAGAGACGGGCTGGGAAAGCGTGCTGGAGGAGGCGCGCGCAGCGGCCATTCCGGTTATCATTGTTGACCGGCAGGTGGAACTCAGTGACGTGTCACTCTATACAAGCTGGGTCGGCTCGGATTTCAGAAAGACTGCCGACGAGGCGATCGCGTGGCTGGCAGAGACGCTGGAGGCGCGCGAAAATGCAGACGCGGAGGTGCAGATCCTGCATTTGCAGGGAACGCCCGGCTCCACGGCGCAGCTTCAGCGCTCTGCAGCGCTGGAAGCGGGCGCAGCCGCGCACAAGGGCTGGACGGTTGCTGAGCATTTGAACGGTGATTTCACGCAGGCAAAGGCGTATGAGGAGACGCTTGCCTATCTGCAAAGCAATCCCGCGCCGGATGTGGTCTACTGCGAGAACGACAATATGTGCTTCGGCGTCATGCAGGCGATGGACGAATTGGGTATCGTCTACGGAAGCGGCGGCGTGACGCTCATTTCCTTCGACGCGGTACGGCGGGCGCTTTCCTACTGTAAAGATGGAAAAATCGACCTCTGCGCCGAATGCAACCCTCTCCACGGGCCGCGCGTGCGCGCGATCATCGAACAGCTGGAGCGCGGCGAAACGCCGGAAAAGCAGTCGTATGTCCCAGAACAGCTTTTTACAGGCAACCGCGTCACAGATGAACTGCTGGAAAGCCGTGTATATTAAAAACAGCGTGCATCCGAAGTCCGGATGCACGCGTTTTTATTCGATCAGCCGCTTTGCCGGGCGTATAGTGCCCATGGCAGGCGGACGCTCTGGCAGGGCTGGCGGCGGATCTGGCTGAGAAGATTCTCGGCTGCGGCATGGCCCATGGCGTGTGGATCATGTCCGGCCGAGGTGATGCTGACAGGGCCGAAGGTGCTGTAGTAACTGTTGTCAAAGCTTACGACGGCGATATCCTCCGGCACGCGCTTTCCCGCGCGCAGAAGCGTTCGGATGAGATGAAAGGCAATCTCGTCATTGTAGCAGACGACGGCAGTGCAGCTGCCCAGCTGCTGCCGCAGAAAATTTTGCAGCATGCTTTCATCCTGCAGTTCGACAAGCTGGTAGCGCTGAAAGCTGGAAAACCAGAGGAAATTTTCATCGAGCGGGAAAAGTCCGGCGTCGCGCATCGCGCAGACCACGCCGTGATAGCGCTCCGGCCCCTGTGCATCGTCGGATTTGAAAATCCCGGCGATTGTTTGATGCCCGTTCCGGATGAGGTGCCCGGCCAGCAGATAGCCGCCGCCGTAATTGTCGTCGCCGACGCAGAATGCGTCGGGCAGTTCCCGGCAGCTTCCGTGCAGGAAGGTCATAGGCAGTCCGCGCTGCCGGAGCGCCTGATACAGTTCGGCGTTTGGATTCGGCAGCGCTGTCTTGCAGCCCTCAACCAGAATCCCTGCCGGGGGATCGAGCAGCAGCTGCTGCAGGATCTCGCGCTCACGATGGATGGAGTTTTCCGTGGCGTGAATGACGACGGAAAAGCCTTGTACGGAAAGGCATGCCTGAATATCCTTGAGCAGTGACGGAAAAATGTAGTCGCTGAGCGAGGTCGCAATCACGGCGATGCGCCGGTCCTGATTGGCTGCCGCCGGGCAGAGAAAGCTGCCGCTGCCGCGGCGTTTTTCAATGAGTCCCTCCTGCTCCAGCACGGCAAGTGCCTGCCGGAGTGTCTGGCGGCTGACAGAAAACTGCGCAGCGAGTTCCTGTTCGCACGGCAGTTTCCGCTGGCCGTCTGCGTACCACTGCGGCAGCGTCTGCCGGAGCGCCATTACCAGCTGCTCATATTTCGGCGCCATACGCACCCGCCTCCTGTCTCGTATTTTAGAAGCCTGTAGCAAAACGCAAGCACTTACACATTCGTTGTAGGGGGCCGATGCCCACATCGCCCCCTACAACCGAATGTGCGGATGCCTGCGAATTCGCCGACAATATATGCGAAATTCGCTGCTTTCTGCTGCCGAGGCTGCGTTCGCTTCCATTGTACCACAGCCATCCGCAAACCGCATTGCCGGATTTGTTTGTTTTCTTTCGGAGATTTGTCAGACAGCCGAAAGAAATTCTGCGCTTTTGCGGACAACACGAGAAAAACAGAGAAAGTTTTAAGAAATTTTCAAACAATTACAGAAAAAATCAAACAAGCCTTGCACAGAACTTAGCATTTTGTCAGTGCTGTACAAAAACATACTTCGCAGTAGCATCAAGACGGAGACAGAAAAAAACAAACAAAACAGGTGCATCAATCGGAAGAAAATAAAATAAATACTGTAAAAACAGAGCAGTTTCCAAAGAGCTGTCCGTTTTTGGCGGAATACGGACAAAAGCTGTCTGCGCGCTGCGCCGAATTTGGCGCAGAACTTGTTCGTCAGATTGATTTTTGTCTCTCCACACGCTTAAATAAAGCCATAACAGGCGAACACCTGTAAGACCTGTGAAAAACCAACACAATTTGAAAGTGAGGAAACAAATCATGAAAAAGATTCTTGCTCTGCTTCTGGCAATCACCATGATTGCCGCGTTCTGCGCCTGTGCGCAGAAGCCCGCCGACACGACTCCGGCCGATACCTCCGCAGACACCGCTTCCGACGCACCTGCCGCTTCCGATGGCAAACTCATCAAGGTCGGCATCATCAACAACGACCCCAACGAATCCGGCTACCGCACCGCCAACGACAAGGATCTGAAGGCGATGTTCACCGAGGAAAACGGTTATGACGCTTCCTTCGCCTACAGCCTCAAGAACGACGAGCAGATCGCTGCTGCCCAGAAGTTCATCCAGGACGAGGTTGACTATCTGCTGATCTCCGCCGCTGGTACCTCCGGCTGGGATTCCGTCCTGCAGGACGCACAGGCTGCCGGTATCCAGGTCATCCTCTTTGACCGCACCATCGACGCTGACGAGAGCCTTTATGTTGCTTCCATCGTCTCCGACATGGCCAAGGAAGGCCAGACCGCTGTTGACTGGCTGGCTTCTCAGGGCCTTGACTCCTACAACATCATCCACATTCAGGGCGTCATGGGCTCCGCTGCCCAGATCGGCCGTACCGGTGCGCTGGACGCGCAGGTCGCTGCCAATGACAACTGGAACATGGTGACCCAGCAGACCGCCGAGTGGAACGCCGAAACTGCCCAGCAGATCGTGCAGTCCGTCATCGACTCCGGCAAGGAATTCAACGTCATCTACGCTGAGAATGACGACATGGCCAAGGGCGCTGTTGCGGCTCTGGACAAGGCAAACATCTCCCACGGCGTGGGCAAGGATGTCATCGTCATGGGCTTCGACTGCAACAAGTGGGCGCTTGAAGAACTGCTCACCGGCAACTGGAACTACGACGGCCAGTGCAACCCCTTCCAGGCTTCCTACATTGACGCCATCATCAAGGATCTGGAAAACGGCAAGGCCCCGGCTGAAAAGACCATCGTCATGGACGAAAAGGGCTTCGACGCTTCCACTATCACGCAGGAAGACGTTGACAACTACGGCATTTAATCAAACACTGAACTTCGCATAAAGACTGAAATGGCTGCGTGCGGCACGGCGTATATGGAGCATTCCGTGTATCCGCGCTGCACGCAGCGTGCCATTATGGAGGCGAACACAATGCAGGAAACAGCTTTACTGGAATTGCGGGGGATCTGCAAATTTTTCCCCGGTGTCCGCGCGCTTGACGGCGTGGATTTTACGCTCCGCAAGGGTGAAATCCATGCACTGATGGGGGAGAACGGCGCGGGCAAATCCACGCTTATTAAGGTGCTCACAGGCGTGTATTCCAAAGACGAGGGCACCATTTCCATGGAAGGAACGCCCGTACAGATCCGCACGACGCAGGACGCGCTGAAAGCGGGCATCAGTACGGTTTATCAGGAAATCACCCTCTGCCCGAATCTGACTGTGGCAGAGAATCTATACATTGGAAGAACAAAGGGCGCGTTTACAAACTGGCGCAAAATGAACGCGGACGCGAAAAAACTCCTGGAGTCGCTCGGCATTCCCGCCGCGCCCACGCAGCAGCTGTCCAGCTGCTCCATTGCCGTGCAGCAGATGGTCGCCATTGCCCGCGCAGTCGATATGGAGTGCAAGGTCCTTATTCTCGACGAGCCGACATCCTCTCTTGACGAGCAGGAGGTTGAAAAACTCTTCAAACTTATGCTGGACCTCAAATCACGCGGCGTCGGCATTATCTTTGTTACGCATTTTCTCGAGCAGGTCTACGCCGTCTGCGACCGTATTACCGTTTTGCGCGACGGCAAACTTGTCGGCGAATACAAGATTGCCGACCTGCCGCGTGTGCAGCTTGTGTCCAAGATGCTCGGCAAGGAACTCGATGATCTGTCCGAGATCAAGAGCGAAGGCGCCGCAGACGCGCTTGAGGGCGCGGAGGTCGTCTATGAGGCAGCCGGGCTTTCCAGTGCGGCAGGCGTTCGCCCGTTTGATTTTTCCATCCGCAAGGGCGAGGTCAACGGCTTTACGGGTCTGCTCGGCTCCGGCCGCAGCGAATCCGTGCGCGCGATCTTCGGCGCGGATCATGTCTCCGGCGGTACCGTGAAGATGGACGGCAAGCAGGTGAAGATTACCTCGCCGCTGCGCGCCATGAAGCACGGCATCAGCTATCTGCCCGAGGACCGCAAGCGCGACGGCATCATCGGAGACCTCTCTGTGCGCGACAATATCATTCTCGCGCGGCAGGTGCTCGACGGCTTTTTCCATCCCATTTCCAAGGCAAAGGCGGAAAAATACGCCGAGGAGTATATCAAACTCCTGAGCATCAAGACGGCCTCGACCGACACGCCCATCAAGGCGCTCTCCGGCGGCAATCAGCAGAAGGTCATTCTGGCGCGCTGGCTGCTGGCGAATCCCGTCTATATGATCCTCGACGAGCCGACGCGCGGCATCGATGTCGGCACAAAGGTCGAGATTCAGAAGCTTGTTCTGCAGCTTGCCGCAGAGGGCAAGAGCGTGACGTTTATCTCGTCCGAAATCGACGAGATGCTCCGCGTCTGCTCGCGCCTTGTCGTCATGCGCGACCGGCAGGTCGTCGGCGAACTGCGCGGCAGCGACCTCAACCAGAGCAGCATCATGAAAACCATTGCCGGAGGTGAACAGGCATGACCCGGACAACCGAAAAACCGCAGGGCAGCTTCCTTGCCCGGCTGGTGCGCAAGCAGATTTTTATCCCGCTGGCTGCACTTCTGATTTTGATCGTATTCAACTTTATCGCAGACCCCTCGTTCTTCGCCATTACGCTGAAGGAAAACAGCCTCGGCGATCTGGTCCTGACGGGCAACCTGATCACAATCCTCGATAACGCATCCGAACTTGTCATTCTCGCCATCGGTATGACGCTTGTGACAGCGGCCTCCGGCGGACAGGATATTTCCGTCGGCTCCGCCATCGCTATTGCGGGCAGCGTCGTCCTTCGCGTGCTGTGCGGCACGAATTCGCGCCCGGATACGCTGCAGGCGCCGATCCTTGTGGCATTTCTGGCCTGCTGCGTCGTCTCTATGCTCTTCGGCGCGTTCAACGGTACGCTCGTTGCTGTTTTTAAAATTCAGCCGATGGTTGCCACGCTGATTCTCTACACGGCCGGTCGTTCCATTGCTGCATGGATCAATAACAACGAACTGCCCATGATCTCCGATCCGTCGTTTGCGTATTACGGCAATTTCCTGCCGGGCGTGGCCGTTCCGACGCCGATTTTCATTGCCGTGATCTGCATGATACTCGCGTGGGCGCTGCTGCGGTTCACGAATATCGGGCTTTATTCGCAGGCAGTCGGCATCAACGCCAGTGCCGCGCGGCTCAACGGTATCCACCCGCAGTTCGTAAAGTTCCTGACCTACGTCATTCTCGGCCTGTGCGTGGCCGTTGTGGGCTTTATCAAGGTCAGCCGCTTCTCCACCATCAACTATTCCGTTGTGGCCAAGGACATCGAAATGGACGCGATTTTGGCTGTTGCACTTGGCGGCAACGCGCTCTCGGGCGGCAAGTTCAACATCTGGGCCTCCGTCCTCGGCGCGTATGTCATCCAGTTCCTCACCACGACGTTGTTCAAGTTCAATGTCGTTTCCAGCGCACTGCCGGCCTACAAGGCAGTCGTGGTCATCATCCTCGTCGTGCTGAGCGCGCCGACTGTCCGCGAAAAGCTGGAAGCGCTCAAAAAGCGGCACAGAACCGAAGAAAAGAAGGAGGCTGGCACCCATGCGGAATAAAACAAAAGCGCCTTCACTTGCGCACAAAGGCCGTCTGACAGACGCAAAGCTGCTGCTGATCATCACAATCTGCGTTTTTGTCGTCATGTATGTGTGCGCGGTGCTGTTTCTTGGCTCCGGCTTCAAAAAGCCGCAGACCTTCTTTAACATTCTCAACGAAAACGCAGCGCTGCTCATTCTCTCGTGCGGCATGAGCCTCGTCATGATCACGGGCGGCATCGACATTTCCGTTGGCACGCTTACCGCGCTTGTCTGCATGAGCTGCGCGGTCAATCTCGACTATCAGGGCGGTACCGTCCTGACGGCCATCCTGCTGGCCCTCGGCATCGGCACGGCGTTTGGTTTTGTGCAAGGCTTCCTGATTGCCTATCTTGAAATTCAACCGTTCATCGTCACGCTTGCGGGCATGTTCTTTGCCAAGGGTATGACGACCATCGTCAACGCGACACAGTTTAACGTGGAAAACGCAGCATTTAAGGCACTCAAGGAAACGCGCATCTATGTGCCCGGTATGGGCTCCGTCAATAAACTTGGTGCGTATGTCCCCGCCTATGTGGAGATTGGCGTTGTGGTGGCGCTGGTGGTTGTGGCGGTTTTGTTTGTGGTGCTCCGCTGGACGAAGTTCGGCAGAAGTGTCTACGCGGTCGGCGGCAACAGCTACAGCGCCAATATGCTGGCCATCAACGTCAAGCGCACGAAGTTCCTTGCGCACCTCATCTGCGGCATTCTCGCGGGCATCGGCGGTTTTGTGTACTTCCTGCATGTCGGCTCTGGCTCCCCGTCGCACGCAAGCGGCGCGGAAATGAACGCCATCGCGTCCTCTATCATCGGCGGCACGATGCTGACCGGCGGCGTCGGCAACATCATCGGCACGCTCTTTGGCGTCTTGTCCCTGAGTACGATCAAGAATATCGTCTCCTCGCTGGGACTTGATGAAGCATGGTGGACGAATATCACAGTCGCAGCCATGATCTGCCTGTTCCTCGTGATTCAAAGTCTGGTCCTGTCGCGCAAAAACAAGGACGAATAAGCGCCTTTACAGGCATTACACCGTATTTCAATAGGAGATATCAAATATGAAACACTATGAATTCTGGTTTATCGTCGGCTCGCAGACGCTCTACGGCGAGGATGTTCTGACGACTGTCGCACGGCGTGCGGAGGAGATGGCGCAGAAGCTGTCCGCCGTCCTGCCGTATCCGCTCAAATACAAGGTCACAGCCAAATCCAGCGCTGAGATCACGCAGGTCGTAAAAGAGGCTAATTACGATGATTCCTGCGCCGGTATCGTCACATGGTGCCATACATTCAGCCCGTCCAAAATGTGGATCAACGGCCTGGATATGCTCCAGAAGCCGTGGCTGCACTTTGCGACCCAGTATAACCGTGAGATTCCCAATGAAGAAATCGACATGGACTTCATGAACCTCAATCAGGCCGCGCACGGCGACCGGGAACACGGCTTCATCGGCGCGCGCCTGCGCAAGCCGCGCAAGATTATCGCTGGGTACTGGCAGGACGAGGATGTGCAGGCCCGCATCGGCAGCTGGATGAAGGCCGCCATCGGCGTCGCCGTCTCGAAGAACATGAAAGTCATGCGTTTCGGCGACAATATGCGCAACGTGGCTGTCACCGAGGGCGATAAAGTCGAAGTCCAGAAGAAACTCGGCTGGGAAGTCAACACATGGGCCGTTGGCGATCTGGTCAAGGAAATGAACGCCGTCACGGAAGCGGAAATTGACGAGCTCATGGCCGTTTACCGCGAAAAGTACGATTTTGCGACCGACGATATCGCTGCCATCCGCTATCAGGCGCGCGAAGAGATCGCTATGAAGAAGATGATGGATGCGGAGGGCTGCAAAGCCTTCTCCAACACGTTCCAGGACCTCTATGGCATGGAACAGCTGCCCGGCCTCGCGTCCCAGCACCTCATGGCGCAGGGCTACGGCTACGGCGGCGAAGGCGACTGGAAGGTCGCAGCGATGACCGCCATCCTGAAAGCCATGGGCGAAAACGGCAACGGCGCGTCCGCGTTCATGGAGGACTACACCTATCATCTCGTCAAGGGCCAGGAGTATTCCCTCGGCGCGCATATGCTGGAGGTCTGCCCGTCCGTGGCAGCCGGCCGTCCGCGCATCGAGACGCACTTCCTCGGCATCGGCATGAACGAAAAAGACCCCGCCCGCCTCGTCTTCGAGGGCAAAGCGGGCAAGGGCGTTGTCACAAGCCTCATCGACATGGGCGGCAGACTGCGCCTCATCGTGCAGGATATTGAGGCTGTCAAGCCCATTATGCCCATGCCGAACCTGCCGGTCGCCCGCGTTATGTGGCGCGCGATGCCCGACCTCACCACCGGCGTCGAGTGCTGGATCACAGCGGGCGGCGCACATCACACTGTCCTGAGCTACGACGTGACTGCCGAGCAGCTGCGTGACTGGGCAAGAATGATGGAAATTGAATTCGTCCACATCACGAAGGACACCACGGTCGAGGGGTTGGAGCAGGAACTGTTCCTGAACGACCTCGCGTGGAAGCTGAAATAAGTGCACAACGCTGAAACAGGAACTGCTGAACAGGCATGATTTTCTGCGGCTGTTTTGAAAGGCTACGGCCCGCTGCATGTTGCAGCGGGCCGGTTGTGTATGGAGCGTTACAGACAGGTCTGCAGGATGCACAGGATCATCTGCGCATGTTCGCATTCCTCTTCAGCAATTCTCAGCAGCATGCAGCGGTGCGTTCCAGCGTTCTCGGCAAGCGTCTCATATGCCTCGTGCGCGGTGTGCTCCTCGGAATAGCGTTGGCGGAGCGTCTCGTTGATACAGGTGACGCACGGCGCTTCCGGCCTGCCGGGGCAGGCCTTTTTTCCGGTCTTGAGAAAATAGACCGCGCCGAATTGCTTCGCGTGGCAGGCCTCCTGCCGGGCCATTTCACGCAGCATCGCCTGTGCTTTGCCCTTCATGCGGCAGGCGAGGTGCGCATAGAGCGCGCTGTCATTGCGTTCGTCCGCAATCAGTTCAAGCAGCTTTTCGGGCGTCAGGGAATCGGCCGCAGCGCTGCCGGAGCCGGTTTGCTCGTTCATCTGGGCAGCAGGCACGGCCTGCGCGCTCATCACGCGGCTCCAGACCCGCTGCGCCTGTTTTTCCGTGAGTGGTTGCATGGGATCTCCCTCCTTCGCCTCATCGTATGCGCTGCGAGGCCGGATTGTGCGGTTTCACAAAAAATCCCACACGAAAGCGGCAAATTTGCACGATTTTCTCGCAGAAAAATCTTGTATTTCCAAGATGTCTGTGTTAAAATTCTTTTTTGTGAGATTTTTATTCAGGCAAAGAAGGAAGGGGCGCCAAGTATGACGCAGGATAAAATTCGGAATATTGCAATCATCGCGCACGTTGACCACGGCAAGACCACGCTGGTCGATCAGATGCTCAAGCAGGGCGGCGTGTACCGTGAGAATCAGGCGGTCGTTGACCGCGTGATGGACTCCGGCGATCTCGAACGCGAGCGCGGCATCACCATTCTCGCCAAGAATACCGCTGTCCATTATAAAGACTATAAGATCAACATCGTCGATACCCCGGGCCACGCCGATTTCTCCGGCGAGGTCGAGCGTATTTTGAAGATGGTCGACGGCGTTCTGCTGCTGGTCGACGCGGCGGAGGGTCCCATGCCCCAGACGCGCTTCGTGCTGCAGAAGGCATTGGAGCTGGGTCATAAGGTCATCGTCGTTGTCAACAAGATCGACCGCCCGGACGCACGCGTCCACGAGGTCATCGACGAGGTATTGGAGCTGCTGCTGGACCTCAACGCAACGGAAGAGCAGTTCGAGTCTCCGACGTTGTTCTGCTCGGCGCGGCGCGGCATCGCGTCCTACAGCCCCGATGAAGAGGGCACGGACCTGACGCCGCTTTTCGAGACGATTGTCAACTATATTGACCCCCCCAAGGGCGACCGCGAAGGTCCGCTGCAGCTGCTCGTTTCGTCGATCGACTACAACGAGTTCGTCGGCCGCATGGCCATCGGACGCATCGAGCGCGGCACGCTCAAGCAGAACCAGGAGATCATGGTCTGCAACTACCACGACCCCGACGCCGCGCCGAAGAAGGCCAAGGCCGTCTCCATGTACGAATTTGAGGGCCTTGCCAAGAACCCCGTCACCGAGTCCACCGCGGGCAACATCATCTGCCTGTCCGGCATCGGCGACATCACGATCGGCGATACGATCTGCGCGCCCGAGTGCGTCGAGCCGCTCCCGTTCGTCAAGATCAGCGCCCCCACGATGGAGATGACGTTCTCCATCAACGACTCTCCCTACGCCGGACGTGAGGGTAAGTTCGTCACCTCGCGCCAGCTGCGCGACCGTCTCTTCCGCGAAACGCTCAAGGACGTTTCACTCCGCGTCACCGAGCTCGAGGGCTCGACGGACGCGTTCAACGTCGCGGGCCGCGGCGAAATGTCGCTGTCCATCCTCATCGAGACCATGCGCCGCGAAGGCTATGAGTTCCAGGTCTCGCCCCCGCGCGTGCTCTATCAGACGATCAACGGCCAGAAGTGCGAGCCTATCGAGCGCCTCGTCGCGGACGTCCCGACCGATGCGGTCGGCTCCGTGATCGAAAAGCTCAGCGCCCGCAAGGGTGAGCTGCAGCAGATGGAGCCCATCGGCAAGCGCACGCGTCTGGAGTTTCTCGTGCCGGCGCGCGGCCTGTTCGGCTACCGCAACGAATTTCTGACCGATACGAAGGGCGAGGGCATCATGGCCTCCGTCTTTGACAGCTACGCCCCCTATAAGGGCGAGATGAACCGCCGGAATACTGGGTCCCTTATATCCTTTGAGACGGGTGAGTCCATCACCTACGGGCTCTTTAACGCCCAGGAGCGGGGTACGCTCTTTATCGGCCCGGGCGTGAAGGTGTACGAGGGTATGGTGGTAGGCGTGTCTCCCAAGCAGGAGGACATCACCGTAAATGTCTGCAAGAAAAAGCAGCAGACCAACACCCGTGCCTCCGGCTCCGATGATGCGCTGCGTCTGGTGCCGCCTCGGAAGATGAGTCTGGAGCAGTGCCTGGAATTTCTGGCGGATGATGAGCTGCTGGAAGTTACACCGGATAATCTGCGTATCCGAAAGACCATCCTCAACCACGAGAAGCGCATGAAGGCCGCCCACGGCAGCAAGAAAAAATAAACAAGAGGGCCTGCCCTGCAGGATTCTCTGCCGGCGTGCCGAAAGTATCTTTTCGGCACGCCGTTTCTTCATTTCGGCAGCCTCTTTGCTGCCCATTGACGGGAAGAAAAAAACAGTGTACAATGCAAAAAACAGATCGGCATGGAGTGAGAAAAAATGACACTGAATGAGATGAAAATCGGCAGCACTGCTGTGATACGCCAGGTGGGCGACGAGGGACCCCTGCGGTGCCGCCTTTTAGACATGGGGCTCATACCGGGCACGAAGGTCACGCTGCAAAAAGTGGCGCCCATGGGCGACCCTATTGAGATTCGCGTGCGAGGCTATGAGCTGACGCTGCGTGTAGAGGACGGACAGAAGATTCAGGTGGAGGAGGTAAAGGCATGATCTTTGCGTTGGCAGGCAATCAGAATTGCGGCAAGACCACGCTCTTTAACGCCCTTACCGGCTCTAACCAGCATGTGGGCAATTTCCCCGGTGTAACGGTGGATCAGAAGATAGGGGAGATCAAGGACGGCAAGAGCGGCTCGGTGGTAGATCTGCCGGGCATCTACTCTCTGCGCCCCTACACCCAGGAGGAGATCGTGACCCGGGATTTCATTCTCAAGGGAAAGCCCGATGGGATTATCAACATCGTGGATGCCACCAACATTGAGCGGAATCTCTATCTGACACTGCAGCTGCTGGAGCTGCGGGGGCCC
>ENA-ORSC01001559-ORSC01001559.1-human-gut-metagenome-genome-assembly--contig:-NODE-1559-length-15425-cov-2.720039_pt1 | contig 15425 bp, 18 predicted proteins | sample MGYA00242178_ERZ509140 | MGnify/ENA primary metagenome ERZ509140 (study PRJEB26280, sample SAMEA2338681) | human gut metagenome | biome: human gut; feature: human-associated habitat; material: faeces... | reverse complement strand
TTTTAGCCATAACCATTACATAGACAATCATAATCATTAATACCCCTTTCAGTCGGGGGTCTGCATCTGAAATGATTTGTTTAATTGTTTTCATTAATTTTCCTCCTATTTAATGCCAAATACTTTTTTAGCATTAAACGTTGTCTGACTTGCAACGCTTTCTATCTCCATGTTCTTTAGCTTCGCTATTTCCTGGGCAATATACACAACATTTGCAGGCTCATTTAAACTACCACGATATGGATGTGGTGTTAAATAAGGACAGTCGGTTTCAATTAATAAATGCTCTAAACCTATTTTTTCTGCCACATCTTTAGGAACTCTTGCATTTTTAAAAGTGACTGGTCCAGCTAAAGAAATATAAAAACCTAAATCAATAAATCTTTTAGCCATTTCCACTGATCCACTATAACAATGCATAATTCCTGGATGTCCATTTCTTTTAAGCACTTCATAAGTATCTTCATAAGCATCTCTGCAATGAATAATAATTGGTTTTTGATGTTTTTTAGCAAAATCAACTTGTTGTTGAAAAATTTCTTTTTGTTTATCGCTAGGAACATCATCCCAATAATAATCCAATCCAATTTCACCAAGTGCTACGACCTTTGGTTCGTTTAAGTACTCATCGATGATTTGTAAATCTTGAGTAGTTGTGTTTAAACAGTCATTAGGTCCAATACCTACAGCAGCATAGATAAAGGAATGCTCTTTAGCAATTTCAACTGCCTTTTTGGAAGACTCAAGATCATACCCTACAACAACCATCATTTCTACTTGATTGTCTAAAGCATGTTTAACAAATTCATCTCTATTTTCATATAATTGTTCACTATTTAAATGACAATGTGTATCAAAGTACATAAATCTCACCCCGGTGAATACTAACAAAATATCTTTATTTTGTCAAATTTCTAAAAAAATACTCCTATTCGAAAATATTTTTCCTTCATTTTATCAACGCTTTTTTGAATGAATAAAAATATATCTTGTCAATTTTTAGGATTTAAACAAATATATGCTTATAAATATGGTATTTTATGATATGCTCATTATAATATATGCCCACTTTTTAAATTTATGATACAAAAAAAAGAAATCCCGTAGGATTTCTCATTTTATATTATTCAATACTTATTGTAGAAGTATTTTCAATTTGTTTCATATCAGATTTAGGAACTGATAAACGAAGTACTCCACCTTCATATTTAGCTTTGATATCTTCTTTTGGAATATCTCCTAAATAGAAACTTCGTGTCATATTTCCAACATATCTTTCTTGTCGGATATAACGTCCATCTTTGTCTTTTTCATCTTTATCCAAGCCTTTACTTGTTGATATTGTCAAATATCCATTTTCATAGTTGACATTGATATCTTCTTTCTTGAAGCCTGGTAAGTCAACATCTACTTCATATGTCGTATCTGTTTCTCTGACATCTGTCTTCATCATATTTCTTGCATGTTTTCCATATAATGGATTTTTCTTTCCAAAGAAATCTTCATCGAAATCATTAAAGAAATCATCAAATAAGTTTTCTGTAAATAAGCTAGGCATCATCATAAGTCATTTCCCCTTTCAATATAAATGCTTAGTCATTAGCATCGTTACTTCAAGCGGTGTTAACTCTTGAAACTAGGTTCTTTATTAATACCTTTCCTAATTTCTAAATACATTATAGCTCTTGACTTTAGCACTGTCAATAGGTAAGTGCTAAAATGTTTTAATTATTTAAAAAAAGCAGATTTCTCTGCTTATTGAATATAGGTTCTGTATTGTTTAATAATTCTTGTTAATCTAAAGGCAATAAAGAGATTAGATATTCCATTAATTAAAAATAATATACCAATCACAAATGAAGATGAAATCACTGTACTTGGTGCTAAAAAGAACATCGCAAGACCTGTAAATATTAAAATTGTGACAACAACATAATCAAAAGTTAAAGAATAACTTATCATTGATTTAATAAACGTATAGGCTTCAAAACAATATAAAGCACTAACAATAATATATAAACTAAAAATATAAGAGAAGAAAGTTGTCATAAGTGGTATATGTGTTAACACAAAGATTCCTAACAAACATTTTAGAAAACCACTTAATAATGTATTCTTCATAAAATAAATATCTAACCATCCATTAAAATAATAAATAAAATCAGGAATACCTGTTGCTGTAATAATTATTCCTGCAATAATCGTAATCATTTGAAATGATTCTTGAGGATTGATCAAGAATAAAATCCCAATAATAATTGCACTAAGTGCGTTGATCCAAATACTTGTTTTTACTTTATTTAATGTTTTCATATGTATCACTTCCTACTTATAATATAGTCCTCTTTTATTGATTATAAAATGGACAAAAAAGAGAAAATAACTAAAAAACAGACTTATAATAAAGTCTGTGAGGAACTATCTATTAAATGATAGATTTTTTCTACAAATAATTTTAAATCATAATCTCCTTGGCATTCTAACCAATCAATTAAAATACCAATCATTAAGCATTTATAAAAATGTGTTAGTGTTTCCTTTTCATCTTCACTTCTTGATACATAATGTGAAGATTGTTTCATAAACATTTTAACAATATGTAAAGCGACATGATTCATATATGTAATAAATTCATCTTTTTGAGATGATGAATAAAGATGTTGGAAAGCTTTTTTATATTTTATAAATTCTTCTACCAAAGGAGAAAGACACGTCATTGGTGAACCAAATTCATAATTGTTTTGAATGATTTCATCTGCCCATAATTTTACTGTATATTCAGCAAGATTTGGGATATCTTGAAAATGATAATAAAAAGTGTTTCTATTTAATGCACAACGTTCAACAATGTTTTGAACTGTTATTTTATTAAAGGGTTTTTCTTCTAATAATTGCCAGAACGCATCAATAATTATTTCTTTTGTTTTCTTCATATCTTTACCTCATTTACCCCATTATAGCAAAAAAAAGAAATTGTATATGAACAATTTCTTCTTAGAGTAAATGATATTTATGTTCCCATTTACTGTTCACAAAATAATCTGCTGCTTTTTTAGCTTCTTCTAAATCCATAAAAGTATAATTTCCACATTCTTCTTCCTTCGCTCCTGGAATTTCTTGATTCCATGAAGCAATTTGTGTGTAAACATCTTTTACAATTCCATTAATTATCTCTAAATCTAAATCTCTTACGATTAAATAAAAGCCTGTCATACAGCCCATTGGTCCAAAATAAATCACTTGATCTTTATATTTTCCATTTCTAAGTAATGTTGCCCCAATATGTTCAATGGTATGTGCTGCTTCCGGTTTTAAAGCTGGCTCAACATTTGGTTGTGTCATACGAATATCATATGTAATCAAGTCTCCATCTACTCTTGAGACATAAACTCCTTTTGTAAGTTTACGATGATCAACGCTAAAACTTGTTATTCTTTCCATATTTTTATTCCCCCAATTTTATTTTGTAACAGTTTCTTTATTTTATATAGAATTAATATGTTATAAGGATATTCTAATCCTATTTACCTGTCAAGGAAAAAGGGGCATTGCCCCTATACTGTAAATACATAGGGTTGTTTAGATAATTGTGTCATCTTTAAATCAATCCCATAGATTTCTCTAATAACTTCACTTGTAATCACTTCATTTGATTTTCCTTCTACAATTATTCTTCCTTTTTTTATAGCTATAATATTATCTGAATATTGAATCGCTTGATTAATATCATGTAAAACCATAATAATCGTTATTTTATATTTTTGATTTATTTCTTTAAGTAATCTTAAGAGTTCTAATTGATATCTTATATCTAAATATGTTGTCGGTTCATCTAATAAAAGATAAGGTGTTTTTTGGGCTAAAGCCATAGCAATCCAAACGCGTTGTTGTTGTCCACCTGATAAGTTTTTTAATGTTCTGTTTTTGTATTCTTTTAAGTTGGTTACTTCTAAAGCCCAATCTATGATTTCATAATCTTCTTGGGATAATTTTTGTGAATAATGGAGGTAAGGTAATCTTCCATAGCCTACAATTGTTTTTACGTCTTGATCACCATTAATTTGATTTTTTTGGTGAACAACAGCAACCTTTTGTGCAAATTCTTTTATTTTATAATTTTGTATATCTTGTTGATTAATTTCTATAAAGCCTGTTTGTGGTTTATAGATACGACTTAATAACATCAGTAGTGTTGATTTACCACTTCCATTTGAACCAATAATTGTTGTTATTTGATTTTCTTTAAATTCTATATTTAAATCTTTAATAAATGATTTTTGATTATAACTAAAAGAGAGATTTTTAACTTTCATGCACTGAACTCCTTTTTAATAAAACAATAAATAATGGTCCTCCAATTAAAGACATTAAAATAGCTGGAGCAATTTCATAAGGAGCAATAATGACTCGCCCTAGGGTATCAGCTATTAAAAGAACAAGAGCTCCCAATAAGCCACTTGTCGGTATAAAATAACTATGCTTATTACCTACAAATAAACGTGAAAGATGTGGAATCAATAAACCAACAAAACTTAAAATGCCTGAAATTGATACAGAAATACTACATAAAAGAACAGCTAATAAAGAAAGAATAAATCGATAAAGATTAACATTAATTCCTAATGATAATAATGTACGATCTTCTAATCCTAATAAATCACAAGCTTTTGTAAGAAAGCATAAAATAATTAAAATAGGTAAAATATAAATCATCAATAATTGAACATCATTCCAGGTATATAAAATAACAGAATCTACCGATGATGAAATAGATGAAGAAATACTTTCAATAAATGAAATGATTGCTGTTAAGGTATAATGAATTGCAACACCGACAAGAATAATTCTTGTCGTCTTTAAACCTGATTTCCAAGATAAACTATAAATCAATATAAATGTTATTAATCCTCCTAAACATGTTAACAATGGTTTGATGGTATATAAATCAGGTAAAAAGATACCTACTAATAAACTAACTAATTGTGCTCCTGCACTGATTCCAATAATACCTGGATCTGCTAAAGGATTCTTTAGTACTACTTGAAATAATAAACCTGCTAAAGCAAGTGCACATCCTACAAGCATAGTAACAATGACACGAGGAAAACGTATTTGATAGATACTTGCAACATCTTTGTTATATTCTACAAAGAGTCCTTTTAATAATTGAATAAATGAGACTTTGATCGTTCCTGTATTAATTGCTATAAAGAATGAAATACATAATAAGATAAATAAAGATAATATAAACAATAAGGGATGCTTTTTAATTGTTTTCATATAAAATTCCTTCTAATGTTTCTAATCCTTTTTGATAATTAAAATTAGCACTCATTCCAAAATATTCATTATTTAAATCATATACTTTATTATTCTTAACAGCATCAAATTGTTGCCAAGTTTGATTATTCGAAAACTCTTGTTGAAAATACTCCATAACTTGTTTTGGCATGGCATGAGATGTTCTTAAAATAATATCAGGATTTTGTTTTAACATATCTTCTACACTGACATTAACAAAATCTTTTCCTTCTCCATCACCATAAATATTTGTTCCACCTGCTAATCTTACTAAATCTCCAACATAACTTGATTCAGTTGCTACAACATAACTTCCTCCTGGAAGTCCCATTAAGATTAAAACACGTGGACTCACATTATTTTGATATTTTTCTCTAAAAGAAACCATATAGTCAACATACTCATCAACAAGCTTTTTAGCTTGTTTTTCTTTATTAAATAATTTTCCTAATTCTTCAATACTCTTATACATTCCCGATAAGTTTTTAAGATTTAAAAAACTTGAACTGATTTTGATTTTTTCATATTTACTTGAAAGATCACTTTCTAATGAATTAGGACTTAAAATTAAATCAGGTTTCAATGTAGATATTTTTTCCATATCTGGTGTCATTGCATTACCAATCTTTGTTGTTTTTTGATATTTTTTAGGAACTGTATAACTATCACTTTGAGGAATTCCTACAACTTGTTTAGCTGGTATATTTAATTGATCTAAAATTTCTGTAACAGCAATAGAAGTAGCAGCAACTGTAATTTCTTGATCACTTGTTACTTCTTGATTTTGATTTACACATCCTGTTAATAAAGATATTAAACAGATAAATACTAAACTACTTTTTAATTTTTTTAACATAGAATATTCCTCCTAAAATAAATACGATACATATTCCTACAATAAGTAATGTATTATCTTTTTTGGTTGTACTTTCCTTCGTTGTTTGTTTTAAATTTTTAACTGTTAGTTTTAATTTTTTATCGACTTTTCCTTTTGAATTAATAATGTGATTACTTAATCCTGTCGCATTTTCCATAAGTGATTCTTTTGTAATTGTTCCTACTATTGCTTGTTGGATTTCAGTAGTTTCTGGTGTTTGTGTTTCCTCAGTTGTTTCTTCTTGAGTTGTTTGATTTGTTGTTGATTTAGATGTATTTGTTTGTGTATTTTGACTTGTTGAGGTTTCTGTATTTTGAGGGATCATTTGACTGTTATAAATTCCTGTTCCTGCTATTGCCGAGGAAATATTAGGTTTAATAAAAAACTGTACATCTCTTCCCATTGGATTTACATACATAATAGGACTTATATAAAGTTCCAAAGAACTGACTTGTAATCTATAATGATTAACAGTATCTCCATTAGCACTACTACTTCCAGTTTTAGTTGCTGAAACTGAACTCATTGATCCACTTGATGTCATCACTTTAAATCGTACATTGCTGACATTAGAAGCTAACCCTAAACCAACAGTGATATAATACTTTCCATTAATTTGTTCAACCAATAATTGACTTTCGACAATATTACTTACCATACTTTCACCTAAAGCAATATTTTCTCCTCCATCTTCTGTTTTACCGGTAAGAGGATTGGTATAACTTGTAGAACGACTAACAAGATATGCCCCATCATTTAAAGCACTAACTGGTGAAATAAACATGAATAGCATCATTAAAATGATATTTATTTGTAATATTTTTTTCATAGTTTCTCCCTAAAAACATGAGGCATTTTTATGCCTCATGTTTCTTTCTTAAAATAAATCCAATCATTGTTATAGAAATAATAAATAATGTCATGAATAACTGAATAGATGTTTGATCACCTGTTTTAACTGATTGATTTTCATTTATTTGATTTTCTTTATTTGCTGTTTGATCTTTATTTGTATTTTCTTGTTGATCATCTTTTTTAGTATTTGGTTCTAATTCTGTTTTATCTGAAACATATGTTAAAGTAGTATAATCAATTTTTAATCTTGCTGCTAAATCCATATTTCCCATCATAGCAACATGTGGATTCATCATTACATTGATATATTCATTTTCATGAGGTAATTCAAAGGCCCATAATGTTGGATTCCCTTGTGCATCTTTTTCAATGATTGTAGCACTATGATTTTTATAATCTTCTTGTTCACTTCCAATATAAAATTCTTGTAAACTTGCTTTAATACTTCCAAATGACATTTCTTTTGTTGAAAGATACATTGTTGCTTTTCCATCTTTAACAATAATTTTTGCTTTTGAATTGATAGCAGAAGCTGCCATTGATTCTTTATCACTTGTAGCATTCCATAAAGCAACATCTACACTATATGTTCCATCTTTTGTAAAACGAGAAGTATTTTCTTCATCTTTTTTGTCTTCATCATCTTTTGGTGTTTCTGGTGTAGGATCAACTTTTGTTAGACCATCTAATTTTAATTGTAATCTTGCAATAGCACCTCTTGAGCTTCCACCATAATAAAACTTAACATTTGTAAGTTCTTTATTTTCATCTAATTTGAATTGTACTTTTTTTGGATGTCCATCTTCTTCCTCAATAACAGTTGCTTCTTTATATGTTCCATCTTTTAATTGATATTCCATTTTATCAACAGAAGCAGTTTGTCCATACATTGTCATTTCTTTTAATTTTAAAGTAACAACAACTTCATTGTTTTGAACAGTGATTTGTGCTGATTCAACAGCTTGTGCTGCCATTGATTGATCATCACTATTTTCTTTTAAAACATTTACAGGAACGTCATATGTACCATCTTCTAAAACATATTCTTTTTGTAATTCTTTTGCATTATCTAAATCTAATGTTAAAGTTACATTTGTTGGATAATCCTTTCCTTGTCCCATAAAATAATTCATAAAATCAACTGTAATTGATAAAACTGTTGAATTATTTTCATCTAATTGAGGTAATTCAAAAGAAATTTTTTCTGGTACTTCTACTTCTAATGTTTCTCCACCCATTCCTTGTGTAGACTTTTCTACTTTTGTTGAAAGAGTTGTTCCATTAGCAATTGTTAAAACATTTGCATAATTATCTGCTCCAAATAAACTGATAACCATATTTTGTAATGTAGCAACTGCTTGCATTTTACCATCTTGATCAACAGTTACTTCTAATGTATCACCAAAGGCATTTGCAAAGGCTTTTTGTACTGCTGGAAGTGGTGCAGCACTTTTTAAATTTTCAACAGGAATTTGATATGTCCCTGCTTTTGATAAATCAATATTTAATGCGTTGACTACCTTTAATGATGTCAGTTGTAATCCTAAAGCCATCATTAAAGCAAGTGTTATCTTTAATAATTTTTTCATTTTTTCCTCCTATAAAGTTAGTCTTCGCTAACCAAAAGGAGTTTAACATGCCTCTTTTATTTTTCAATGTCTAATTTTGTTTCATATCTGTAACAAAATGAGTATTTTTAGTCTTATTATCATGATTTTATCTCAATTTATAAATGTTTTACACGTGAAACAAAAAAGCCTTCCATCAAAGGAAGACTTTTATTTTTTATATTATTTTTCGAAATCAAATTCTTGGAAAACATCACTTACTGGTAAATTATTTTCAATACTTTCAATTGTTTTAGCAAGTAAGGATGCTACTGAAACAACTTTTAATTTATCGAAATGTTTTTCTTTAGGTAAAATAATTGTATCTGTAACAACGACTTCTTTAGCTGAACAGTTTTTCAATCTTTCAACAGCTGGTCCTGAGAATACTGGGTGTGTACAAGCAACGAAAACATTTTTTGCACCTTTTTCAAGTAACATATCAATACCTGCTACAATAGTTCCACCTGTATCGATCATATCATCAATCATGACACAGTTTTTACCTTCAACATCACCTAAAACACCCATGATTTCAGCAACGTTAGGTTTTGGTCTTCTTTTATCGATGATAGCTACTGGACAATCTAAAGCAACTGCCATTTTACGAGCACGAGTTGCTCCACCATGGTCTGGAGAAACAACACAAATATCATCTAAGTTTTTATTTTTGAAATAATTACAGATTAATGGTAATGCTTGCATATCATCTACAGGAATATTGAAGAATCCTTGAATTTGTGCAGCATGTAAATCAATTGTTACAACACGATTAACGCCAGCAGTTGTTAATAAATCAGCAACTAATTTAGATGTAATTGGTTGTCTAGGTTTTGCTTTTCTATCTTGTCTAGCATATCCAAAGTATGGCATGATAGCTGTAATTTCTCCAGCTGATGCTCTTTTTAAGGCGTCTGCTAAAACTAAGATTTCCATTAAGTTTTCAGTAACAGGATTAGATGTTGATTGGACAATGAAAACATCTTTTCCACGAACTGATTCATCAATTTCAACTAAGATTTCTCCATCAGCGAAATGGTGAACTTTTGATTTTCCCATTTCACAACCTAAATTATCACAAATGTCTTGTGCTAATTCTACTGATGATGATAAAGCAAATACTGTAATTTTGTTTTTCATTTTTTCTTTTACCCCTATTTTCCTATTTTATTTCTTTTTTCTTCTAATACTTTACTATAACCTTCTTTGTTCACTTGTCTACTTCTAGCAATTGCAAAAGCATCTTCATGAACTTCATCTGTAATTGTTGATCCAGCAGCAATAAATGCATTTTTACCAACAGTTACAGGAGCAACTAAATTAGAATTGCAGCCAACGAAAACATTGTCTTCAATTACTGTTTGGAATTTATTTTTTCCATCATAGTTGCTTGTAATAGTACCACAGCCAATATTTACGTTTTCACCAACTGTCGCATCTCCAATATAGCTTAAGTGCGCAGCTTTACTTCCTTTACCAAAAGTTGCTTTTTTCATTTCCACAAAGTTACCCATGTGGACATTTTCTAAGATATGACAATGATTTCTAAGTCTTGCATATGGCCCGATATCAACACCGTTTTCAATAATCGAATCAGCAATAACAGAGAATTTAATTTCTACGTTATCTTTGATTTCTACATTATCAAATTCACAATAAGGTCCAATATGGCATCCATTACCAATCACTGTTTTTCCTTTAATAATACATCCTGGTTCAATTGTTGTATCATGACCAATCACTACATCTCTACCAATATAAGTATTTGTCATATCTACAATATTTACACCATCTAATAGATGCTTTTTATTAATACGATATTGTAATTGTTTTGTTGCTTCTTGTAATTCAAACTTATCATTAATTCCACCAACTTCTGATAAGTCATCAATTTTATAACCACCAACATTTAAGTTTTGATGATTCATAATTTCAATTACATCTGTAATATAGTATTCATTTTGAGCATTGTTATTTGTTACTGATTCTAATGCTTTAAATAAAGCAGCATTATCAAAACAATATTCTCCAACATTCATTTCAGAAATATTTCTTTGTTCATCTGTACAATCTTTATACTCAACAATACCTTTAACTTGATCATTTTCTCTAATAATACGACCAAATTTCTTATTTAAGTCACAATCACATGTCATGACTGTTCCTTTCATTTGATGTTCATTATGATATTGAATTAACCCTTGTAATGTTTCTTTAGTAATTAATGGTGCATCACCATTTAAAACAATAGTTGTTCCTTCTTTATCTCCTAAAACATCTTTTGCTTGCATCAATGCATGTCCAGTTCCTAATTGTTCTTTTTGCATTACGAACTCAACACCATCAACAAGTTTCATGACTTCTTCAGCTTTATGTCCAACAATAACATAAATACCATCAACACCTAAACCTTTTAATTCATCAACGATATGACAAACCATCGGTTTATATAAAACTTCATGTACTACTTTAGGCTTGTCGGATTTCATTCTTGTACCTTTTCCGGCAGCCATTACTACTGCGTAAGTTTTCATCGTCACACCCCTCTACGACGTCATTCTAACAAAATATAACTCATAATTAAAGATGAATAAGACAATTTATTGCAAATTCCTACATCTTTTCAAAAAAAGAAAATCTTATCACAGATTTTCTTCCTTGTTTAAAATTTTCGATTTTCTAACAAAAAAATAACGTTTTCTAAAGAATTCATATCCTTTATTCATAATTTCTTGATTTCTAGTAATACCAAATACACATGAACCACTTCCTGACATTAAAGCTCCATCAAACCCTAACTTCATCATTTCTTTTTTGATTTCTTTAATTTGTGGCACCATTTTAATAGAAGGAAGTTCTAATGTATTTTGTAGATTATCAATAACTGCTTGATAATCACTCATTTCAATTCCTTTTTTCATCTTTCTGCAATCTTGATGTTTTACTTTAGATAAATCTAATGAAGTAAATGCTTTTTGAGTTGAAACACCTTTTTTAGGTTTTACAAGTAATAAATAAGCTTCAAAAGGTTCATCAATAAATTGTAGTTTTTCACCAACACCTTCAACAAAAGCTGTTTTTTCATAAATACAAAATGGAATATCTGCTCCTACTTCTTTTCCTAAAGCAGCCATTTCTTCATAAGATAAATTTAAATGAAATAATTTATTCATGGCTTTAATAACTGCTGCTCCATCAGCACTTCCACCAGCTAATCCTGCTTGCGTTGGAATATGCTTATAGACAAAGATCTTAACACCTTTTTTTAATCCGTATCTTTCTTGCATCAATTGTGCAACTTTATACATAATATTTCTTTGATCGGTGGGAACGATCTTACTATTTGACTCAATTTCAATTCCTTCATCAATGACATTAATATAAATGAGATCATGTAAAGTAATAGGTGCCATGATCATTTCTAAATCATGATATCCATCTTCTCTTTTTCTTACAACATCTAACGCTAAATTTACTTTTGCATATGCTCTTACTTTCATTTTTCATTACCTCGGATACAAATTTCTGGCAACCCCTCTTGTATCAATTCCACCAACACCTAATTGTTTAAAAGAGGTTTTCTCTATAACTTTTTCTAAATCAACATACTCTTTAATATTTGTACTTGCGATTTGAGTTGTGATAATAACAGGATCTAACGCATGAATATTTTTTCTTGAAGGACTTGATGCAAAGTTAGCACCACTCGCTACTAGAAGTTCATAGTATGACTGACATGCTCCTGCAAAGATTACTAATGCATCTTTGTCGGGTTGATATTCTCTAGCCTTTTTGATTGCTTCTACAAAATCTAAACTGTGCAAATAATCTTGACTATTTCTTTTATGTCCATTTTTTTTCAAAGCATCATGTCCTGTAATGACTAAAAGATGTGGATTATGTTTTTTTAATAGGTTGGTTATTTTACTAGCAAACTCTTCTTCTTTAAAATAATAACCATATGCTCTAATACCATATTCTTGATATTTTTTCATACACATCTTTAAATAAGAAGGATCTCCATCTAAATGTAAAACACTTCCCTTTAAACATTTTTCTTGTGGTAAATGCACATCTTCTATTACTCTTTTCTCTTGAACAAGCTCTAAATCATCTATTTCACTATCCGCAATCAAACGATACTCTATTCCTCTTAAATAACAAATATTTTCTTGTATATCAATGACTTCAAAAATAATATCTTGATGATATTTTTTTCTACTTACAATATCACCTATCTTCATTCTATCACCATTATATAGTATGTTTATATAATGATTTTGTGATAACCTGATAATCTTCTAATGTAAGTTGTTCACATCTTAATTTTTGATCTATTTGATTTTCATTTAAAACATCTAATGCATTTTGATATTCTTGTTTTAAATTATTATAAATCGTTTTTCTTCTTTGTTTAAAAGCACTATTTAATACTTTATATAAATCTAAATTAGCTTCCTTATTAATTGTAATCTTTAAAATAGCACTATCAATATGAGGTGCAGGAATAAAAACATTTTGACTTACTGTAAACATATATTCAATTTTACCCATATCTTCAATCATATACATCAGTGGACTTTTATAATCGCTTGTATATTTTAAAGCCACTTCTTTTTGTACCATCACGACAATTTCATCAATAACTTTACTTTCAGTTAAAACCTTTTCAATAATTTGAGTTGTAATATAATAAGGCAAATTAGCTACTAAAATAACTTTTTCATACTTATACTTTAAAGTCATTAAATCCTCTAAATTTACTTTTAAAAAATCTTCAAAAACAATCTCAATATTTTCCTGATTTAAAAACTCTTCATAGACTCCTTTAAAACGTGTATCTATTTCATAGCTTCTTACATATCCTGCATAACGTGCTAATACTTGAGTTAAAGCACCAATTCCAGGTCCTTCTTCAATCACTGCACATTTTTCATTAACACTTGAACAACGAACGATTTTTTCTACGACATGAGGATCAATTAAAAAGTTTTGCCCATATTTCTTTTTAGGATATAAATCATATTTATCTAATATATATTGAGTTGTACTTTTAGTCGCTATATCCTTCATTCTCTAACTCCTTCTCTATCATTTCCCTGGAAATACCCACCATATTTAATCTTTTAAACAAAGTCTTTGCATTGCCATATCCTAAATGAAATAAATCATAAACCTTTAATCTTTTCTTTTTATCTCCAATAATATCTAATTCTAAAAACTCTTTCCAAGAAATACTTTCTTCTTGATTTGAAAATGTAACAACATTTTCAATTGCTTTCTTTACAGCTTCTTTATTTGCTTCAGCAATACCTAATTTCTTTCTACCAATAGCATCTTTTCTATCAACAAAAGCATGTTTACAATTTTGTACATATTTTTCTACTTGATTTCTAATCTTTAATCCTGGATCTGTTAAAACAATAACTCCTCTTGTCTTACTAGCTTCTTTAATAAGTTCTAATGTTTTTTCATCTAATCCTAGTCCATGTGTTTCAATAGTATCAACATCATATAATTCTTTTAATAATTGACTATCTGTTTTTCCTTCAACAACTACTATTTCATTAATTCTTTTCATAACTTTACCATTTTAAATAAATCGTCTTCAATTGATCATTCGTGATATATTGAATATGATCTACCTTCTATTAAACGATAGGCATCTCCTTTTTTTGTTAATCTTTCTTTAGCATCATTATATACTTCATTTGAAAATTGCAAATAACATTCTCTTTGATTTTTATTTATTTTAGCTTTTAAAGTATTTAATTGATATAAATCAAAATACAACCCTTCTTCTTTAAAATAAGTATGTTTATCATTTTTAGTTATTTTATAATGATCATCTAAATCATACATTTGTTTCATTGTTTGACTATCAAACATCAAATAATTATTATTGATGATTTCATCATCAGCTAATACTAAATCACCCCAGGTTGCATCTATATAATAATAATCATTGTCATATTTTATCATATTTATTGCATGTTTGTCTCTTCTTCCTTTTATTGTTTTCCCTGTTAAAAATGTTGCTTTAAAATGCAATTGATTGAGTAGATATTGCATTGTTTTTGCATAACCACTACAAACTGATTGATGATTAATAAGAACACTGATTATTTCTTGGTTATATTTTGCTTGTTCATTATACTTACAATGAGTAATAACGTCATCATAAATATATTTTATTTTTTGATAGGATTTTAAATTTTGTGTATCCTCTTTTAGTTGTTTGACAATTTTCTTTATCCTTTTTTGATCTTTAAGAATTTCTTTTTCTTTCATACTATATTCAAAATTAAAAAGACCTTTTGTATTAAGAGACCATTCCTTAATATAAAATAACTCTGGATGATCCTTTAAAACTGCATTAACAATTTTACTTACTTTATCTATCTCTTTTTCTTTAATATAAATATTTTGTTTTCTTGTATAAGCAATATTATAAATTATTTGATAGAGTTGTTTTTGTTTTTTATTTAAAAGCTGATAATGATATTTAAAACATTGATCTTGTTTAAATTTATTTTCTATACTTTGGTAAGATTGTGGAAAACATCCACATAATAAAAATAATACAAGTAGACTAATCAGTTTTTTCATTTTAAAAAAAATAATCTAGCGAATGCTAGACTACTCTTCCCTCAATTTATATTCAAAATAACTCTTACCAAAATAAACTACACTACCTGCCAAGAGCATCATTAATAATCCTAAGCACATAATAAACATCCCCTTCTTATTCATATCATACTCTTTTATACTATTTTATGCAAATT
>ENA-ORSC01001542-ORSC01001542.1-human-gut-metagenome-genome-assembly--contig:-NODE-1542-length-15581-cov-2.359075_pt1 | contig 15581 bp, 17 predicted proteins | sample MGYA00242178_ERZ509140 | MGnify/ENA primary metagenome ERZ509140 (study PRJEB26280, sample SAMEA2338681) | human gut metagenome | biome: human gut; feature: human-associated habitat; material: faeces... | reverse complement strand
ATTCACTTTTTCCATGCTGCTCTTCTCCTTTTCTATGTAGTCTGGCAATACGCCTGACCTGTTAAAATTGTTAATGATTACCGCAACATTTTCTTTTGCCCTATGCAATCAATCTGAAAATCTGCAAATAATTACATATTCCCCAATATTTTATATAAAATTTTATAAAGTGATGCTGCCTCTTCCTGGTCAAGACAGACGCACCCACCAACTTTTTGTGGAATTTCCACTGCTTTATCTCTTAACTTTTCGCCTTCTGCGGTGAGCGTGACGATCAAAACTCTCTCATCCTCTTTTGCCCGGTTTCGTTTCACCCAGCCTTTTTGTTCCAGCTTTTTTAAAACCGGGGTGAGTGTTCCGGAGTCGAGGTACAGATGTTCCCCAAGCTCCTTCACATTCATCTCCTTATGCTCCCACATGACCATCATTGTAATGTACTGTGTGTAAGTCAGATCCAGTTCATCCAGAAATGGCTTATACTTTTTTACAATTTCTTTTGATACTGCATACAATGGAAAACAAAGCTGTTTCTCCAATTTCAATGCATCGTATTTTTCCATATTGTCATCCTGTTGCCCTTACTGTGGTAAGCGCCGCTTTCTTTTATTATAGCTGTTTTTTAATAAATTCTACAATATTTTCTTTTGGAGCGAAACCTACCTGTGTATCGACCTTTTCACCCTTTTTCAATACGACAAGTGCCGGGATATTCATGATTTTGTACTGCATTGCGAGATCCGGGTTCTCATCAACATCTACATTGAAAAAGTTTACTTTTCCTGCATATTCCTCGGAAACCTCCTCCAATACAGGTGCTAACATTTTACATGGTCCACACCATGTAGCAGAAAAATCAATGACTGCTACCTCACTTGCTGTTACTTCATTAAATTCGTTCTGTGAAATTTTCTTTACCATAATTTTTTCTCCTTCTTATCATTTACTTTGACTGGCGTTTTTTCTCTGCCAGATATGCAACTGCTGAAAGTGCGGCTACATTGCCCTCTCCTGCAGACTTGATATACTGGTACGGTGCGCCGACCGCATCGCCACAGGCAAAACAACCTGCAAGATTTGTGCGCATCTGACGGTCAACCGCAATATGATTGTCCTCTATTTTAAGTCCTGGCACTAACTGTGCAGGAGAAACACTTTCTCTTAAAAAAAATACTCCATCCACATCATAACGGTTCCGGTCTGTCACAAGTTCCTGAACCTTTAATGATCCCTCGACGGACACTGGCTTTTCCCTCAAAACTTCGACGGAATCTGCCACATTGACATCGGCTTCATACATTGGAACATAATAAACTTTGTCTGCCATCTCCGCCATAAAGTCGGCTTCCGCTTCCTCCTTCGGAGAAAAACCGATAATCGCTGCCGTTTTTCCTCTGTATAAAGGTGCATCGCAGGTGGCACAATAGCTGACGCCTCTGCCTAAAAACTGCTCCTCACCCGGATATGCCTTTGCAGTGCTGACTCCGGGTGCAAGAATGACTGTCTGTGCCTCATAGTTTGTTCCATTTCCCTGCAAGGCAAAATACTCGCCCATCGCGTAAACTGCGTTGATCTTATCTTCTGTGATCTCAATATCCATCGCTTTTAAATGTGCTTCATAAGCAGCTTTCAGTTCCTCACCGCCAATGTCTGGCAAGCCGAGATAATTCTGAATTGTATGCGCTTTTTCCACTTTCAGGCTCAGATTTTTATTTCCAAATAAGATAATCTTCTTATTGCGGATCTTCGCTGTGATCGCAGCCTCCAGTCCTGCCGGTCCGGTGCCTATGATTGCAATATCATACCGTTCCATCTCTACCTCCATTCCTGTTATAAATACTTTGTTCCAGAATATTCTGTTTCTTCATTGTGATAATAAGCATTTATTCATATTGTCTCAAATTAAATTGTGTGCAATTTTTTTTGATAAATAAATTGTACACAATTTATTTTCTTTTGTCAATATAGTTTTTGTACTTTTTCTTTTATTATTCCTCAAAAAAGAATCAGTCCTCTCCCGGTATCTGCTTCTTCTCATTTCTTTATCCTGCAAGTCTTTCATAGACCGCTTCTGCAAATCTGCGATGACTTTCCTCGTCCATATGTTCCCTGTCCCTGCTGCTTGGCTCTGCAACATCCGATGCAGCAAGGAAATCAATCCCATGCTTTTTTGCAAGTTCAACCATTGATCCGGTTCCTTTGCTCTGACCATCCCAGAACGCAATCAGCATTTTTCGGTCTACTTCTGCGGCATTTAAAGTTGCTTTTAAATCCTTTAACCCAGTATCCGAATCATCCGTATTTGTTCCTACCTCAAATATCTCATCGGTATAACGGCATTCAAACGCAGAATACAAACTGCACTCTTTGGTCCTATCCGGCGTGTAGATATACAACTTCGAATGACTTGAAGCATAATCGGAATCATAATAATTTTTTAGTCCTCCAAACATTTGCTGTGTAAAAATGTTATGGCCAAAAAGACAAATATGCTCATCCTTTACAAAGTCTGATCCTGCATAGGAAAAGATGGAGCCTAATTCGGAATAATATTTCCGATAATCATAATTCAAATAAAAACTATCATTTTCGCCCATAAGGATTGGATAGTCAATGTTTGTGTCCGGGATATAAATCCACCCAACAATATCTGGATTTATCTGTTTGAGAGCTGCAAAGTCAATTTTTCGATTAAACGGATCATTTGGATCCAGTCCCTGGTTATCATCAGGGACCTCGACCACTTGTTTTATCAATTGCTTATCCGTCCGCTCTCGGTTAAATAATTTCCAACACTCTTTTAATCCTAATGTCAAAAGTATGACCAAGAGAACCGACAGGATAATATTCATTTTTTTTCGCATGTACAAAACTCCTAACTGCGGGACGATGTCCACTGCAAGATAAGTATGGAAGAAAATCTTACTGGTCTTCCTTTTCGGTATTCGAATCGTTTTGGGAAGGATCAGATGTATCTTGTGATATATCCGTATCGTCTGGGTACTTGGAAGAATCCGGCGTTTCATCTGCATCATTCTCACTTTTTCCGTGAGGTATTTCAGTTGGAAGGGAGCTGATCCGTGACACCTGTGCATCCAATTGCTTTTTCAAAGAATTATACTCATCATATCCTTCGCAATTTGCCAAACAGTTTTTCGCATCCGTGATTAGTAATTGAGCAGTTTCGGTATTATATTCCCTTTCCTGTAATTTTTTCAGATACCAGTTCATGTTATCGATCCGCCAGTCATGAAGCGACTGTTCAGCAGCAAGATTGCTTTCTTCCGTTTTAGCCATTGCATCCGCTTCCTGCTGTTTGGAATTCTCTTCCTGTTGCTCTTTTATCCTTGTTTTCCATGTTTTGTTATAAGCTTTTTTAAGAGCCTTATAATGTTTTTCAATCCTTCGTAAGTATTCTTTCTTTGTGGACTTTGTAGAAACGTTCTCAACAATATTGGTTGCATTTGCATAGTTCGCTTCCAGGTTATTCGCATCGTCAATCGTGGAGATCTGAAATGCCTCAAAATCAGTAACCGCTTTTTCTCCTGCAGCAATTGCTTCTTTTTCTGCTTTTTCTTTCTGATATTTTTCAGCTTCCTTTGCGTTCAGTGTAGAATAGTAATCATATCCATCTGGTCTTCTATCATAAGAATCTTTTGACATATCAAGCTGTTTTTTGTTATATACAGTATCCCCTAAGCTTCCTCCAGATACGATATTCCGATATTCCACTGTATCCGGAACATCAAAATCTTTTCTTTCCTTTCCGGCACTGGCTGCATTCATAACCTGTCTCCAGATCTCTTTTGCCAAAGACGGATCATATAAAGACGTATTATCATCATTTCCAACCCAGACAGCTGTGGTATCATAAACAGAATAGCCACACATCCAGACATCTTTATCATCATTCGTTGTACCTGTTTTTCCGGCAACAATCTGATGGTCTACGGCTACGCCATAAGCAGTACCGACAGTCTTTTTAAAAACACCTTCCATCATGTCAGTCATCATGAAAGCAGCATCAGCGGAATACACCTTTTTCTCTTTCACTTTTGAAAAGTCATATTTTTTCTCATCCGATTCTATTTTGATAACACAATCCTTATCAATATATTTTCCTTTATTAGCTAATGTTGCGTATCCCTTTGCCATTTCAACTACAGTTACGCCATTTGTAAGTCCACCAAGTGCTATGGATGGAGCGGAATAATCTGCAGGATCCAGAGTAGTAAAATTCATTTCTTTTAAGTAATTGAGTCCTGTATCGATACCAAGATCCTTTAACAGTTTGAACGCAATAGTGTTGGTTGACATCGCCAGTGCATCTCTTGCTGTGATTGCACCTTTATATCCATAGTAGGCGTTCTTTGGACTGAAGGAACTGGTATTTCCATCATCTGCATATACTTTTTCATCATTTAAAACGGAAGACGGATTGATGATCCCTTTATCAAACGCCGGTGTATAGACCAGCAAAGGTTTGATGGAAGATCCCGGCTGCCTTTTTGCAAGGAAACCTCTGTTAAATTCGTCCGAAGTTCCTCTTCCACCTACAATACTGGTAATCATTCCGGTGTCATTATCGACCGTCACAACAGCAGCCTGCTGATTGTATTTTCCGTCAACCGTATCCTGATAACCGGACAACGTGTTATCTACGATACCCTGCACCTGATTTTGCAGATTGCCGTCAAAGGAAGTATAAATTTTATATCCGCCTGCAAGGATTTCTGACGAAATGATATTATATTTTTCCTGATAATCTTTCCAATACTGATCGCATTCTTCGTCATTATCGAACAAGTACTTAAATTCAAATCCTTCTTCTTTCATAATGTGTTTCACAGCACAGTTCATGGCATAACTGCACATATAATTGTTAATACCTTGTACTTCTGCTTCTGTACCGACGACATGGATCTCTCTTGTCTTTTCTGTCTTATACTGTTCATTCGTAAGCATATTGCATTTCTTCATAAGCTTCAGAATGATTTTTTCTTTTTTGATTGCAGTCTCTTTACTTACTACAGGATTATAGTTATTTGGACTATTGCTAATTCCAGCAAGCATCGCACATTCAGCGGTATTTAGATCCGAAACATCTTTTCCAAAATAGAATCGGCTTGCACTTTGTACGCCATAACATCCATTGCCGTAGTAATTAGAATTACAATAAAACTCCATGATATCCTGTTTGGTATACTTCTTTTCAAGCTGTGGGGCAAGGGAAAGCTCTAAAATTTTTCTTGTAACGGTCTGTTCCTGGGTAAGCAGATTGTTTTTAATAACCTGCTGCGTAATTGTAGAACCACCCCTTGTGATTTGATCCTTATGCATAAGGTATTCTACGCCCGCACGGAACGTACTGAAATAATTTACACCATGATGCGTTTTGAATTGCTGATCCGCTGCAATATAAGCATTTTGTAAATCTAACGGGATTTTGGAGATTTCAACGTATTCATAACTTCCAGAATCTACTTCTCCGATTTTATTCCCGTCCTTATCATAAAAGACCGTGTTTTCTCCTTTACGGAATGTTCCCTTATCCATTCCTGCCAGAATGTCATACGTTTTGCTCTGCAATTTTTTATATTGCGGAAAATGGGTAAGAATTTTCCACGAAGCAATAAGTAACAAAGCAAATACGACAATAAGACGTAAAATTATTTTTACCTTTTTCTTAAACGGTCGTTTCTTCTTTTGTCTTTTTTGTTGATTTTGCGATTTACCGTGAGAAGAATTCATAGTATTCGTAGCGTTATTTTCCTGCAGTTCTGATTCCACGATTTTTTTAATCTGTGTTTCCGGCATTTGTTATTTTCCTCCTTCTTTGTTGTTGATATAAATATGAATGAATTGTCATTTTAGTTCCGCTTTTTACAATTATACTTTCAATGGGATATAATTGTATTTTCACAGAAGAAAAGAGACTCCAAAAGGAATCTCTTAATCGTCAATCTTTTGTTTCGAATTTTGTATGCATTAGCATAGTAATTAATTCTTTTTCAATTTCGAACATCATTTTGTCAAAGCGGTTGTATGCCTGCTCTCGGTAAACCGTAACCGGATCTTTCTGTCCGTATGCCTGTAAATGCGCACCTTGCCGGAGTTTATCCATCGCATCAATGTGATCCATCCACTTTGCATCATTTATCCGTAAGAAATAACACCTGTTTCTTTCTCCATAGCAACTAATTCATCATAAAGCTGATCATATTCATGATCGCTCATCTTCGTTATTTCTGACTCAGAATAATAATTTTTCGCTGCCTCGTTGAGTTTGTTGACTAATTTTTCCATGTCTTTCATATTTGTTTTCCTCCTATTAAATATAAGTTTCAAAAACAATATGGTTGAAAATAAAATTAACATTGAAAAAGAGACTCCTCAAAGAAGTCTCTCTTTTATTCCGCACGCTGCGGAGTCACTCAACGTGGCGATTACGATTAAATCTTTAATTGAACTTATGATGCACATACATCATTCTCAATCCTCCTATAATATAAGTTTCAAAAACAATATGGATGAAATATAAAATCAAAAAAAAGATTCCAGTGAAACCAGATTCACAAACAGAACAAATAAGAAGAAAATAAATGCAGTAAATGTTAGTCCTTTGCCAATTGAGACAATTCTAAACCCCTTACTTATCGATTCTGCATTTTTATGTTCACAAGCTGATATGACCTTTTTTTGCCCAATATTCTGAAGGATAATTCCTGCAACAAGTTCACAAATTGCAGCGAAAAGTATAATATGCATTATTTTCACCTCCTGTAAATAGTATGACTGAATTATAGCAAATCAGGCATTCCGTGTATTTTTACAGAAGAAAAGAGACTCCACCAGGGAATCTCTTTTCTGTCTTACAGATAGGAAACATCAAAGATCTTCCGGTCATATCCGGACCAGTATTTTTTCAGATATTCTTCCACATGCCGTTCTGCTTCTTCTTTGAAAATACCGAGTGGAGAATTTTCCTGATAAACTAACAGCTTGCCACCGGTATAATCATTCCACGCCAAATTACTAATGTCCTCGTCATCATCAAATTTTCCAGACAGAACCTGTGTATCACGGAAAAACGGATTATGGATGCAAATCAGAATGTGATGGATTTCTTTTTGCTTTGTACCGTAAACAAAAACATTTTTCAAATCTTTTTGATATAATTCCTGACTATGTTTCTGCATCTTCCAGGTCAACAGCGCTACCTCATACTCATTTAATCCCCACATGACCTTTTTCTCCATATTCTTATCCCGGACAATGTAATACGCTTCAATGTGGTTATCTTTCGGATACCAGTCCGTATAAACGTCAACTACTGCATTATCGCTGTATTTGTCGAAATCAATACCGAAGTACTCATCCGCTGGTATCAAGATTTCATAGGATGCTCGCACATGATCCATTTCTACCAGAAGACCATCGAGACAATTTACCAGATCTTCCTCAAGAAGCTGTTTCCTTACATTCAAAGGACTCTTTTCAGATAGTAATACACCTTCGATAAAAATAGATAATAACGTTTTTTGATACATTTCCTGACAATGTTTTTCCATTTTCCAAAGTAAAAGGGATTCCTCATACGCATTTAAGGTCCATTCAACTTTCTTTTCTACAGCATCATTTCGAAGAATATAATATGCTTCCAAATGGTTGTCTTTCGGATACCAGTTCGTATAGAAATCAACCGTCGTGTCCCCCCATTCATCAAGATCAATACCAAAGTATTCATCTGCTGGGATCCAGATCTCATATACTGCATTTACGTGGTTCTCCTCCACCATGAGTTCATCAATGCAATTCACTGTATCCTCTGTAAGTATTTCTTTTCTTGTTTCCATATTCTTTTTCCTCCTATTTTATAAATTTCATTTTAAATATGAAATAAAGAAGGAAAAACATTTATCCTCAAAAAAAGAGACTCCGGCTTTCCCGGAATCCCTTTTCCAATTAATCAACGTATTTAATCTTGATTGCATCGATAAGACAATCTGTATCGAAATATTTCGCAAGAAAATGTTCTGCATAAGAATCCCTGCATCCGCCGAGATAGACACATGCGTTACTGCAAGACAACAGGGATATTACATCATCTGCGTCGTTCAGTAGCACATTACTTAACGTGACAAACAAACTTACGCGATACTTTTTAAGGATACTCGCTGTTCCTACAAACATGTCCGTATTTTTCACATATTCATAATCGTCAACGAAAATACAGACCGGATTTGAATCCTGTAATTTTTCAGCATTCACATTGGTTAATGTCTTAAATAAATGTGTCATGAAGCTTTTTACATAAAATTCATGAGCAGGCGTGTAATATTCGTCAGCCGGAAATGTTACAAAGATCGCCTCCTTTTTATTGCGGAGATCCACGATTCCTGATTCGTCTTCATAATCCCCGTCAAGCGGTAACAGCATATTTAAACGTTCCTTACATTTTACCAGTGTTTCGTTGATCATTAATCCGGCGGCCTGCAGAAATGCTTTGTAATACCTCTTTGCTGAAGAAGTCTCATCCAGTACCGAAAATAGCTGTGTCGTTTTTGTAAGTGCGTCATCATCTACCAAATAATCACCTTCGTTTTCCACTGCCGGAATCATGTCATACAACATATGGATATCTGCATCTTCCTTATATTGCATCAGGTAATGGACACAGGCAGAAAGAAACATTTCTTCTGCTTTTCTTAAAAAATCAGTTTCTCCATCCAGCTGAATATCCATAAGATATCTGACAAATGTAATCACATCCATATCGTCTTCCAGGAACGACATCGGGTTATATACACTTGCATGTTCTTTCATGAGATTGATTCTACCAACTGCAAAACCACTATTTTTCAGAGTTTCTTTCAGGTTGCGATATTTTTCGCCATTCTTGTCAAATACCACGCAGGACTTATTTGCACTCAGAATGTTGTCACAAACAAGATCTGTCTTACCTGTATGTCTTCCGCCAATCATTGTTACATTCACCGGGCCGCGTTCCCTGTAAACAGCGCAATGTTTTCCATTATCAAATACATAGCCATCTTCTGCTGTCTCTTCCGTTAGCTCATTGTTTTTTTCGAACAAATAAGCAGCAACTGCCGCGCCTCCTGCCAGTAATGCAGGAATAAAAATTTTCTTTTTACTCATTTTTTGATTTTCCTTTCTTAACTCAACTAGCGAGAAGTCCCCCACCTCCATAGGTGGTGGGATGAATCGCTTTTTACGCCATCAGCCAGTTACCATTTGGATGCGACCGGCTCAACTTCGATAATGTCCACTGTTTGTATGTTTTCCCAGGAGGCGATACATAATGTCCATCCTGATCAACCAGATATGCACTAGAGCCTGTGAAACCGCAAATAAATAGTTTCTGTCCATTTACAAGCACACTATCCCACAGCTTAAATCCATTTACATGGGTCGTGTTCTTCTTATTACGAATCGCTTTTGTATTTGGTTCCTTCCGTCCTTTCCTTGGTGTTGCTTCATGCAGAGAACGTTTGGATTTTCGCACCTGCTTATAACGTAACGTCTGGCAAGTGGCATTGATGACAGAAACATCTTTCCCAAACAGGGAGATTGCAACAGCATCATTTGCATGGCTCTTTGGAAGCAGTAAACGTTTCCGGTCAACCGCTGTTATATTCCCATATGTAAATGCTGCCTGTGGAAATCTGTCAAATAATCGTCTCCGAAGGATGTTCATAAATGTCGCATCCCTTAATCCGCGGGTAACTTTTTTATTCTTTTCCATCCAGGAATACAGGATCCCACCAGGCTGGTGTGCCTTTGTCGTATGGCAGTGATCGCATACGCTGATCATATATTTTGGATTGTCCGTAGCTCCGCGACTGCGGAACTGGATATGGTGGGCAATCAGTTTCACGGATGTCCCATCTTTCTTTCGGATAGATCCTGCCTTTGCTTTGCAGCAGGCACATTTATATCCATCCCTTGCGAAAATGTACGCTCTCAGGTTCTCTGTATCATACATCGGACCACGCTGGTACATTTCACCATGGATCGTCGGATCATTCATGCGCGCCATATCAAAACGTCCTACCTCGATCACTAAATTCTTCGTGATTGAATCCGGCAGGCATTTCAAATACCGGTCAATGATACGGAAATGGTGGTCGCACTTTGACTGTAGTGACGGTGGCAGCCAGCTTTCCGGTCTTGGTGACTGTGTGGTTGTTTTTACTTTTCTCCAGTGTTGGCCTTTCCGGTTCGCCTTCTCGAAATACATACGTTTTGTATGATGTCTCCACTTTGGCTTCCGGTACCGCACCTTTCGATATCTGCGTCCACGCCACATTGTTGCCCTCGTTTCCATCAGGGAACGCTTCTCCATAGAAGAACGTAATTCATGTTCATCTTTGAGGATCACTTTATTTCCACAGGTGACTCCGATTCCGATATGTTGTGAACCAGTATCGATACCGATGCTTCCTTCCTGTGTCGCACATCCGGTTTTATACCGCAAATGAATCGTGAACGGATGTCTGCATACAACAGAAGCTTTGTTTTCTTTCAGCAAGATCCGGGCTTTTCTTGTGGTGGTTGGCATCAACGCCCTTCCATTTTGCCCGATTACAAGTACGCTCATAAGCGCCTCCTTTATGTTATTGCATTACACAGGGAACGAAACCGTCCCTGCCGCGTACCCGCGTAAGGTCCCTTCGCCAATGTCATGAGGCTTGAGTTTTCGGGTCCGTGTGGGTTCCCACACCACGATCGGTTGCCCGGATACCGCTTCCTGCTAGGGTTCACAGGATGGTATCATGACACTCATAACGTAGTTTATCTGACAGTATCTGTATCCGGCGGACCAGCACAGACTTACCAAAATCACTGAGGCTAGTCAAATGGCTTTTTCAAGCCCCCGCTTCAAGATTTCATCAGAGATCTAAGCGGTGGGTAACTTGACTTTCATTTCACGCTGGTAATGATAATATGGAATTTTATCTCTGATGAAATAATCTGTATAAAAAAACGGAGACTCCACAAGGGAATCTCCATTTTTACACACATTTTTACAGAAGCATATGTTCCAAATCACACACATATAGTTTAATTGCAATTGGCTTTTGGTTCTTGTACACAATTTCTTGATTTGTATAGTTCAAACCAGTTTCTTCCTTCGCTTTTTCTACAGCTTTTTTATCTAAGCCGGCCCTGATGTCTTTTTCGTTGAAACGGCCAACATAATACCCTTTATTGGGAATCATTTCCATGTTAGTTATCCTCCTTGACAGATATTTTGATTTCAGACAATTTCTTAATCGTATTCATACAATTCAAATAACAAAAATCCGCATGTCTGTCTAAAATGATCATCAGCTGATTTAAAGATAAGTGATCTATATGATGCATTTCAAGGAAAAACTTGTACAATCCGTTTTGACTGTTTACATCCTTGCACATTACAATCTGATAAAGGAATCTAACTCCAGCTTCACCTACAGACAGGACCTTATGTGTTCCGAGATATTGCTTCAGTGATTCATAAATCACTTCAATATTTTCTTCATGTGAACGATTGAAGGTGTGTTCCGAAATGTAATTGGATACATCCTCGTAATCGAACACAAGATCTTTGCAGTTTTCTGGTACGTTATATGTTCCCGGTTTCAATAAATCCACTGCTTCAACAATATCCGTAATATGCCATTCCTGTTTTGCAAAACAATAAGACGGATCATCTTTTTCGAGTAACCAATCCTTTTGTTTTAAATAATCACGAAAGATATTTTCAGCATTCTGATCATACTTATCCATTTCTTCATTAGAATCATTTACTTTTTCGGCAAGCTTCTTGGAAAGAAATACAAGTTCTCCTCTAACACTTCTTAGACTGGCTGCAGAAGGTGCGATAAGTCCTTTCGCCTTATACTTCTCCCACAAAGAGACAAATATTGAATAATCGTCCAAGAAATCCATAAACTCTTCTTCTGTTGTAAAGGATACGAATGGTTTTGATTTCTCTTGTTTCTCAAGCATGGAAGACATTTTTTCTGTAAAAAATTCCTGCAGTTCAAACCAGTAATTATTATTGCTCACTTTGTCTGGATACATATTCAGGAACAATTCTGCCCATTTATTTTTCCTGATATCACTCAAAAATTCATCAAGGCTGCCGTGGTATTTTTCCGGGATACATTCCGGATCCTGCATCATAAATTTTGTCATCAGGGATACCTCAATGTTTTTGATTGTTTGTAATTTGTTTGTTTCCATATTATTTTTCCTCCTATTATATAAATTTCAGATATAATATGGGAGAAAAAGTAAACAAAATTAAAAGAGACTCCGCAAGGGAATCTCTTTCAAACGAACGTTTACACGACACTGATTTTGGCATAATCATTGATCCTGCGCCAGATTTCAAGCCTTGGTCCGACCAGATTCTCTTCAATGAAGGAATCCTCATCGAATCGGGATGACCTGACGAGTATTTCAACAATCTGCTCCACCGTGAGTGACTTCCAACCATGTGCCTTTAGGAAACACTGATACATAGAATTACCTGTAATACTTCCGTTCATAGTTTCGGTTACAATTCCAGTAAACAAGTTAATTTCCTGTTTTGTAAGGTGAAATGGATCATGCTGCTCTACATAGTTTTCTACCGCATTACGAATTCTTTCGTTTTCATCTGTATGGTCAGTGAACACCTGCTGCTTCACATATTTTGCCAGATCCCTGTAATCGATGTTACAATTTTTAGGGACAATACCATCTTCCTGCAGGCCTTCTACTGCATTTTCCAGGTCAGCAATATACCATTTTCCATGGTAAAAAACAGTATCAGAATTCAGCGCTTCCTTCATCCAGCCATTGCGGTTCATATAATCCTTAAACATTTGATCCGTTTTTTCATGATATTCGTCATAAGCATCATTTTCCTTAATGTCTTTTGACAATGAACTGCAAAGTTCTGCAAGGTCATCCTTTACCATGTCAAAATTAACCGAATCTGGAATAAGGCCCTGATCATTGTAATGCATCCATAAAATGATAAAGTCAGAGTAATAATCCAAAAAATCCCGAAAATCATCCTGTGCAAATGTCAGAAATTCTGCTGGTTCTTCACTTAGTTTATCTGCCAAAAATAATTCGATTGCGGAACTATTCCATGCTAAGGTAGACTTGTTACCACTATATTTGGAATCAACAAAATCATCTGCCCAGTGATTCTGAAACATTTTTTCTAAAAAAATATCCAAATTGAAATCCGTACTTTTCGCTATTACATTATGATATTTCCGCAATGAGCACATGCGACTATACGTATTAACCATATAGGCAGTTGCCAGTTTCTTATAATCTGTTGTTTCGTTCATATTCTTTTCCTCCTATTATATACGATTTACAAATTCAATATGAAAGGAAAAGAAAAATAAAATTGAAAAGGGAATTGAACCCGTCCAAAAAGCGCAAAATCCGGACTACAAAAGTCCGGATCCGCGCGAAATATATAATTGGGAGTTAACAATATGCCCAGCGTCATCTTGTTTTCACAGGGGAGCAAATTTGTTGTATACTGAATCGAAGAGATGTTAATCGTTAACGGGTTGCCTGCTCCTCTGTGATATATGCAGTATAGCATTTTCCTTAAACAGTGATTTTTCTAGGGCGAAAAAATCGTATCTAATTAATATTATTTGCAAATATGGTAGCACATATGTTTTTTTGGCAAGAAAAAGAGACTCCGCAAGGGAATCTCCTTCTCAAAAACACTTATTCTTTCCAGGCTCGAATCCAATAATATGTATTGTTCGGAAGATATCCACAAATACAGTTCTGACAGTCAGAACCCATTTTCTGGTATCCGTATTCCAAATTATAGCCCTTATCGTCGAAAAGTTTTGCCAGTTGGTAACGTATCTTTTCGTTTCTGCAACAGATATGTTTTCCATTTGTCCAGATATTTAATCCTTCTTTTGGAAGAACTGCAAAAAGCCATTCGTACACGTTGTTCTGATTGTATTCCACTCCATAAATGAAATCATCTGTAAGCTCATCTGGATAAAATATCTCGGCTTCCGTCCCGTCCGGATATAAACGGAAAACACAATATTTACCGGAGTCGAAAAATCTTCTTGCCTGTTTTACATGCATTGGAACCATTCCAAGCCAGGTATAGCCATACTGGACCATATCATTGATCGTAACTGGTCTTCTAGGTGAGTCATACATCAGTTCTGTAACAGAAATTCGAAATTCTTTCTCAAACCAATGCCAAATATCTTCTCGGTTTGTCTCAGCCGGAAATCCGTGCCATTCCTCTTCCAGACATTCTGTATCCGGATCCATAGGGACCGCGCCAAATTCCTGCCACAGCTTCCGGATATGTTTCAACTTATCCAGTTCCTCAATCTGAGATGCAACTGCTTGTGGTCCAAAAAACATTCTGGCGTACATCAGTTTAAACTGCAGATCTTCAATTCGCTCATTAAGTGTCAATTTGTTCATAGTAATCTTTCCTCCTATTTTATAAAAATATTCATGATAAATATGGAAATAAATTCAGATTTTCATTTCTGTCATATTTTCCTTGAAATCAAATACAACAGGAGGAAATATAAATGAAGAAAAATTGTATGGTCCATTGTTCTTTTGATCTTGTTGATCATTTTGAGCCAAGAGTTCCAAAGAATCGGATCGAAGGGAAAAAGTCGGAAGACGGAACCATTGCACGTATCTGTGTAGCGAGTGACATCCGCAATGCAATCAATGCAATTCCAGGTGGAGGGCAAACGGTGCAACTGATGCAGCAGATGGGAATGCCGATGATCATCCATGCATACTATCTGTATTCGGATGAATTTATCAAACCGTCTGAAGAGCAGCTTCCAGATGTTGAACTGACTGGAGAACGATGGCTCCTCAAAAAGCCGGATAAAGTATATCGTAGAGATTATGAGATTACAGACGCTTTCTTTTGGAAATTCAAAGATAGGAATGGTAAAGAGGGGATTCATCTGGTCGGATGCAATCTGAAACAGGTAAAATTCCAGGATAATATTGATAATTTTTGTAATGCATGTCATATCAAAAGAGAAAAATATCCTGAGCAGATTTTATTCCGAACAATTATGACAAACATCGGACCAGAACTGATTAAAAAATTTTTCTCATAAAAAAGCCGGGATGTTACTCCCGACTTTTTTTATCCTTCTTCATCAAATTCACACACTACATAATATCCGCGGTCTGTTTCTTTTACATCGATTACTGTTCCTTTTTCACTTTTCAGTCGCTCCCAGGAACGGTAATTTGCACTCATCGCAACCGCCGGTTCAATCGTATAATAAAAATACGCAGCTACTTTTCCTTCTGTTACTTCGACTTCCTGACCCGGTTCTACAAGCCCCGGACGCTCCATTTTAAATTCCATCTGTCGCATCTTATACACCTGCTTCCTTTAAAATTTTTGTGATTTCACTAACTGGCAAGTTATATCTTTTTGCCACAGATTTTTTGTCACCATATACCTTATAGTCGGCAACAACATCTTCTGCTGTATAGCTTTTTTCTTCTGGCAGATTCATAAATTTTTCCATTAT
>ENA-ORSC01001537-ORSC01001537.1-human-gut-metagenome-genome-assembly--contig:-NODE-1537-length-15598-cov-9.745673_pt1 | contig 15598 bp, 10 predicted proteins | sample MGYA00242178_ERZ509140 | MGnify/ENA primary metagenome ERZ509140 (study PRJEB26280, sample SAMEA2338681) | human gut metagenome | biome: human gut; feature: human-associated habitat; material: faeces... | reverse complement strand
GAACATGCCGATTTTGACGATGCGGCTGACACGGCGGACGGAGAGGTCGATTTCCTCTTTGGTAAGCTTGCGCACCTGCGTGACGATTTCACCGTCTTTTGTATAGCGGAATTCGTCGTCTAATGTGCAGCCGGCGTCCTGCGCGGCTTTTTTTGCGGTCTCGACCTTGGCAGTCAGAGCGGCAATTTCGGAGGCGCAGTCGGACTTGGTTTCCAGATGGTAATCGAAGAGCTTCTTTGCGGTGTACTGCGAGAGGGTGAAGGCGTCGATGAGCTTGAGGATCGCCTTCTTTTCTTCCAGCTTTCCGTCCTTGTCGCGGCACTCGTCGAGCACCGAGACAACGTCCGCGGGGGTCTTGAGGATTTCGGCAAGACGCGCGGCGTTCTTTGCGTCAAAGTCGATTTTCGGAAGGGCTTCTTTGACGTTGGAAAGACCGAAGGAGATGTTCTGATAGACCGTCATGTTGGGCCAGAGCGCATAGTTCTGGAACAGGAAGCCGACCTTGCGCTTGTTGGCAGGGACGTTGATGCCGAGATCACTGTCGAAGACAACTTTGTCGCCGATGGTGATGCGTCCGGAGGTCGGGGTTTCCAGACCCGCGATCATACGGAGTGTCGTCGTCTTGCCGCAGCCGGACGGACCGAGCAGCGTGACAAAGGCATTGTTTTCAATGGTCAGATTCAGGTCCTCCACAGCGTAGAACTTTGCCCAGCGCTTGGTGACGTGTTCGAGTTTGATTTCAGGCATGTGATTAACCTCCTATTCCCTTGTCCAGGCTTGCGCCCGTGATTTTGTTCACCAGCGTGTTGCAGATCAGAATGGTAATGATCAGAATCAGGTTGATGCCGCTGGAGAACGCATAAAGACCCATTTCGTCGAAGTAGTCGAGCGTGGTCGAGAGGATGAAGCCCTGCACGCAAAGAAGCATGAACAAAGACAGCTCGCGCAGGCACGTCATGAACGGCAGCAAAAAGCCCGAGATGATCGAGGACTTCTGAATCGGGATGATGATGTTGAGCATGCGCTTGTGCCACGGGATATCCTGAATGATGGCGGCCTCCTCAATTTCGCCGGAGAGCTGCATCATCGAGCTGAGCGCGCTGCGGCTGGCGAACGGGATATACTTCACCGTGCCGGCGAGCACGAGCAGCAGATAGGTGTTGAAAATGCCCATCGAGGAGCCGAACACGAAGAACGCGACGCCGACGGCCAGCGACGGCATCAGATACGGCAGGAACGCCATGTTGTTGACGTAAGCCGCCCACTTGCTCCGGCGGTTTTTGCTGACACAGTAGCCGACCAGCAGGCCGATTGTGCCCGCCAGCAGCGCGCAGCAGACCGCGACGATCAGCGTCCCCTTGAACGCGCCCCAAATCGCCTCGTTGAAGAGAATGCCCTTTTGGCCGTACATGCCGTTTTCGGTGATGTTTTCGCTCGTCATCCACCATTTGCTCGTCAGGTTGCCCGCAACGCCGTGGCGGATGAAGCTGTAATCGCCGGGGTTCGGCAGGAAGGTCTCGATGGCGAACAGGATGATCGGCAGAATACCGGTGAAGAACGTCGTCACGCAGAAGATCGCCGCGACCACGTTGCGGCCGACCTTGCCGAGATTGACCAGCGAAATCTGGCCGGATTTGCCGGTGACGGTCGTGTAGTTTTTGCGGCTTCTGAGCGAGAGCTGGTTCAGAAGCATGATCGCCACGCCGAAGACCATCATGATGATGGCAAGAATGCTCGCTTCGCCCGTATACTTGGAGTTCATCGAGACATACTTGGTTGACAGCGTGCTGAGGCCAAGATAATGCGGCACCGGATAAGAGCCCATCGCGCTGCCGAAAACCAGCAGGATAGTGGACAAAATCGCAGGCTTTACCATCGGCAGCGTAATGCGGAACATGGTCTTCCACTTGGGCGTGTCGAGGATGGTTGCGGCCTCTTCAAGATTGGCATCCATGTTCCGGAAAATACCGCCGATCAGGATATAGGCGAACGGCGCGTAGTGCAGGCCCAGGACCATCAAGCTTGGGAACAGGCCCTTGCACCACCATATCGGCATGTTGACGCCGAACAGGGCGGCAAGCAGACCGTTGGACGTGCCGGTGACGGCGTTGGAGTTAAACAGGTTCTGCCACACGACGGCCAGCGTCCACTGCGGCATGATGTACGGGAAAATAAAAATGGAACTCAAATATTTTCTCCACGCAAGGTCGGTTCGCGTGATCAAAAACGCGAACAGCCCGCCGTAGAGAATGGACACCACGCAGGTGCCGACAGCGAGAAGCACCGTATTGAGAAGCGGTGTCCACAAATTTGTCTTGGCCATGCGGCTGGTGAAAAGGTCTGTGTAGTTGACGGTCGTGTAGCCGGTCGCCTGCCCAGTCAGATGGGCATCGATGGTGCCGGCGTGAATTTTAAAGGTATCCTCCACGATAGCGACGATCGGCGCGACCGTGGTGAAGGTCAAAACAATGCCAAGCAGCAGCAGAATGACGTTGTGCGGCTTGGAAAAGAAGGTCTTGACCTTGTTGAGCACAATCGTAGATCTGCTTGCGCGGAGGGTAGTGGGTCGGCTCATGGCTTCCTCCTCTTTTCTCAGATTTGAAGGGCGGATGATAGGGGTACTGCAAACGCCGTTTCCTATAGGGGCCGATGCCCACACCGGCCCATCCGTATAGCCCTGCAGCGGGACAGAACGGGCCGATGTAGGCATCAGCCCCTACAAAAGCGCCTTTGAATCAGCGTTTTTGCAAAGGCGCCCTTGGATGCGCGATCCAAGGGCGCCGGTAAAGTGCGGATTTACAGATTAGCCTGCGGAGTATTTGCTCAGCATTTCAATCCAGCTGCCGACGGTGAAAGCAACGTCTGCGCAGTATTCCGGATCCTCGAGCACGAGCTTGCCGTTGGTCGTCCACCATTCATAGCCGCGGTCGTTCTTGGCTGCGAATTCAACGGTGGTGCCGTCCTCGGCCATGCCGCCGATGGAGTGATGGAAGTTGGCCTCGGTCTCCTCAGCAACGGTCGGGTTGGAGGAGTAGCCGCCCATGTCCTTGCCCCAAGCGGAGAAACCGTCAGCGGTGCAGGTCATGTACGCGATAAAGGCACAGGCCGTCCAGGGCAGCGGGGAGTTATCGGTGACAAACAGGTAATGGCAGTAGCCATAGCCGCCGATACCCTGATAGCCGTCTTCATACGCGGCGACCTTGATGTTGTTGACGGAGACGGAACTGGACTCCTCGACGGAGCGCAGCTTGGAGTAAACGAGAAGGCCGAACTGATCCTTTGCGGAAGCATCGACAAGGGTGTTGCAGATGGGGCCGTCGTCGGTCTGGGCATTGTAGCTTTCGACCCACAGCTTGATCCACGCCAGTGCATAAGCGCCGTCAGCGCCGAGGCCGAGGTCTGCAGCTTCGGATTCCATCTCGCTGATGGTGGGCTGGAAGTATGCCTGCTCGTCAGCGGACAGCGCCTCATAAGATTCCTTCAGCCATGCTGCATAGTCGTCGCGGGTCAGCATGTACAGGAAGTTCTTGCCGACGATCTCGGAGTCGATGTCCATGAACAGGCCATGCTCGCCCTCGGCAACGAAGTCCCAGCAGTTGTCATAGGTCTTATCGCCCACGCAGTTGTACATAAAGACCTTGTTGAGCGTCTGCAGCGGCAGGAAACCGGTGTAGGCATCAGCGGTGGTGCCGTTGGCGTCCGCCCAATCCTTCGGGATGAAGGTGTCAAGAATGCCGGTCTGGACCATCTTGCTCTCGATCTGGTTGCCGTCCTGGATAAGGGTCATGGCGAACGTGCCGGTACCCTTCAGGGAGTCAGCAGTCAGCTGATCGAAGATCTTGTTGTTCTTGGGCTGCTGCCACTCGAACTCCATGTTGTAGCTGGGGTCGATGGACTGCAGATATTCAATGAACAGCGGCAGGGCGCTCTTGCCGCGGCTGGAGTTGCCGACGCCGTAGAACATCTTGCCGTTGGACTCCTCGATAGCCTTCTTGGCCAATTCTTCAAGGGTCATGCCTTCGGCTTCCTTGATGATCTGCTGGGTCGCAGTCAAATTTTCGGGCTCTGCAGCGGGCGTTTCCTCTGCGGGAGCCTCGGGCGTCTCGGTGGTTTCAGCGGGTTCGGTCGTCTGGGTGTCTTCTGCGGGAGCGGTCGTGTCAGCCGGGGTCGTCGCCGGAGCGGCGGCGCAGGCAGCCATGGACAGAACCATCACAGCAGCCAGCAGAAGCGCAAGCATCTTCTTCATTCTGATATTCCTCCTGATAAAATTTGAATTCGTGCAGCAGCTAACGGGAGTTCTGCATCGTATGCTCTCATTTTACGGTGTTTCTGCACAAAAGAACAGTGGACAAATCTGCGATTATTTGTGATTCTCTGCGATAATTTTAAAAATTCAATGAAAACCGAGCCGGAGATGTGTTATAATCAGGGCAAAATACCAGAGAATTTTGTTCTCGCTGCTACAGGACACGGAAACTATGAAACACATACGCATTCTGATATTATGTATAGCATTCGCTCTTCTGACCGGCTGCGCGCCCGCCGCACAGGATACAGCCGCCTACGCGCCGGATGAATCGGAGCGTCTCGTTCTGTACACCTCGCACAAAAAAGAGGTCTGGTGGCCGATCGTCAAGGAATTTGAATCGCGCACCGGAATCTGGGTCGAGGTCGTACAGGGCGGCACAAACGAACTGCTTGAGCAGCTGCAAAAGGAGCAGGACGCACCACGGGCCGACGTGATGTTCGGCGGCGGCGTCGAGAGTCTCGAAGCCTGCCGGGTGTTGTTTGAGCCCTACGTCTGCCGCGGCGCGGAGCAGATTTTGCCGCAGTACCGTGCGCAGGACAGCAGCTGGACGCCGTTTTCCTCGCTTCCGGTCGTGCTGGTCTACAATCCGAAGCTGCTGTCCTCCGGACAGCTCAGCTGCTGGGCCGATCTTCTCGACCCTGCGCTGCGCGGGCAGATCGCCTTTGCCGATCCATCCGTCTCCGGCTCGAGCTATACCGCGCTCGTGACGATGCTCTGCGCGCTGGGCGGCGACGCGGATGAGGTGCTGCAAACATTTGCGGAAAACCTGGACGGAAAGCTCCTGTCCGGTTCAGGTGCGATCATTTCCGCCGTTGCAAACGGCGAAGCGCTCGTCGGCATCACGCTGGAGGAGACCGCGCGCAAGCGCATTGCTGCTGGGGACGGGATCGCCATGGTCTACCCCGCAGACGGCACAAGCTGCGTACCGGACGGCTGCGCCGCGCTGAAGGGCGCGCCGCACCCCGACAACGCAAAGCTGTTTCTCGATTTTGCCGTCAGCTACGACGTGCAGCAGCTGCTGCAGTCTGATTTTTACCGCCGCCCGGTGCGCAGCGACGTGAGTCCTGCCAGCAAACTGCCGGAACTATCCGCCATTCGTCAGGTCGCGTATGACGTAAGCTGGGCAAGCGAGCACCGCGAAGCAATTCTGATGAGTTGGGCCTTTTATCTCGGGACGGAGGCGGAACAATGAAGCGGCTTCACTTTTCCTCCTTCCGTCAGCGGCTGAACGCGGCGTTTCTGGCCGTGTCTCTGGTGCCGATGCTGTTGTGCTCCGGTCTGCTGCTGCAAATTTTCCGCCTGCGCATGACGTCGAACGCCCAGCAGACGGCCCAACAGCAGCTGTCCGCCTCCTGCGAGGCGCTTGATACGCTGCACAGCGGCTTTTTGCAGACAGCCGCATCCCTGCAGCACAATCCACTCGTTGCACAGGCGCTGTTTGACGCAGAAGCGGAGGACACGGCGGTCTACAGCCAGCTGTTCGACGCTACAGAGTCCGTGCGCAGCTTTGCACGCTTTGACCTTTACGATATCAGCGGCCGCTGGCGCTATTCGACACAGACAGCGCCCGAAATCCGGTCGCTGCCGACCAACTGGGGCCTTTTATACGAGGCGGCCTGCGCCGGAACCGGTATTCTGGTGTGCAGCGCGGCAGAAGATCCGGCCGACACAGACGAGCCGCTTCTGCACGCTGCGATGCTCCTGACCGACCGCTACGGCGCGCCGGTCGGATATCTCACCATCGGCATGCTGGAAACGCAGCTGCAGACACTGCTCGGCGGCACAGCTGGTGCGCAGAACGAACTTCTTCTGCTCGACGCGCGCTGGCGTCCGGTCTACTGTACGCAGCCGGCACAGACCCAGAGCCTCGCCGACGCGCTGCGCGGGCAGCTTTTGTCCGGCAAGGCGCTCACCGGTCTGTCTGCCGACGTTTCCTATACCGTGCGGCAGCATACCGAAACCGGTCTGTATCTCGTCCTGCAGCAGCCGCAGCCGCTCAGCGCCGGAACACTCCGGCTTTTGTACTCGGTGAGCGTGCTGTGCGCGCTGGCCTGCATCATTTTAAGCGTCGTACTCAGCCTGCAGCTAAGCCGGCAGGTCTTCCAACCGATCGGCAGACTGCATCACGCCATCCGGCAGGTCGGGAAAAATAATCTGGACGTGCAGGTTCCCGTTCCCGCCGGCCGGCATGACGAATTGGGCGAATTGGCACAGCAGTTCAACACCATGGTCGTCGCCCTCCGGCACAACCAGCAGGCACTGTTGGAAAACCAGCGCGCACTTAACCGCGCGCAGATCCGCATGCTGCAGGCGCAGCTAAACCCGCATTTTCTGTGCAACACGCTCGACACCATGAAGTGGATCAGCAAAATCAATCAAGTGCCGCAGGTGGCGCTGATGTCAACGAATCTTGCCGATATCCTTCGCTTCTGCATCACGCCGGACGAATTTGTCCCCCTGCGGCGGGAGTTGGAGATTTTGAGCCGGTACGTCGAGATTCAGCGCATCCGCCTGTCGGAAAGCTTCTCATACACGGAAGCCGTGCCGGAGGCGCTTCTTTCGTGCATGGTTCCGAAAATGCTCCTGCAGCCGCTGGCAGAGAATGCCATTCTGCACGGCCTTTCCGGTGTAGAACACGGTGAACTCTCCGTCACGGCCGTGCTTGCGGAGCAGGACGTGCTCGAGATCCGCGTCCGGGACAACGGCTGCGGCTTCCCGCCGGACCTTCTGGGGCCTTACAGACCGCCGGAAACGCAGACGGGACATCTGGGACTATTAAATGTAGACACGATCCTGCGCAAGCATTACGGCGACGCGTTCGGTCTGCGTCTTGAAAATCCGGAGGGCGGCGGCGCCTGTATTCTTGCACGCCTGCCCGCGAAGGGAGGGCCCGGCGTATGATGCGGGTAATGGTTGTAGAGGATGAGGAAATGATCCGCAAGGGTATCGTCATGGCAGTAGACTGGGCGGCGCTGGACTGCATCGTGGTCGGCGAAGCCGCCAACGGCGAACAGGCCCTTGCCGTCGCGGAGGACTGCCAGCCGACGCTTATCATCACGGATCTCAAAATGCCGAAGATGGACGGGCTGGAGATGGTGCGGCGGCTGCGCGAAGCAGGCAGCCGCGCGTATGTCATCATTCTGACCGCCTACGATTCGTTCGCCTACGCGCAGACGGCCATCCGTCTGGGCGCGGTGGACTTTCTGCTGAAGCCTTTTCATGACGGCGATCTGGAAAACGCCGTTCTGGCGCTGCAAAAGCGCATCGCCGCACAAACCGCACCGCAGCCAGAGCCGCTTCCCGGCGTGAAGCCCGGCCCCAAGAGCCGCTATGTGCGCGAGGCAATGGCGTACCTTGAGCAAAACTGCGGCAGCGGCGATCTGTCCGTCGGGCAGGCGGCAGCGCAGCTGGGACTGAGCGAAGGACATCTGAGCCACCTGTTCAAAAAGGAAACGGATATGACGCTCGGCGCGTATCTTACGCGCTGCCGCATCCAGAAGGCTATGGCGTTGCTGCGCGAGGGAAAGCTGAAAGTCTACGAGGTTGCGGAGGCCTGCGGCTACCGCGATATTGCATATTTTTCCGGCACCTTCAAAAAAATCACCGGCAAAAGCCCTTCTGACTATCAGGACGCGCGCGGATAGCTTGACAAATCCCGCGTCTGCAGGTAGAATGTAGACCCTTCCATGCGGACAGCTTCCGCAGGGGAGCGTTCTATCACAAGCAAGGAGATACTATTATGAAAAAGAATCAGATTCTTGCCCTGCTGCTGGCAGCGGTGATGCTGCTGGCCGTGCTGACCGGCTGCGCCGCAAAGGCAGAGCCTGCGCAGGATGAACCCGCCCAGACCGAGACGGTCCCGGAAACGGAAGAGGCCGCCCCTGCAGAGGAAGAACCGGCTCCCGCCGAGGAACCGGAAGCAGAGGACACCGCCTCCACTGTTACCCTGACCGATATGACCGGTCGCAAGATCACGCTGGACGCGCCCGCAGAGCGCGTCGTCGCGCTGACTGCCGCTGACTGCGAAATTCTCTACGCGCTGGGCGCGGGCGATCTGCTGGTCGGCCGCGGCGAATACTGCGACTATCCGGCGGAGGTTCTGGATGTTCCGTCTGTTCAGTCCGGCTATGAGACGAATATTGAGCAGATCATCGCGCTTGAGCCGCAGGTGCTTCTCATGAGCACCATGGCCCAGACTGAAGAGCAGGTGCAGCAGCTGGAGGCTGCCGGCATCCACGTTGTCGTGAGCGATGCACAGGACATCGAGGGCACCTATACCGCCATTAACATGATCGGCACGCTGACCGGCAAGCAGGCCGAAGCCGCCTCCATCGTCGAGAGCATGCAGAAAACTTTTGACGAGATCAAGGCAAATGCCGGAGACGGCACGAAGACCGTTTATTTTGAGGTTTCCCCGCTGCAGTATGGTCTCTGGACGGCAGGCTCCGGCACGTTCATGGACGAGATCGCCAATATGTTGGGCCTGACCAACTGCTTTGCCGACGTGACCGGCTGGGGCGAGATCTCCGAGGAGCAGGTGCTTGAGCGCAATCCGGATTATATCGTGACCATTTCCATGTACTATGGTGAAGGCCCGACGCCGGAAGAGGAAATTCTCTCCCGCACCGGCTGGGAGAACGTCACGGCTGTCAAAGACGGCAAGATTCTGAACCTGCAGAACAACGAACTGTCCCGTCCGGGCCCGCGTCTTGCTGATGGCGCGAAGGCCATGTATGACTTTGTCTACGGCGAATAAGTTAGACTCACAAACAGGAGGCACAGCATGCGCCGGTATCACGAAACGTTCAGACTCTGGGAATACCTGCTCTTTACGCTCGTGACGCTGGCCGTGCTGTGCCTCTGCGTCTGTGTAGGAAGCGTCCGCATTCCCCTCTCGGATACACTTTCCTATTTTGCGGCAAAACTCACGGGCGATGCGTTGCCCGCAGGCCTCGTTTCTTCCATCCTGCCCATCCGCCTGCCGCGCGTTTTATGCGTGGCGCTGACGGGAACGGCTTTGTCTCTGGCCGGTGCGGCGATGCAGGGACTTCTCAAGAATCCGCTGGCCGACGGCTCGACGCTCGGTGTCTCATCCGGCGCGTCGCTCGGTGCGGTCATCGCCATTGCTTTCGGCGTGACGCTGCCGAGTCTGCCCTTTGCAGGGACAATGGGCACGGCGATCATCTTTGCATTCGCCTCGCTCCTTGTCATTCTCGGCCTTTCCTATAAGCTTGACCGTTCACTCTCAACGAACACGATCATCCTGATCGGCGTGATCTTCTCCATGTTCGTCTCCAGCATTATGAGCGTCATTATCACGTTTGCCGCCGATAAGGTGCAGCGCATCACGTTCTGGACAATGGGCTCCCTGCGCGGCAGCACCTATCAGAATGCCGCTGTTCTGGCGCTCGCGCTTTTGTTCTGCGGCACGGTCATCCTGCTGCATGCACAGATTCTGAACGCCTTTGCCGTCGGCGAGGACAACGCCCGGCAGATCGGCGTAGATGTGAAGCGGGCCAAGCTTATGCTGCTCATCATGGTTTCGGTCCTCATCGGCGTGTGCGTGTCCGTCGGGGGAACGATCGGCTTTGTCGGCCTTGTCACGCCGCACATGGCGCGCATGCTGGTTGGCCCGAACCACAAGCGGCTGCTCCCGGCGTCGATGTTCGGCGGAGCCGTCTTTCTGATGCTGGCCGATCTTATCGCGCGCATCCTGCTGAATCCGCTGGAACTGCCCATCGGCGTCGTTACAAGCTTCGTGGGCGCGATTGTATTCGTTGTCATCTTCTATCAGTCGAGAAAGGAGCATTGACATGCCGATGCTGGAGACCAACCGCCTTTCCGTGCGGTATGGAACCAAAACGATCGTCGATTCGCTCTCCTTCTCCGTTTCTGAGGGGCAGTGGCTCATGATTGTCGGCCCGAACGGGGCCGGAAAATCCACTGCGCTCTCCGCCATTACGCAGGGCGCACCATATACCGGCAGCGTCCTGTTTGAAGGACAGGATGTAAAAAAAATGAAGTCCGCACTCCGCGCACAGGCCATCGGCGTCTTGTCGCAGAACCACTTCGTCGGCTACGGCTTTACCGTCGAGGAAGTCGTGCGGCTTGGCCGTTTTGCCTATTCCGGCGGCCTGCTCGGCCGCAGCCAGACCGAAGACGCGAAGCATGTCGAGCACGCACTAACCCTGACCGGCATGCAGGACAAACGCCAGCAGTCGGTTCTTACGCTCTCCGGCGGCGAACTGCAGCGCACGTTTCTCGCACAGGTTCTGGCGCAGGATCCGAAGCTGCTGCTGCTCGACGAACCGACGAACCATCTCGATCTCATCTACCAGAAGCAAATCTTCGCCCTGATTGGCAAGTGGCTGCAAACGCCGGGCCGCGCGGTTGTGAGCGTGGTGCATGATCTGTCGCTCGCCCGGGCTTTCGGCACGGACGCCCTCCTGATGGACCATGGCCGTCGAATTGCCCTTGGGCAGGCGAAAGAGGTTCTGTCGCCTGCAAACCTTGACCAGATCTATGGCATGGACGTCGCCGCCTGGATGCGCAGCCTGTACAGCCAGTGGATTGCGCCGTAATTCCCTGCGCAAGCAGCAAAAACCCGTCTTCCCTGTTGGGAAGGCGGGTTTTATATTTGGAATTACTTCTTATCCGCTGCAGCGGCGAGTTCCTTGAGCGCGTCCTTGCGGGAGAGGTTGACGCGGCCCTTCTCGTCGATCTCAGTAACCTTGACCCAGGTCATGTCGCCGATGTTGAGCACGTCCTCAACCTTCTCGACACGGCGGTTTTCCAGCTTGGAGATGTGGATCATGCCGTCCTTGCCAGGAGCGAGTTCAACGAACGCACCGATGGGCAGGATGCGGACGACCTTGCCGTAGTACAGCTTGCCGACCTCGGGCACGAAGCAGATATCGTCGATCATCTTCTTTGCCGCGTCGCAGGAGGCAGCATCGGGAGAGGCAATATGGATGGTGCCGTCGTCGTCAATATCGACCTGCGCGCCGGATTCAGCGACGATCTTCTGGATCATGGAGCCGCCCTTGCCAATGACCTCGCGGATCTTATCCACGTCGATCTTCATAGTGAGCATCTTGGGTGCGAATTCGGAGACATGGTCGCGCGGTTTGGCGATGCAGGGGATCATGATCTCATTCAGGATCTCCAGGCGGGCCTTGCGGCAGCGCTCGAGCGCGTCGGCAATGATCTCCATGGTCAGGCCGTCATTCTTGAGGTCCATCTGGATGGCGGTAACGCCCTCGGTCGTACCGGCAACCTTGAAGTCCATCTCGCCGTGGAAGTCCTCAACGCCCTGGATGTCAGTGAAGGTTCTCCATGTACCCGTCTCCTTGTCGGAGATAAGGCCGCAGGAAATACCGGCGACAGGTCGCTTGATGGGCACGCCTGCATCCATCAGAGCCAGCGTGGAGCCGCAGATGGAAGCCTGAGACGTAGAGCCGTTGGAGGAGACAACCTCGGAGACGACGCGGATAGCATACGGGAACTCGTCAGCGGACGGAATCACAGGCAGCAGGGCCTTTTCCGCCAGTGCGCCGTGGCCGATTTCGCGGCGGGAGGTGGAGCGGCTCGCACGGGCTTCGCCGGTGGACCACTGCGGCATATTATAGTGGTGGATATAGCGGCGCTCGGTCTCGTCATAGATGGTGTCGAGTTTTTGCGCAGCGGAGAGGGTGTTCAGCGTGCAGACGGACAGAACCTGCGTCTGACCACGGGTGAACAGGCCAGAACCGTGGACGCGCGGCAGAACGCCAACCTCGGCAGCCAGCGGGCGAATTTCGTCCGGCGTGCGGCCATCGACGCGCTTGCCCTCGAGCAGCCACTTCTTGACGATCTTCTTCTGCATCTTGTACAGGCACACGTCGATCTGGACATCCCAGTCTTCTGCATACTTCTCGCCGAACTTCTCTTTGAAATCGACAACAGCCTCAGTCAAACGGGCCTCACGGACGTTCTTGTCGTCGGTGTCGAGCGCGTAGGCGATCTTGTCCAGACCGTACTCGCACAGATCGTCGAGCATTTCATGGTTGACAGCGGCCTTTTCAAACGTAAACTTCGGCTTGCCGATGGCATCAACGATGGTGTTGATGAATTCCACGACCTTCACGTTCGTCTCATGGGCCAGCTTGATGCACTCCATGAGGATGTCTTCCTTGACCTCGTTCGCTTCCGTCTCGATCATGACGACCTTCTCGTGGGTCGAAGCAATGGTCACGAAGCACTGGCAGGCGTTGCGCTCGTCCTGCGAGGGGTTGACGATATACTTGCCGTCCAGATAGCAGACATTGGTGGTCGCAGTCGGGCCGTTCCAGGGAATGTCGGAATACGCGATGACGAGAGAAGAGCCGATGGAGGCGACGATCTCAACAGGGTTATCATAGTCCTGCGCGAGAATCGTATTGGTCAGAACGACGTCATTGCGGAGTTCCTCGTCAAACAGCGGGCGCATCGGGCGGTCAATCAGGCGGGAGATGAGCACACCGCGGTCAGAGGGCTTGCCCTCGCGGCGGTTGAAGGAGCCGGGGATGCGGCCGACGGCGTACATGCGCTCTTCAACCTCAATGGTCAGCGGGAAATAGTCGATGCCGGCCTTCGGCAGCGGGGACGCAACGGCGGTGACGAGTACGACGGTATCGCCGTAGCGGCAGATCGCCTCTGCGTTGCAGAGTTCTGCAACCTTGCCCGTCTCGACCGTAAAAGTGCGGCCGCCGATCTCGGTTTCAAAAATGTGATGATTCGGATACTGCTTGTGGGTAATCATGAAAGAACCTCCTTCGTTTTTCGCGCGCGTGGGAGGTTTAGCACTTGAAACTGGCGTCTGCAATCAAACGCTACTTTCAACTGCTAAATGGAACCCACGCGCAGTATAATAGTAGTTGGATTTATAAAAAAGGGCGGTCGCCCGACCGCCCTTTTCCTATGACTTACTTACGCAGGCCGAGCTTTGCAACGATTGCACGATAGCGGTTGATATCCTTCTTGGCGAGGTAGTCGAGAAGGCTTCTGCGCTTGCCGACCATCATCAGAAGGCCGCGGCGGGAATGGTTGTCCTGCTTGTGCTCACGCAGATGCTCGGTCAGGGTGTTGATCCGGGCAGTGAGGACAGCAATCTGAACCTCGGGAGAACCGGTATCACCGGCATGGGTCGCGTACTGCTCGATAATGGCAGTTTTTTCTTCTTTGCGCATCATAGTTGTGTTTCCACCTTTCAAAATATTCCCGGAGTCCAAGTATCGGGCAGGCAGAAGACCCGCGTCAAAGCGGGCGGTGTCCCGAAACTGGGAAACGGGTCGCAGCGCATGGCGCTGCTTGTTAAGAATATCATACAGGCGCAGAAAAGTAAAGCAGAAAATGCCTGTATTTTCTGAAATTTTTCGGCTTCCGCCACCGGACAGAATTCGACAGAACGGCATAGAATGGCGTGGGACCATCATTCCCGAAAGGAGGGAAGTTTATGCTGAAGGTCACAAAATTCGGCGGCTCGTCGCTGTGCGACAGCGCAGGTTTTTCGCGCGTGCGCGAGATCGTGCTTGCCGACCCGGCGCGTCGTGTCGTCATCGTGTCAGCGGCAGGCAAACGCCATGCCGCTGACCACAAGATCACAGATCTTCTTTATCTTTGCCATGCGCATCTGCAATACGGCGTAAGCTGCTGGGACTTATGGCGCAGGATTGCTGACCGTTACCGCGAAATCCGCGACGGCTGCTGTCTGACGCTGCCCATTGAAGCAGAACTCGATGCAATCTACGCCGCCATGCGCCGCGATACACCACGCGACTGGATCGTCTCTCGGGGCGAATATCTGTCCGCGCGGCTGATGGCTGATCTGCTTGGCTTTGAATTTGTTGACGCAAAAGACTGGCTGCTGTTTGATGCCGCAGGCCGTATCCGGCAGGCTGCGTCCTATGCTGCGCTCGGCTCGCTTGCCGACGGGCGGAAGATCGTCACGCCGGGGTTTTACGGTGCGCTGCCTGACGGCAAGATCCATACACTCCCGCGCGGCGGCTCCGACGTAACAGGCGCGCTGGCCGCAGCCGCGCTGCACGCGGATCTGTACGAAAACTGGACAGATGTGACAGGTGTGCTCGCGGCAGACCCCCGGCTGATTCAGAATCCCGCGCCGGTCGGCCAGCTGCGCTATGAGGAATTACAGACGCTTTCACGCGTCGGCATGCAGATTCTACACGAGGACGCAGTCGCACCGGTCCGGCAGGCGCAAATCCCGCTGCGCATCTGCAATACGCATGATCCGGAGAACCCCGGCACACTCGTCCGTCCGCAGATGGAGCCGGGTGAAGGCCAGATCTGCTTTGCAGGTCGGCGCCAGCTTGCCATGCTGCGCCTGACCTGCCCGCAGGAGCCGGACGCAGAAGCAAAGCTGGCCGCCATTTTGACGCAGGCGCAGCTTTCGCCGTTTTCCATGCAGAGCGTGTGCGGCGAACTCACGGTGCTTTTACCGATGAAGTCCGGCTCCGAACGCCTGCACCGTCTGCAGGAACAGGCCGCGCAGGCGCTGCTCCCGCAATCATGCACGCTGCGCGAAAACCTGAGCATTCTGGCCGCGCTCTGCCGTTCGACCGCCACCGTGCCGGAACTGCTCCGCGCAGTCGAAAAGAGCGGCGCGCCAGTCCACCTGCTGCAAAAATGCGGAGCTTGCGCCCTCATGCTCGTCAACGACAGTCAATACGAACAATCCCTGCGCGCCGCCTACTCTGCCAGCCGCGATCTGCACGATTGACAAGCGAAAAGCAGATATGATAGAATATACGGTAGTCAGAGCAATTCTGACTGCCGTACTCCATATCCGCGGGCATGATGGAATTGGTAGACATGCGGGATTTCGGTGATGTCACCTTGCTGAAATGTTTTTGCGCCATCCTCGCCGCGGACATTCTTCGGTAAAAGCAGGCTCGCCTGTTTTTATAAACGCGGATCAAGCGTTACGCTCCGCCTCGGTTTCCTCACCGTGTAAAAATCAGAGGACAACAAAATAGCGACAGGAAGCCCTGCCGCTCATATTTGCGGGCGTGGTGGAATTGGTAGACTCGACGGATTTAGGTGATGTCATCTTGGTGAAAGGTTTTTGCGCCATCCTTGCTGCGGACATTCTTCGGTAAAAGCAGGCACGCCTGTTTTTATAAACGCGGATCAAGCGTTACGCTCCGCCTCGGTTCCTCGCCGTGTAAAAACAGAGGGCAACAAAATAGCGACAGATTTCCCTGCCGCTCATATCTGCGGGTATGGTGGAAATGGTAGACTCGGAGGATTTAG
>ENA-ORSC01001533-ORSC01001533.1-human-gut-metagenome-genome-assembly--contig:-NODE-1533-length-15616-cov-2.787032_pt1 | contig 15616 bp, 15 predicted proteins | sample MGYA00242178_ERZ509140 | MGnify/ENA primary metagenome ERZ509140 (study PRJEB26280, sample SAMEA2338681) | human gut metagenome | biome: human gut; feature: human-associated habitat; material: faeces... | reverse complement strand
AACCAACAGGAAGAAATGTCCCCCTTCTTACGTCACTTAGAGAAATCTTATATTTAAAACATCAACCTGCAAATTTGGCGTATCAAGAAACTTTACATCCATTACATTGATTTTGCAAAAATTTTACATTCCCAGTCCAGTGCATTTTACAATCTCTCTTTATAATATTCATAAATCCTAAGAAATGGATAATTGCAGTGAGAGAAAACCATTGCAGATGAGGAGAGAAACATGGAAAAACGAACAAAAATTACTGTCCGTGATCTGAACCTGTATTACGGTGAAAACCATGCACTCAAGGATGTAAACATGAATATTCGTGAGAATTGCGTGACCGCTTTTATCGGACCGTCCGGATGTGGAAAATCAACATTCTTAAAAACATTAAACCGGATGAATGATCTGGTGGATGGCGTGAGAATCACAGGAGAAGTGAAACTGGATGATGAGGATATCTATGCGGAAGGCGTAGATACAACCGTTCTTCGGAAAAGAATTGGCATGGTGTTTCAGCAGCCGAACCCGTTTCCGATGAGTATTTATGACAACATTGCATATGGTCCGCGTGTACATGGAATGAAAGATAAGTCAAAACTGGATGCCATCGTTGAAGAAAGTCTGCGCGGAGCAGCTATTTTTGATGAGGTCAAGGATCGTTTAAAGAAATCCGCTCTGGGTCTTTCCGGTGGACAGCAGCAGCGTATCTGTATTGCCCGTGCACTTGCCGTACAGCCTGAGGTTCTGTTGATGGATGAGCCGACATCTGCACTGGACCCGATTTCCACATCAAAGATTGAAGAACTGATGGAGGATCTGAAAAAGAAATACACGGTAGTTGTTGTTACCCATAATATGCAGCAGGCAGTGCGTGTATCGGATGATACGGCATTTTTCCTTGTAGGAGAAATGGTTGAGTTTGGCGATACGAAAACAATTTTTTCTTATCCGAAGGATAAACGGACAGAAGATTATATTACAGGGAGGTTTGGTTAATGCGCTCAAAGTTCGACGAGCAGCTTAGACTGCTCAATCAGGAAATGATGTATATGGGAACCATGATCGAGGATTCCATCCAGAAAGCAATAGAAGCATTGATAGCTCAGAATGCGCAGCTTGCAGAAAAAATCATGAATTCAGATTCTGATGTGGATCATGAACAGAAGAAAATTGAAAACATCTGTTTTAATCTGCTGATGCAGCAACAACCGGTTGCAAGGGATCTGCGTGTGATTTCCGCAGCCATGAAGATGGTAACGGATATGGAACGAATCGGAGACCATGCAGCAGATATCTCGGAAATCACAATCATGCTTTCAAAAGAACCGTATGTGCTGAATCTGGATGACATCAAAAAGATGGCGAGTGAAACCGTAATTATGTTGATCCGCAGCATCGAAGCATATGTGGAAAAGGATATGAATAAGGCACAGGAAGTCATCAGGCATGATGATATTGTAGATGACCTGTTTGATAAAAATAAGGCAGATATCATTGAATTGATCCGGCATGATCCGGAAAAAGGCGAGCAGGCGGCGGATATGCTGATGGTTGCAAAATATTTTGAACGAATCGGAGACCACGCGACCAATATTGCAGAATGGGTTATCTTTGCATTGAATGATAAAAAGAAATAAAAGAATCCTGACAGTGGATAGAATTTTACATAAATTTTACATAAACGATACTTTGGATTTTACATGTCGTATGCTATGATAAGAAACAGATAGAATACGTGTGAGAGGGCGGTTTTGTGCAGGCATGGCCGTCCTGCTTGATGTTGCAGAGGTATATATAAAGATAGACAGAGGGAAAAGTTATGGCATTGATTTATATCGTAGAAGATGATGAAAATATCAGGGAGATTGAGACAATTGCATTGAAAAACAGCAATTATATGGTCTGCGCATTTGAAAAGGCAACTACATTTTATAAAAAACTGGAGGATATTATGCCGGATCTGGTGCTTTTGGATGTTATGCTTCCGGATGAGAGCGGGTATGATATCGTGCGTAAACTGCGGAAAAATCCTGCGACAAAGAAATTGCCGGTCATTATGGTGACGGCAAAGACCGCAGAAATGGATATGATCAAAGGTCTGGACGAAGGAGCAGATGATTATATTAAGAAGCCTTTTTCCATTATGGAACTTATTACAAGAGTAAAGGCACTGTTACGGAGGACAGAAACCGAGGATATTAAAATCCTGCAGGTAGAAAACATTACACTGGATCATGAGCGCCACATGGTTTTTGTGGATGATAAGCCGGTGGAACTGACGTTTAAGGAATATGAACTGCTTCGTCTGCTGATGACCAATCCGAGTGTTGTATTGTCCAGAGAGGTGATTATGCGTCATGTGTGGGGAACGGAATTTGAAGGGGAATCCCGTACCGTTGATATGCATATCAAGACACTGCGGCAGAAGCTTGGAGAAGCGGGAAGCAAAATCCGTACCGTTCGAAATGTGGGATATGTGATAGAGTAAGGAGCTGTTATGAAGAAACGAATCAATTTACGGCTGATTCTGATTGCAGGTATTGCAGTGATTGTAACCATGGTCTGTATGACCGGTATTTATTATAAACTGTTTCAAGGACAGGTGCGCAAGGATCTGCAGATCAATGCAAGACTGCTTTCCGGCACGGGATTGTTTGATGATCCGGACAATACAAATGTTTCACTTTCCGAATATTATGAAGTCGGGGAAGACCTGCGTGTTACCTGGATTGCAAAGGATGGTACGGTACTTTTTGATAATGATCTGGATATTTCACAGCTTCCAAACCACAAAAACCGCCCGGAAGTAAAGAAGGCGTTGTTTCAGGGGGAGGGAGAAAGTGTCCGGCGGTCGGATACCATGCAGATGGACAATTACTATTATGCGCTCCTTTTGGAAAATGGAACGGTTATCCGTGTGGCAACACAGGCACGCAGTGTCTACAGTGTGTTCCTTGCGGCATCCCCATTTGTGATGCTGATACTGATACTGATTGTTTCCATCTGTATTGTCCTGGCACATTTTTTGACCAAACAATTGCTGCATCCGATTGAACGGCTTGCTGAAAACATGGAAGATACCATAGAAGAACCTGTATACAAAGAACTTGTGCCATTTGTAAATACGATTCGTAAACAGCATGAAAATATCCTGATGGCAGCAAAAGTACGTCAGGATTTCACGGCAAATGTTTCCCATGAACTAAAGACACCGCTTACTGCAATTTCCGGATATGCGGAGCTGATCGAAAACCATATGGTAGATCCGGAGCAGGAGACCCGCTTTGCATTGGAAATCCAGCAGAATGCGACACGGCTGCTTTCTCTTATCAATGATATCATCCGGCTTTCCGAGCTGGACAGCGGTGAAGATAATCTGCTGTGTTTTGAACAGGTAGATCTGGATGAGGTAGCCGGTACCTGTGTGAAAAATCTGCAGATGAATGCACAGAAACGGAATGTAACGCTGTATTATGAAGGCGTGTCCTGCATGTTGCGGGCAGACAGGGGCATGATTTCGGAACTTGTGGAAAATCTGTGTCAGAATGCGATCCGCTATAATAATGAAGGTGGTGAGGTGCACGTGCGTGTGTACTATGAAAAAGGACAGCCGATGCTTTCTGTAGCAGACAATGGTATCGGGATTCCAAAAGACCAGCAGGAACGTATTTTTGAGCGGTTTTACCGTGTTGATAAAAGCAGATCCAAACAGACCGGTGGTACGGGACTGGGACTTGCTATCGTCAAGCATATTGTGGAACTGCATGATGCGGTACTTCATTTGGAAAGTGAGCCGGGAAAAGGAACAACGATCACAGTAGCTTTTTAGCTGCATACAGGGGACTTTGGTTTACAAAGTCCCCTTTTTCGTGTAATATAGGTAAAATAAATAGGAAGAGAAAAGAAAGAGGCGAGATACAATGTATCAGGAAATATCACAGTTACTGATGTATGGAGATTTGGACGAGGATTCAATCCTTGCACAGATGGGAGAAGTATTCGGGAAATATGAGACCGGTGAATATAATAAAACCGGACTTGTCCGCGATATCAATACGCAGGTAAAACGGATTTTAAAAGTGGCAACAGATTATGGATTTGATGATAATCTGTGGCATAATTATCTGACATTTTTCCTTATGATGAGTGAAAATCCTTTCAGCATGACCTGTGAAAAGGTGGGAGCCAGCGATGGAAGTGTCAATGAACTGGTGGAAAATGATTTCCGTATTTTTAAAGATTTGTTTGACTATGATTTCGGACCAATCGAAAAAGATCTGGGAATCAACTGTTTCAGCCAGATTTCCAATTATAAGGCCATCCATAAAAAGGATCTGATGTACAACAAAAATGTCAGCGAAAAAGTTCGCTCTTTAAGCAAAAAACTGGAGGCGGCAAAGGATGAAAAAGAATTCTTTGATGCAGTGACTGGTTTTTATAAAGACTACGGTGTTGGAATGTTTGGTCTCAACAAAGCATTCCGGATTGATGATACACCGCAGGGAAGCTTTACATTCCGTGCAATCAACAATATGGATACCGTTATGCTGGACGATCTGGTCGGATATGAGATTCAGAAAAAGAAGCTGGTAGACAATACGGAAGCGTTTGTACAGGGAAAGAAAGCAAACAATGTATTGCTGTTTGGTGACAGTGGTACCGGTAAATCTACCAGTATCAAAGCCATTGTCAACCAGTATTACAAAGACGGCCTGCGTATGATTGAAATCTACAAGCATCAGTTTAAGTATCTGTCCGAAATCATTGCAGAGATCAAAAACCGAAACTATCGTTTTATCATCTATATGGATGATCTTTCTTTCGAGGAATTTGAGATTGAGTATAAGTTCTTAAAAGCGGTTATCGAGGGCGGTGTGGAAACCAAACCGGAAAATATTCTGATTTATGCAACTTCCAACCGGCGGCATCTGATCAAAGAGAGCTGGAATGACCGAAATGATCAGGATAATTCCAATGATCGTCACCATTCCGATACGGTTGAAGAGAAACTTTCTCTGGTGAACCGCTTTGGTGTGACCATTAATTACTCGAAGCCGACACAGAAAGAATACTTTGATATTGTTTTGCATCTGGCAAGACGTGCAGGGGTTACCTTACCGGATGAACAACTCCGTGCAGAGGCCAACAAGTGGGAATTGAGTCATGGAGGCATTTCCGGACGTACGGCAGAGCAGTTTGTCAGCTATCTTGCTTCCCAGCCGGATGCATTTAAATAAAAGGAGAAAACATGTTATATCAGATCTGCCATGGAGCAGTCTCTTTTGCCGATGAAGAGATTCTGCATGACATCAATTTTGAAATAAGAAATACGGAAAAAATTGCAGTCGTCGGGCGGAACGGCTGCGGCAAAACCACGCTCTTAAAGCTGATCCACGGGGATGTGGAGCTGGACAAAAGAGACAGTGATGAGGATATTTTTATTGCAAAAGCAGGCAATCCGCAGATCGGTTACTTAAAACAGATTGCGTTTGAAGATCCTTCCGTTACGCTTGAGCAGGAAGTGCGTAAAGTCTTTGCTCCGATGGAGCGCCGGAAAAAAGAACTGGAAGCTGCGGCACAGGCACTTGAGACTGATTATTCCGAAGAGGCCGTGACACGTTATACCGCAATGGAAGAAAAATTCAAGGAAGACGGCGGATACTATTTTGAAAAAGAGTATGATGTAATCATCCGTAAGTTCGGCTTTTCCGAGGAAGAGCGAAAGAAACCGCTGTCCGAGTTTTCCGGTGGACAGCAGACAAAGATTGCCTTTATCAAGCTGCTTTTGAGCAAGCCGGATATTCTGCTTCTGGATGAGCCGACGAACCATCTGGATATCACAACGATCGAGTGGCTGGAGACGTATCTGAAAAATTATCCGAAGGCTGTGGTCGTGGTATCACATGACCGTATGTTTCTGGACAATGTGGTGGACGTGGTGTACGAGATTGAGTACGGCACAGCGACCCGTTATCCGGGCAATTACTCCAATTTCATGGAGCGGAAAAAAGAAAACTACAATAAGATGATGAAAGATTACAATGCGCAGCAGAAAGAAATTGCACGATTGCAGCGCATTGTTGACCGGTTTAAAAATAAACCAACCAAGGTGTCCATGGCGCATTCCAAGGAGAAAGCCATTGAACATATGGTAAAACTCGAAGCTCCGGATCGTTTTGATACCCGGACATTCCATGCAAATTTCCAGCCGGACAAAGAGACTGGAAATGATGTGCTTTTGGTGACAAATCTTGCGATTGGATATGACCATCCGCTTTCTACGGTCAGTTTTGATCTGAAAAAAGGGGAAAAGCTGGGAATCCTCGGTGGAAATGGTCTGGGGAAATCGACACTTTTAAAAACCCTGGTGGGACAGCTTGCCCCGCTGGCCGGAGAGTACAATTTTGGAACAAATGTGCAGATTGGTTATTTTGACCAGCAGATGGCGATGTATTCGAGCCGGAAGACGGTGCTGGATGATTTCTGGGATGAGTTCCCGAATCTGACCGAGACAGAAGCGCGGAATGCGCTTGGAGCCTTTATGTTTACCGGGGAGGATGTATTTAAAAATATTGATATGCTTTCCGGTGGGGAGAAGGTGCGTCTGGCGCTGTGTAAGATCTTAAAGCGTCGACCGAATGTGCTGGTGCTGGATGAGCCAACCAACCATATGGATATTGTGGGAAAAGAAACGCTTGAGAGTATGTTAAAAGATTTTTCAGGCACGCTCATTTTCGTATCGCATGACCGATATTTTGTGCGAAAGGTAGCAAACCGTCTGCTTGTTTTTGAGGACGGCACGACACATCTGTATCAGTTTGGTTACGAGGAATATCAGGAAAAACTGGATCGTGAAGCGGCAGAATCCGGGGATGATTATCGTAAAAATCCTGCAGCGTTAGGCGGTGCAATCAGCCAGAACGGTGGCATTCAGCAGAGCAAAGGCACACAGGAAACCGGTGGTAAGAAAGCGTATTACAATCCGGGCAAGGAGCGCTCGAAAATTGAAAAAAAAGTGAAGAAGGCCGAGGAAGAGCTGGCAGTCAAAGAGGAGAAGCTGGACGCTTTAAAACAGGAACTGCTGCGGCCGGAATATCAGTCCAGCTATTCCAAACTGACAGAGATTCAGGGCGAAATCGATGCGCTCGAGGAAGAAATCATGGCAGATATGGAAAACTGGGAGGCACTTTCCCAGCAGCTTGAGGAGCTGGAAGGCTAGAGGAAAATTGCGTGTGGAAAAACAAAAAGAAAGTTTTTCCCACGCAATTTTTATGTTTGTGAAACTTTTTTGGGCATCCGAACGTCTAATAAGCAGAAAGGGGCAAAAGAGAGCATGAAATATCCGGATATAAGCAAAGCTGTCGAACAGGAAATTCTGGCTTCTTATGAAAAGCTTTACCGGCTTGCATTTTCATACGTGAAAAATGAGCAGGACGCTATGGACGTTGTGCAGGAGAGCGTATACAAAGCCATGAAAAATGCAAGTCAGATCAAAGAGAAAAAATATATCAAAACATGGCTGTGGCGTATTGTGATTAACACGGCGGTAGATGCAACCCGGCGTCAGTCAAGGTTCGTGAGCGATGATCAGGTTCAGGAGGAAGGACAGGAGGATCGCTATGAGGACACGGATATCATGGCTGCGCTTGATACGCTCGAGGAAAAAGAGCGTAAGGTGATCATGCTGAAAGTTTTTGAAGAGTGGACAATCCGCGAAATTGCGGATTGTCTGCATGAAAATCCGAATACGGTGAAATCAATGCTTTATCGCGGCCTGAAAAAATTAAGGGGAAAAGTGGAGGCAGAGATGGTATGAGCAGATTAGATGATATCAAAGGGGCATATGATAACATTCAGGTGCCGGCGGAATTAAAAGAACGTGTGCTGCAAAGCATGGAACGTGGCAAAAAGGATGCGTGTGGAGAAAAAAAAGAATCCGGCAAAGCGTTTGCCGGAAAAAGTGAACGGAATCAAAAGAAAGGTCACCTGCTTCCGTTTGTCCGCGTGGCAGAAGCAGTGGCGGCAGCAGTTGCAGTGCTGGTCATCAGTGTCAATGTCAGTCCAACAGTGGCTAATGCAATGGAACAGGTGCCGGTACTTGGTGCGATTGTTAAAATCGTGAATTTTACCACGTATTCGGATAAGCAGGAAAAAAAGCAGATGGAAGCAACGGTCAGGGTGCCGGAAGTAAAAGTCATCGGAACAGATGGAAAACCACTGACAAGAGAATCAAAGGAGTTAAATGCAGCGGTATCCGGATATCTGGACAAAATCATTCAGAGGTACAAGAAAGATGTGGCAGAGAGGAAGGACATGAGGAAATCACTTCGGATTACCGGATTGTCACAAACAATGAGCGGCTGTTTAGTCTTCGCGTGGATACGGTTATTGCCATGGGAGGTTCGGACAGTTTTACAAAGATATACAATATTGACAAAAAGACCGGAAAGATGATTACACTGAAAGATTTATTCCACGAGGGAAGTGATTATAAAAAGCGTATTTCTGACAGTATAAAAGAACAGATGCGTGCCCAGATGAAAAAGGACAGCAGTAAGACATATTTTCTGGACGATGATCAACCGGAATGGGATTTTAAGCAGATTAAGGATGATGCGAATTTTTATATCAGCGACAATGGAGAGTTAACGTTTGTCTTTGATAAGTATGAGGTGGCTCCTGGATATATGGGGCTGGTAGAATTTTCGGTTCCGACAGAGAAGCTTTCAGATATCGTTAAGGATGGATATTTGCAATAAAAATATAAAATATGCATAAAATTTTATAAAACTCGTTGCTTTTTTTGGTACTTATGATATAATGAAACCATGATACTTCTTGTATCAAATACACAGCAAAGGGGTTGGGCATCATGAGAATTACAATTACCGGAAGAAATATCGAACTGACAGAGGGACTGAAGGCAGCGGTAGAGGAGAAGCTTTCCAAACTGGAGAAGTTTTTTGCACCGGATACCGATGTATTTGTTACATTAAGCGTGGAGAAGGAGCGCCAGAAGATTGAGGTAACGATTCCTATTAAGGGGCATGTGATTCGTTCAGAGCAGAGCAGCAATGATATGTATGTTTCTATTGATCTTGTAGAGGAGGTTATTGAGCGTCAGCTTAGAAAGTACCGCACCAAGCTTGCATCCAAGAAGATGAATGTGGCAGACAATTTCAACGAAGCATTTATCGACAGCGATGCAGATGAGGATGAGGAGATCAAGATCGTGCGTACCAAGAGATTTGGTATGAAGCCAATGTATCCGGAGGATGCATGTGTGCAGATGGAACTGACCGGACACGATTTCTTCGTATTCCGCAATGCAGAGACAGACGAGGTCAATGTCGTATACAAGAGAAAAGGAAATACATTTGGTCTGATCGAGCCGGAGTGCTAGTTCATAGAAACCGGAGGGCATCCATTGGATGCCCTTTTTTTGTGTAAAATGCATTATTTATACAGTAATACTTTGTGTAAAAAGCATACGCGAATCGCGTCTTTACATCAAATATGTAATAAGATATGATTACATATAGAAACTGACATTGGGGGTTGGTTTTTGATACAAATTCGGGTAGGAAAACAAAAGAAAAAGGAGAAGAAGAAAATTTATACAGAAAATAAAATTGGGCGCTACGTGCAGTTCCTCATAGAGCGGGAAGATTTTTTAGAACTGGTTGCCAGCTGGCTTCTTTCCATAGAGGATGAGCGCATGCAGCTGTTAAGGCAGTTTATTTTTGAAGTGGAGTTATCGGAAACCGAAGAATTAAAAAATGTTTTGTATCAATATGGGAGTTATCTCACAGAGAAAAACTATCTGGAGAGAAAGTTTTTCGAATACATGGCAGAGCTGGTGCGGAAAATGGAACAGAATCGCAGGGCAGCGGCTTTGCCGGCAGCAATAGAATAAAGGGGGAATCCTACCGGAGTTTGTGCAAAAGGAGACTGTAGTGCTGAGCAGTCTCTTTTTTTCTGTACAAGAAGTGCTGGATATTGTTAAAAAAGTGTCTAAAAGAAAATAATATCTTGTGTTAGTCAGGGGCAAACGTATATAATGATATAAAAGGTCTGATGCCGGAAAATAAAAAGGTTCCGGTATCCGAAGGATTATTATTAATGGAAAAGAGGAAAACAGATCATGGATATCATAGTATTAGCAGGTGGGCTCAGCACAGAGCGGGATGTGTCATTTAAGACAGGAAGCATGGTTGCTTCTGCATTAAAAGAAAATGGACACCGGGTGATCTTGCTGGATGTGTTCATGGGTTACAGTGATAAAGAGGAAAATCTGGACGGAATTTTTGACCGTGCGGATGAAATCAGCGTAAAAGTAGATGACATCCCGGAGGTAGCACCGGATCTGGCAGCCGTAAAAGCTTCCAGAAAGGATCAGTCCCCATGCTTTTTCGGACCGAATGTAATCCGTATGTGCCAGATGGCAGATATCGTGTTTATGGCACTGCACGGAGAAAACGGAGAGAACGGAAAGCTACAGGCAGCTTTTGATCTGCTTGGTGTAAAATATACCGGAAGTGATTATTTGAGCAGCGCGATTGCCATGAATAAAGGTATGGCAAAACAGCTGTTTGCAAGTGCGGGAATTCCTGCACCGAGAGGCATTGCCATGAAAAAAGAGAATCGTGAGGATGATGTGACAAAGCTTCCGCTGACACTTCCGTGCGTCGTAAAGCCATGCTGCGGAGGGTCCAGTATTGGTGTGACGATTGTCAGAGATGCAGCAGAGTTTAAGAAAGCACTCGATGAAGCGTTTCACTGGGAGGATGAGCTGGTCATTGAGGAATATGTCAAGGGACGTGAATTCTCGGTTGGTGTGATTGAAGGAAAGGCACTTCCGGTTATTGAGATTGCGCCGATTCAGGGCTTCTACGATTACAAGAATAAATACAAAGCGGGCAGTGCGGTAGAGACCTGTCCGGCAGATCTGCCAGAAGAAGTTTCTGCGCAGATGCGTAAATATGCAGAGCAGGTAGCCGAAGTGATCGGACTGGATACCTATTCCCGTTCGGATTTCCTGCTGGATGAAAATAATCATATGTATTGTCTGGAGGCAAACACTCTGCCGGGGATGACACCGACGAGTCTGCTGCCACAGGAAGCTGCTGTCATTGGAATCAATTTCAATGAGCTGTGCGAGAAGCTGATTGCCATTTCCATGAAAAAGTATGAGGGATAATCATGTTTGGATGTTTTTATAAAAATGAACTGGAAAATAAAATGCCGGGGATGACAATTGAAAATATTGCAGCGGCATGTGAGGGGACGTTTGTCGGGGACCGGGACCTGGTTACGAAGGAAATTGCCGGAGCAGTGACCGACAGCCGCCAGGTACAAAAAGATTATCTGTTTATTCCGATCAAAGGGGCACGTGTGGATGGTCATGATTTTATTCCGCAGGTATTTGAAAAGGGAGCACTGGTAGTGCTTTCGGATCATGCACTGCCGGAAGAGACGGGACCCTATATTCTGGTAAGTTCCACAACAGAAGCGATGAAAAAAATTGCAGCTTTTTACCGGACACAGTTATCCTGTAAAGTGGTTGGAATTACGGGAAGTGTCGGAAAAACAAGCACCAAGGAAATGATAGCTTCCGTTTTGGAACAGCGGTATAAAGTGCTTAAGACAGAGGGAAACTTTAACAATGAAATCGGGCTTCCGCTCACTATTTTCAAGATTCGCGCAAAACACGAAGTCGCGGTACTGGAAATGGGAATTTCCGATTTTGGAGAGATGCACCGTCTGGCAGCGATGGCACGGCCGGATATCGGAGTGATCACAAATATTGGTTTGTGCCATCTGGAAAATCTTGGTACAAGAGACGGAATTCTGCAGGCAAAGACAGAAATGTTTGACCATCTGCAGGTCGATGGAACCGTAATTTTAAATGGAGATGATGATAAGCTTTCCACGAAAAAAGAGGTAAACGGAAAACCGGTAATTTTTTATGGCGTGGGAGCAGATTCCACATTTGATATCAAAAAAGACATTTATGCGACAGATATCGAAAATCATGGACTCGAAGGAATGTGTGCAAAGATCCATACGCCACAGGGCGATTTCGATGCGAAGATTCCGATTCCGGGTGAACATAATGTATACAATGCGCTGGCAGGAACTGCGGTCGGACTGCAGCTGGGACTTTCCATCCGGGAGATTGCACAGGGCATTGCATCTGTGCAGACCATTGCCGGGCGCACCAATCTGCTGCATGTAAAGGGAATGACCGTGATCGATGACTGTTACAATGCAAATCCGGTATCCATGAAAGCGTCTATCGACGTGCTGGCACATACGTCGGGCAGACGGATTGCGGTGCTTGGCGATATGGGCGAACTTGGAGCAGAGGAAAAGGAACTTCACAGAAGTATCGGAAAGGCAGTTGCCGCTTCCGGGATTGATGCATTGTTCTGTGCGGGAACACTTGCGGAGGAATATGCCAGAGAGGCAAAAGCAAATCCAGAGTGTGAGGTACATTATAAGAAAACCCGTGAAGAGATGACGGAAGAACTTCTGGCATATGTAAAAGAAGGAGATACCGTACTGGTTAAGGCTTCTCATTTTATGGAATTTCCAAAAGTTGTTGAGGCACTGACCAAAGAATAAATAAATTTATATAAGAAAGAAGAGGAACAAATATTATGGCAAATCCAGTAGTTACATTTGAAATGGAAAATGGCGATATCATGAAAGCAGAACTGTATCCGGAAGTAGCACCGAATACAGTGAACAATTTTGTGTCACTTGTAAAAAAGGGATTTTATGACGGACTGATTTTCCACCGTGTCATCAAAGGATTCATGATTCAGGGAGGAGATCCGGAAGGAACCGGTATGGGCGGCCCTGGATATGGAATCAAGGGAGAATTTGCACAGAATGGTGTCAAAAATGATCTGCGCCACACCGCAGGCGTGCTTTCCATGGCACGTTCCATGATGCCGGATTCCGCAGGAAGCCAGTTCTTTATCATGCACAAAGACGCTCCGCATCTGGATGGCGCATATGCAGCGTTCGGCAAGATTATCGAGGGACAGGATGTGGTAGATGCCATTGCAGAGACCGCTACCGATTACAGTGATCGTCCGCTGGAAGATCAGGTGATGAAAACAGTTGTTGTGGATACCTTCGGGGAAGAATATCCGGAACCGGAAACCGTGTAATATTTAGAAAGGAGAGGCAGATTCGAAAGAGTCTGCCTTTTTTGACAGGATGAAATTAAAGGCACTGGTCTATCAACAGAAAGAATGGAATCCTCTGCAATTGTCCACAGACTTTCCGGTATTTCCGGTGGAAAACATAACGGAAGAAGCGCTTGCTGTGTGGAAACTTCATGCAGAGGAAGTCCTCCTGATTACGCCGACAGATGCCGGGATTCAGGCGGCAGTCCGTGCGCATATGGCGGTGGCTGCCTATGCAGATCCGGCATTTCCGGAACAGAGTTATGCGGGCGCCTGGATGGTGATTGAAGGTTTTGAGGAAGTGGATGATGAATTTCTGGAGCGGATTTTTCAAAGATGCCATGGCCAGTCGTGGGAGATTGCGCGCACGAAACGGTGCGTGATCCGGGAATTGTCGCTGGAAGATCTTCCCGCCCTGGAAAAACTGTATCAGAAAGAAGGGGTAACATGGCGTCTGGATGCAGACGGAGAGAGGATTCCGGGATTTATTGAACCATTGTTTGCAAAGGAAAAAGAAAAAAAATATCAGCAGGCATATATTACCAATATGTACGGATACTATGGATATGGGATGTGGCTGGTTTTTGATAAAGCTTCCGGGGAACTGATCGGCAGGGCAGGACTCGAGCACCGGGAATTTCCGGATGCCGTGGAACTGGAACTGGGATATCTGATCGATCCGGACAGACAGGGACAGGGACTGGCCACGGAAGTGTGTCAGGCAATTCTTGCATTTGCCCGGGAAGAACTGGATTTTCCAAGAGTCAATGCCCTGACGGATCAAAAGAATGTGGCTTCTGTGGCACTTCTTCAGAAACTGGGATTTTACTATCTGGAGGATACAGATGTTTCCGGGAGCCGAACACAACGCTATATCTACGAGTTTTCTTAGGGGAAACCATTGCAATATGAAAAATTATAAATTATAATAATCTATTATATTATGGCATATGGAAAAAGTAGGTGAACGCATGGCAGATATTTCTACAGAAGAACTGGAACGAATTGAGCGCGAGTATCATTCGGGTTCCGACAACATTAAACCAATTCAGGAATTTTCCAAGCCGGAGGACTTGTATGACGAACTGATTGCAAGTATCCGGAAATACCATCCCTCCACGGATATCACATTAATTGAAAAGGCATATCATGTCGCTTTTGAGGCGCACAAAGGACAGGTGCGTAAATCCGGAGAGGCATATATTATCCATCCGCTCTGTGTGGCAATCATTCTGGCAGAGCTGGAACTGGACAAGGAAACCATTGCTGCGGGTCTGTTGCATGATGTGCTGGAAGATACCGTGATGACCGAAGAACAGATGCGGGAGGAATTCGGGGATGAAGTCCTTCTTCTCGTGGATGGTGTAACCAAGCTGCAGCATCTGCATCTGACGGATAATATTAAAAATCCGAAGGACAAGAATGCAGACCGGTTGGAGATGCAGGCGGAGAATCTGCGTAAGATGTTTCTTGCGATGGCGAAAGATATCCGTGTCATTATGATCAAACTGGCGGATCGTCTGCACAATATGCGTACCTTAAAATACCAGTCCAAGGAGGCACAGCAGCGGATCGCCCGTGAGACACAGGAGATTTACTGCCCGATCGCGCAGCGTCTTGGTATCAGCAAGATCAAGATTGAACTGGAAGATCTTTCTCTTAAATATCTGGAGCCGGAGGCTTACTATGATCTGGTGGAAAAGGTTGCACTGCGCAAAAATGTGCGGGATGCCTATGTACAGGGACTGGTTGTCGATGTGCGCAGGGAAATTGAAGAGGCTGGCATCAAAGCGGAGATTTCCGGACGTGCCAAGCATTTTTTCTCCATTTATAAAAAGATGGTGAACCAGAACAAGACCATTGATCAGATTTATGATCTGTTTGCCATCCGTATCATTGTGGATACCGTAAAAGACTGTTATGCGGCTCTGGGTATCATGCACGAAAAATATAAACCGATTCCGGGCCGTTTCAAAGACTATATTGCCATGCCAAAACCGAATATGTATCAGTCTTTGCATACGACACTGATCGGACCGAGCGGACAGCCGTTTGAGATCCAGATCCGTACGTTTGAGATGCACCGTACCGCAGAATACGGTATTGCGGCGCACTGGAAATACAAGGAAGTGAACAATGGGGTAACCACTTCCACGACCGTAACCGAAGAAGAAAAATTAAGCTGGCTGCGTCAGATCCTTGAGTGGCAGCGTGACATGTCGGATAATAAAGAGTTTATGACACTTTTAAAGAGTGATCTGGATCTGTTTTCCGATACGGTATTCTGTTTTACCCCGTCCGGAGATGTAAAGAACCTGCCAAACGGTTCCACACCGATTGATTTTGCGTACAGCATTCACTCTGCTGTGGGAAATAAGATGGTAGGTGCCAGAGTCAATGGCAAGCTGGTGCCGATTGAC